>Ga0256405_10005413_pt1 | contig 22071 bp, 22 predicted proteins | sample RumenRJG_02DNA_FD_189096 | JGI IMG/M metagenome (GOLD analysis project Ga0256405, IMG submission 189096) | Bovine rumen microbial communities from Lethbridge, Alberta, Canada - RJG_02 | ecosystem: Host-associated > Mammals > Digestive system > Stomach > Rumen | place: Canada: Alberta... | reverse complement strand
ACAATTGGAATAATGGCAAGAGTACGGGTGAGTTTTACGGTTACAGCTTTATCAAGAGTCTCATGACCTAATGAGAACATACTGTCCCATGTGGATGCCGCTGCAGTTACAGATGAGGTGTCGTTGACAGCAGTACCTGCAAAAATACCAAATGCTTCACCGTCATGAGTCATACCAAGATAATCGCCTAAGGATGGGAAGATCAGAGCTGCCAGCACGTTAAAGAAGAATACTACAGATATAGCCTGAGCAACTTCCTCATCATTGGCGTTGATTACAGGTGCTGTTGCAGCAATTGCAGAACCGCCACAGATTGATGAACCTACACCAATCAGGGTACACATCTTGGTTGGAAGCTTCATGAATCTGCAGATTAAATAACTTACTATCAGAGATGTGGCAATGGTAGTAACAATAATTGGCAGTGACTGAGCTCCTGTCTTTAGCACTACATTAAGGTTAAGTCCAAATCCTAAAAGAATTACAGCATACTGCAGGATCTTTTTGGATGTGAATTTAATACCTGCTGAAGCCTTTCCCTGATCTTTCCAGATAAGGCAGACAAACATGCCGATTAAAATTGCAAAAACAGGACCACCAATGATTGGAATTAGCTTTCCTAAAAAATAAGAAGGCACTGCTATTGTAAGACAGACAAGAAGTCCTAAAAAATTGGTTTTCAGAAAATTCATAATAACCTCTTAAATTAAGATTCGATTATTATAATTGCTATGAGATATTTTTTTTATCTTCTGTATCAATTTTGCAAAAAAAGTGCAGTTAATTCTTCAATTGTCATTGTCTGAGGATAAAGATGCATTATTCTGATAAAATAATGAAAAGACAATTTCAAAGGAGAATATATCATGATTAAACACATCGTTATGTGGAAATTCAAAGAAGGCAACGAGCAGAAGATTTCTGAGTTCTTAAAAGGCCTTGAAGGTCTTGTAGGTCAGATTGATGTTATTCGTTCTTTAAAGACAGGAATGAACGCAAATCCAAAAGAGAAGTTCGGTGCAGTACTTGAGTGTGAGTTTGACTCTCTTGAGGATTTAAATGCATACGCTACCGATCCTCGCCATGTTGCAGTTGCTTCTACTATCAAGGATATTGCTTTGGAAAGAGCATGTGTTGATTACGAGTTCTAGTCGTAAGATTATATTTTTATAAAAGCAAGATCCCGTGTAACTTTATGTTCTAGGGATCTTTTTTTTAGCTCACCTTCAAAAATCTAACACTTAAACTATTCTAATATTACACTTTCATTCTATTCTTAGAAATTAGGAGACTTAATTTTATTTGCTTTAACTAGGTAAGTGTAATGAATTGTAAAACACTGTGTGTTGCCTTTATGCTTTCTTTGGGAATGACTTTCTTTGCCGGAAATTCTCAAGCAGAAGATGAGTATGTCAACTTCCTTCTTGAAGAAGATGAAGATTCTAAAGGTGATGCTGTATCAAGAGTTATCAAGCCTTACTTTAATGAAAAATCAATTATTCAGGATGTTGTAGATTTCCCAAAATTCAAAGGATTCGGTCATCTGATCCTTCCAATTTCAAGTATGTCTGATCTTTCTGTTCATCTTCCTGATGTTTACAGGATCATGAAGGTTCATCATAATGTGTATGCAAGTAACACCATTGATTCATTAAATTATCTGGCTCATGAGGTGGATTTAGGTAATAAGGTATATTACCCAATCTATAATGAAGGCAAAATAAGGGAGGATGGTTCCTGCAAGGATTCTGGACTCTTTTTCCTTAAAGCAAAGGAGAAGGCTCCTTTTGCTGTGATTGTTCCTGGTGGAAATGATTACTATTCATCTGTAATTCATGAAGGTCTTCCTCTTGCCATAAATCTGCATAAGCGTGGCTACAATGTATTTGTGCTTTCATACAGAAAGCGCTCTGTTTCTGTAGGTTCTGATGATCTGGCAACTGCAATTGATTATATTATGGAGCACGCAGAGGAACTTAACGTTGCTGTCAAGGGATACTCCTTATGGGGCGCAGGTCTAGGCTGTCAGGTGGTGTTGAATGTTACTCAGAATTTATATCACAGACGTGACTGTGAATATGGAAAGTCTGTAACTAATGTACTTGAGTATCCTATTGCCTATCATTCAAGTCAGAATGATGTTCCAACAGTGTTTGTTGTAGGTGAAACAGATAATATTGTAAATAAGACTGTATTGAAGTCAGCCGTGCTGAATCTTAAGAAGATGAAGTTATCATCGCTTTATATTTCTGTTCCTAAGTTCGGTCATGCTTTTGGACTTGGTCTTGAGAAGTATTCAATTAGTTCAAATGACTGGATCACCCAGTCTGTTGATTTCTGGAATGAGAACAGAGTTTCAAGGTTAAATTTTGGCAATTAGACTACTGTCTAGTAAATAAATTAAGGGTAGACTTGCGTCTACCCTTATTCTTATAAATCTAGTGAAAGATTTTTAGCTAGTGCATACAAGCATCTAGACTAACAGCCATTTGTCCAAAGACAAAGATGCGTGATTAGTAGAGTCTTGTATGGCGCGCATTCTCGCGGGCCATCTTCTTTGCGTGGCGCTTAATTGCAGAAGCCTTTGCACGCTTACGTACAGTTGTAGGCTTCTCATAGAATTCACGAGCTCTTACATCGGCTAAAATACCGGCTTTTTCGCAAGAGCGCTTGAAACGTCTTAAGGCAACGTCAAATGGCTCGTTCTCACGTACTTTAATGACTGGCATGTGGAAAACCACCTCACTTATAAATTTCCAGTGTTGAGAACAACATATTCCCAACGGTTAAAAAACGTGTGAATTATACAAAATAGGAACCTTTCTGTAAATAAAAAATTAATAGATATCCTTTTTTTTGTGCATGATTTCACTAAAAGACATGCTTTGAAAGTAGGGTTCCTATGTAACAGGCAAACAGAGCAACGCTTACACTTATAAAAACGTTTAATAAAGCACTCACAAACATACGGTGCTCAATAAGAGAGAGTGTGTCAAAGGTAAAGGTTGAAAATGTGGTAAGTCCACCTAGCAGTCCTGCAGTCAGAAAAGCTTTTAAATTTGGATTTTCTGTTATCTGAGGCAGGGTCAGTAAAATACCTATAAAAAAAGAACCTGTTATGTTAACTATCAGTGTTGCAAATGGAAATGAGGCAAGTGCAGGAAGTTTACTTATGCAAATTCCTGTCAGGGCTCTTAAAACTGCACCTATAAAACCACCAAAGCCAACGCACAGCATATTTATAAACATAATCTCTCCATTTTTTCTGTATAATCTACCACAAATTATCAAGGAGATGTTATGTACGCACTTTTACAGAGAGTAAATTACGCAAAAGTCCGTGTGGATGGAAAGATTACAGGAGAGATTGACAAGGGCATTCTGGTTTTTGCTGGCCTTGAAAAAGGAGATACCGAGGCGGTTGCAAAGAAGATGTTTGACAAGATCTTAAAATACCGAATGTTCTACGATGAGAATGAAAAAATGAACCTTAATGTAACTCAGGTTGAAGGTTCAGTTCTTTTGGTATCACAGTTTACTCTAGCAGCAAATACCGCTGCCGGTAATCGCCCTTCATTTGACCCTGCCATGCCTCCAAAAGAGGCTGAAGAGCTTTACGGTAAATTCACAAAGTATGCTCATGAGGTTTTTCCTAGGGTGTCTGAAGGCGTATTTGGTGCTGATATGAAAGTTGAGCTTGAGAACGACGGCCCGGTTACCTTTATGCTTAAAATTTAAATGCAGAACACTTTTTATGTTCTAAAGGCAGTGTATTTTTGATAAAATGAACAGTCAAAATTTTTTATAGAGACTAACATGAGAATCCTTGGTATAGAAAGCTCCTGTGACGAAACTGGTGTTGCAGTATATGATGACAAGACAGGTCTTGTCTCCCACGCTCTGCATACTCAGATTGCAATGCACGCAGAATACGGTGGTGTTGTTCCAGAGCTTGCCTCCCGTGATCATATTAAAAGAGTTGTTCCCCTTGTAAGAAAAGCCCTTTTGGATGCTGACATGGAATTAAAGGATCTCTGTGCCATTGCTTATACTGCAGGTCCTGGGCTTATTGGTGCCTTACTGTCAGGCGCAATGGAAGCTGGTGCTCTTGCATATGGTCTTGGTATACCATGTGTTCCTGTTCATCATATGGAAGGTCATCTTTTAGCTCCAATGCTTGAAGAGAACAAGCCAGAGTTTCCTTTTGTTGCCCTTTTAATTTCAGGTGGTCACACCCTCTTAATCAAAGTATCAAAGCCAGGTGTCTATGAACTTTTAGGTCAGTCTGTTGATGATGCGGCAGGTGAGGCTTTTGATAAGACAGCCAAGCTTTTGGGGATCCCTTATCCTGGCGGTCCAGGTCTTGAAAAACTTGCTGCAAATGGTACCGAGGGTGTATTTAATTTTCCAAGGCCAATGATTAAGAATCCAAACTGTGATTTTTCCTTTGCAGGTTTAAAGACCGCAGTGTTGAATGCCACTTTGGATCACAAGGATGATCTTGAAGAGGTTAAGGCTGATATAGCCAAAGGTTTTACCATCGCCATGGCAGATACACTTGAGATTAAGTGCAGACGAGCTCTAAAGCAGACTGGTCTTAAGAGACTGGTGGTAGCAGGCGGTGTAAGTGCCAATACAGATATCAGAAACCGTTTAAAGGATCTTATGTCTTCCTTGAAGGGAGAAGCATTCTTTGCCCGTCGCGAGTTTTGTACTGATAACGGAGCAATGATTGCTCAGGTTGGAATGTTGCGCTTTAAGGCAGGTCAGATAGGTGATAGCTCAATTAAAGTATTTCCTCGACGTCCTTTAAGTGAATTAAAGCCTCTTTAAAGAAAAATGGATAAGATTTTTGTAAAAGATTTAAGAGTTGACTGCATAATCGGCATTCTTGAAAGTGAAAGAGTTAAAACTCAGCCTTTACTGGTTTCAATGGAACTTGAGAAGGACTTAAAAGAATGTGCCAAGACAGGTGATCTTGATAAAAGCATCAACTATGCGGCTTTGTCTGAAAGAGTAAAAAGTTATATCATTCAAAGAAAAGCTTTGTTACTTGAAGAACTGGCTGAAGAACTTTGTAAGCTCATCTTAAAGGAATTTAAGCCAGAGAGTGTTACAATAAGATTAAATAAACCTGAGGCCGTGGCTGATGCAATGGCTACCGGTGTTCAGATTACTAGAACGACAGGAGATTATAATGACTACTAAAGTCTACCTTGGTGTTGGTTCAAATTTAAACCGTGAGAATGCTCTTCGTTTTGCGGTTGCAAAGATAGGACCTCTTTTTAAGAACTTTGAAAAGTCATCAGTATGGGTAAGTCATGCTGTAAGAGCAGGTGAGCCTGACTATTACAATATGGTTTTTTCTGGTGATACAGAAGCTGGTCTTGATGATTTATATGCCTGTCTGCAGAAAGTTGAGCAGCTTGCAGGTTCTGAGCTGATGTTCAATAACGGCACTAACTTCGGTATCAAGCGCCGTCTTGATATTGATATTCTGCTCTTTGGTGATACTGTAACCACAACACCATGCAAGCTTCCTCGTCATGACATTCAAGACTATCCATTTGTGTTATGCCCTATGTGTGAGATTGACCGCAATGTTGTTCATCCACTCTTAAACATCAAAATTGGCGAGATCTGGGATGAGATGGAGCCTCGTCTTCCTGATGATAAAAAAGTTGTTAAGACTGAAATTGATTGGACTGTTGCTGCTCCTGAATGGAATGGAGTTAAGGACTAAGCCATGCCTTTTTTAGATGTTTTAATTTTATCTTTTATTCAGGGTTTAACTGAGTTCCTGCCAGTTTCATCATCAGCTCACCTCATTTTCCCATCAAAGCTTTTCGGTATGGAAGATCAGGGTATTGAGTTTGACGTGGCAGTTCATTTCGGTACTCTTCTGGCTGTAGTACTTTACTATATGGCAGATTTGGTTAAGATTTCTACTTTTACCATTGAAGCCTGTGTAAAGCGTACCATGTCTCCTGTGGCTAAGATTGGTTTCTGTATCATCATCGGTACAATTCCAGCCTGTATCGCAGGCCTTCTGTTTGAGAAGACAATTTCTACAACCATTCGCGATAACATTCATGTTATTGCCTATGCAACAATCGGTTTTGGTCTGCTTTTGGGTCTTGCCTCAAAGTTAAATTCAACTCAGGTATGGCGCAATATCGCCAAGAATGAAGGTGAAAGAGCTGATTCATTAAGACATCTAAGCTTTGTTCAGGCTCTGGTAATCGGTCTTTTCCAGGCTATTGCGATTATCCCAGGTACCTCACGTTCTGGTATTACCTTAACTGCAGGTTTATTCCTTGGTTTAAAGAGAGAGGCTGCTGCCCGTTTCAGTTTCCTGCTTTCAATTCCTATTATTCTGGCTTCAACCTTATTTGAGATTTTAAAGCTTTATAAGGCAGAAACTCTGCAGTTTGAATGGTTAAGCCTGATTATGGGTGCATTGATTTCATTCATCTTTGCTCTTATCGTGATCCATCTTTTCTTAAAGTATATTTCACGTTCAGGCATGGCTGTATTTGTAATCTATCGTGTGCTCTTAGGTGCAGTACTGTTATATATGTTCTAATTAGGACTATTAAAAAAATTAAAAAGGGCAGCCCTGGCTGCCTTTAATTTTTTATGCTTATAGTTTAAACGAACTTTCTTTTATTTCTTCAGCAGTTGCTTTTCTTTCATTATCAGAATTGTCCGTTTCACTTTGAGGAAGAGTGTTTATAAAGCTTTCAAATGCCAAAACTCTGCGTCTTGTCATATCATCTTTGATTTCCATTCCTTTAAAACCAGCTTCAACAGATTCTTTTGCCGTTACTGACTGATAGATCTCAAGCATCTTTAAAAAATGGTCATAGCGGGGAAAAGCTCTGTTCTCATAACCAGTTCTGCCTAAAAAATCGCATTTGCAGCACAATGCAAAAGGTTCAACTCTTTGAGGTTTTCTCTGCGCATCAATGCTGTCAAACAGCTTTACCAGTCCCTTAGCTCCACTTTGATAAAGGTTGTGCATATAACTGTGGTAACGCACTACAATTTGAGCAAACTGTTCATATTCTACAGGCACTTTAAGGCGTTCACACAGACTCTTTAAAGGAATGAGTCCAAGTTCTCCGTGGTTGTAGTGATGTGGCCATTTATCTTTTGGTGTGATGCCTTTACCTAAATCATGGCAGAGCATGCCAAAGCGGGTTACAGGATTGTCTGTAAAAGTGCATACTCTTTCAAGAGTCATTAAAGAGTGGATGCCAGTATCTATCTCTGGATGCCATTTTGCAGGTGCAGGAACACCAAACAGTGCATCAATCTCAGGCATCACTTCCTTTAAGGCCCCGCATTTTCTTAAGGTGCTAATGAAAATGTGAGGAGATCTGGTTTTCAAAGCCTTGTTCAGTTCTAAAAATACTCGCTCTGAAGTCAGGGTTTTAAGTTCACCGCTATTGCTTATTTTGGCCATCAGCTCCAGGGTTTCAGGAGCTATTTTAAATCCTAAATGATGGAGTTTGGCGTGGAATCTGGCGACTCTTAATACTCGCAGAGGATCTTCGACAAAGGCTTCAGACACGTGGCGCAGAACCTTGTTATTAAGATCTTCCTTGCCATGGTAGGGATCATAAAGGTTACCATCATCATCCATTGCCATCGCATTGATGGTGAGATCTCGTCTTATTAGATCTTCTTGTAAGGTAACATTCTCATTGAAATCACAGGTAAATCCTGTATAACCCGAGCCTGATTTTCTCTCGGTTCTTCCAAGAGCATACTCCTCGCCGGTCTTAGGGTGCAGAAAAACAGGGAAGTCTTTACCAACCTGCGTATATCCTAAAGACAGCATCTGTTCTACAGTTGCACCGATTACTACAAAGTCTTTATCATGAGATTCTATATTCAGAAGCCTGTCTCTTACAGCTCCGCCAACAAGGTATATCTGCATATTTTTTTTCCTCTTAAAAAAATTTTAACAAAATTAAGAACCAAATACACTCATATTTGATGGCTTTGCCAAAGCTTTAAGAGAAAATAAGTGTGATATGTCCAACTCTTATTTGATTGTATAAGATATAACAAACTTTTGTTATATAATAGCGGCAGACAAAATAAACATAAAATAATAAGTTAGATTATCCTGCATGTACGAAAAGTTTTTCTCTCTTGATGATTTACCATTTGATGGTTTACCAGATCCAAGATTTTATTTTGTTGGTAACTGCCAGCATTCAGCTTTGGAGGTATTAACCTCAAATCTTTCAAGAAATGGTGCAATCTGTGTGCTCTCAGGTCCGTCAGGATCGGGAAAAACCACACTTGTTCGCATGCTTATCCGTTCATTGCCAAAGCGTATGGCCATCATTTCAATTGATGATCCTAGACTTGATGAGCATATGCTGTTAGCCACGATTTTAAGAGCATCTGGTGTTGTGGCAACCTCCTTTGAGTCTATAGCTGAACTCACCTTAAAACTGCGCCGTCTTTTAGAGCATTCAGTGCAGAGCGGAATTGTAACTACAGTAATTTTAGATGAGGCTCAGGGACTTTCTGATGAGGTTATTGAGCAGATTAGACTTATCAGTAACATTGAAGGTGAGCTTGGCAAGATGATTAACTTCCTGCTTGTAGGCCAGGAAGATCTGATCTCCAATCTCAACAAGCCGATGCATAAAATGTTTGTAGGACGTGTTAAGGCTTTTGCCTCTATCAATGCCTTAAAGCGTGATGAGGTGCATTCGTACATTAACTTCCGTATGCAGATGGCAGGCTGTCATGATCCTGTATTTACAACAGAAGCTATCAATACTCTTTACAAGGGTACTGGAGGCCTTCCAAGAATTATTAACTCAGTTGCAGATCGTGCCTTATGCATAGCCTTTAATGCTCAGAAAAAACGCATTTCCTCTCACATGGTTAAAAAGGCCATTGAGGTTGTAAGACGCAAAAAGAGTATTTTTGTTATCGGTTTTAAGGCATTCTTTAAATCTCTTATTCTGACTCTGTTTGCAAAAATTCCTCTGCTTTTATGTGGCGTTGCTATCTCATGTGCAGTGTTTTTTGCCTCATATCATTATCTGCCTCGATATATTGATTCTCAGTCACTTTTATCAATGGTACAGAAAGATGAGCTACTGCAGAAAAACTATGCAAGGGCATTAAGTGTAATTGTGCCTGCTCATGATAAAGCCTCAAGAGAAGTAAAACTCTTTAAGGCATCTGTAAATGAGAGTCTGTTCAAGTCTGACAGCATTGATACTCTGATAAAAATCTGGGGATATCAGCGTGAAGATCTTGATAAGGCTTCATGTATCGATTTATCAAGAGTAAATCTTGAATGCAGGGTAGAGCAGCAGGATTTTGATTTTATTAAAATGGTAAACCGACCAGTTGTCATTTCCATGAGAAATGATGATCTGATACCTTTTTATGCGGTTTTATATAAAACCTCTGATAGTGTAAGCGAAATTATTCTGAACAACCGTTTGTGGAAGGTTAAGACTGCTTATGTAAAAGATCATTATGACGGCGAATTTACTCTAATCGGTGTTGCTGAACCTTCAGGCAAATCAAGAGACAGAAATAAAAACAGCCTTGATGATTTCTTTGATAGGGTATCAAAGAGCAGTTTTGTAAAAGTTTTCTATAATTTTGCAAAAGCATTAGATGGTGAAAATGAGGCATTAAAGATCGATGCTGACAGTGATCTTTCATCAAAGGATATGAAAAAGCTTTATCTTCTGTTCAAGGATTTAAGTTCAGACGATGATCTTAATTACTCCCTGTATGACAATTTAAGTGGCAGGGGGCCTTATCTTGAGAAAAATTAAAAGCCGTCACAGTGAAAAGATCCTGCTAAAGGGACTTGGTTTTACCTTTTCTAAAGGTTTAAGGCTGATGCTCTTTTCAATGACCTTTGCAGCTATTGGTCTATGTGCTTTTGTATTTGCTGCAAGATTATCTTTTGACTCTTCAGTAAAAGAGCTTACAGGACGACTGAATCATGCTCTTGAGGGAATTGCTTCCTTAAATGATACTGACAGAATGACAGATTCTGTTTTAGGTACTTCAAATCTTCATTTTAAATCACCAGAATATATTGGTGCCAAAGATATGGACGTCAATAAAAAAACGCCACTGACCCATGTAAAAGGTCAGCGACGTTTTATTTCTGCTAATCAGTATGAAATCCGCTTTGTTAAAGCGGATGACTAGATTAGTAGCGGTTTGATTTCTTTCTGTTGTTGCCAGGACGTGGAATATAAACGCAGATAATACCTATTATGGCACCGCAGAAAGCGATAATTGCACCCTGCATCCACCATCTCATCTGCATATCCTGATCTCTGGTCTGAAGCTTGTCCTTCATCTCACGACGCTGTGCATCGAGATCTTCAAAAGCTTCGTTGCGAGCCTGCAGCTGTTTCTTTAATTCGTTATTTTCCTTTTCTAACACTTCAAGCTTTGACTGTGCTGTTTTAAAGTCCTTTGCCAGAACTGAATCATAGTTGGCAAGTGAGTTCTGAAGCTCATTTACCTGTGCCTGAAGCTCTAAAACCTTGGCTTTGCCACATGAGTTTGGCTGCAGATCTCTTGTCAGCATCCAGCTCTGCTTTACACCATCATCGATTAAGATGAATTCCTTGTTATCAGAGAATTTTAAGAATTTTAATTTGTCGCCTACATGCTTGGCACCGATAATGCGGCATTCTTTTTTGGCACATGATCTGATCCACACATTGGCATTTTCTGAAACATAGACAGGATCACCTTCCTGAATATACTCAAAAGTCATCTGCTGCTGATCTGCTGCAATAGTGGCACCGGTAGTTTCAGTTATTGCGTTTTCTGCTGATGCCTGTAAAGAGAGGGTCATGGCAGAACCTAGCAGCACAGTGTTCAATAAATTTTTTGCTGACACAATATTTTCCTTTTTATAAATACTTTTTGTTTTAAAACAGTCTTCAATAATAATTTGATTGCGAGATTTTATCACAGTGAGCCTGTTATGGATAAATGGAGCTTTAAAAATGAGGCTTGAGGACGCAAAAAAACAAAAAGTGATCAATTTTTAGATCACTTTTTGTTTCAGTATATGTTACTTGCAGACTTCTGTTTCGTAGGAGGCTGCTTTCTTTAAATCTTCTGCAAGTGACAGTCCATCCTTTGGATTGTAGGATCTGCCTTTTGTCATTCTTGAAAGACATTCAATATCGGTATATTCAAGATTGTCTCCAATGAATACCGTATTGATTTTAAGTTTTGGTTTGGCTCTGTGTATTTCATCACCAAGCTGACATAAATCAACGTCCATAGTCTTGTAACATGAATCTTCGCCATCGGAGATAACTACAGCTACTGATTCCTGGTCAATGCCGTCAACCAGATCTGCCATCTTTAAGATGCCATCTACAAGAGGTGTACCTTCAAGAGGATTTATGGAGGCAATATAATCTGTAAGTCCTTTCTTATTTCCGGTAAAGCTACCTTTGTTTAATGCAAGATCACACTGATTTACCATAACCAGAGAGAATTGAGTCTTTTCTGAAGAACTGTTAACAAGATCCATGGCAGCCTTTTTGGCCATATCAATTCTGGTTGAATTGCCGTACTGATACCTCATTGAACCAGATCCATCAAATACAATGGCAATCTCTGATGGATCTTCATTAATGACAGTTGTGCAGATTTTTTCTGGTTCTTTTTCCTCAATCTTGTCATCTGGTTTAACACTTTCTTCAATGCTTTCACTCTCTGTCTCTAGAGGTACTTCTTCAACAGGATCTTCAACCAGAGTGTCTGCATCATGTTCTGTCTGAGAAAGTGGTGTCGCCTGACAGCGCTCAAACAAAAAGAGAATTAAAAGGGCTGTCAGCACAAGCACAAGAAGACTTACAAGGAGATTTCTTATCATATGCCCTGAGGCTGCAGGAGCTGTCACAACAGGTGCAGGTTTTAATGCTTTATTGATAATTACTGGAATTACCACAGGATTTTTTGAGTCTATGGTGTATGTAAGCAGCTCTGATCTTAAAAGTTCAGTAATTTTGCTCTTATCAAAAGGAAGGTTTGTGCGTTCCTTTTCAATCCTGTCTGCAATAGTCTTTAATTTTGCCTGTGCTTCTTTAAAGATCTGCATATTCTGAGCATAAGGAACTTTGATATCAATTATGTTTATCTGTCCTGAATATGAAGTCAGGCAGTTGAGAATGGCACCTTTTAATTCAGGGTAAGCAAAAAGCTGTACATATTCAGCAAAGAAATTGCTTTTAACATAGGAAATGAATGAGTCAAAGTTTTGTATAAAATAAAGCTCTGTTTCATTAAGCTCAGCTGCAAGGCATCTGTGAATTCTAAGCATCTTTAAAATCCTTTGGTATTCTTTAAGTTCTCACAGCCTAAAGGAAGTTTCATATCACAAGCTTTTTTATAGTATGAACGGGCTTTTTTTAAATCTTTTTTATTAGTTACTGCACCGTTGGCCAGAGCGTATCCTGCATTGTTGCATGCTTCTTTGATGTTCTCCTGCTCACACTTTTGCTTGAGAATATCAAATGCTGCTTTATAGTCCTTTTCTGACTTTAACTTAATAAATACGGTATGAGCATATCCCATACAGAAATCATTGTCGCCTAAGGTGCAGGATTTATATTCATATTTTTTTAATTTATTAAAATCCTTTTGAACATAAACTCCTTCCTGATACCAGTAGGCAAGAATAGCACACATTCGGCGACTCCCAAAGTCACAGGCCTTATCGTAGTAATCTACAGCTTTTTTAATATCTTTTTTTACAACCTTGCCGTTTCGATATGCGTAACCGATACTCTCACATGCTTTGTAATCTTTTAAAAGGCAGGCTTTATCAAAGTAGGAAATGGCTTTTTCATAATCATCACTGTCATGTTCTTCTTTATAGAAGTAGTGTTTTGCAAGGTTAGAACATGACTTTGCCTTAGCATTGTCACACTCAGTTTCAAGAGTGTTTAAATCTGATGCTGATGTTTCAGAAAATGCAAGGGCAAGTGCTGATAGAAAAAGGGGCTTTATAAGAAATCCAGGTAAATGCATTTTGTATAATTTATATATATATCGATAAAAAAGACATTATAATTATAATTGAAAGCACTTCCAGTTAATCATCTTGTAATAAAAAACAAACAATATTAAAAGAAAGTTTATTTTTTACAATCAATCATGTTCAAGTTTTTCTTTGAGTATTTTTTCTATCTGCTCACCTACATAAGAACATTTGCTTTTGGTCTGGCATTCAGCTACAAACACATGGGCAATCTTTTCAGTGTTATAAACGAAAGCAAATTTTTTATCATTGTCGCATTCAAGAGAAGTGCCTTGATATGGTCCTAAGGCAAGTGGCTTTGGATTTTTGCATTTTGAATGCTCAATAATTTCATTAGTTATCTTTTCAAGGGACTTATCTTCAATCTTTTCAAACTCATTTACGGTAAGGGTAATTCCAAGGAGGTCATCCATCATAATAATGTTACCGTCATCTTCAGACACGACGTCCCAGTCTGCATAGCTCTGACTAATACCTGTAAAAGCAAGAGCTCCAATGATAAAAATCTTTTTAATCATACCTATTATCCTTAGTAGCTGAATAAACTAAATTATAAGTTACTTATTCATAACATACGGCATAAGTACCATAACACTAATTTTCAACTATTTGATGGGAAGTTCCTTTTATAGATTCTATCTATCCGAGGAAGATAATTAAAAGACTGTTCTCACAGAAAAGATATTTGGAAATAAAAAAAGACATCTTATTGTCTTAGTATGAACAAACTTCATACTTTTAAATAAGATGTCTTTGTTGATTTTAAATCAGAATAACTGATTACTGACCTTTAGCAGCAAGAATTACACGGCCGATCTGCTCACCTACGTATTGGCACTTATCATCTGAATCGCAAACACCGGTAAACATGTTGGTGGTACCTTCAGCATCAAATAAGAAAACGAACTGATTTGAAGCTGGGCACTCGAAGTAGTAGCCGTCATAGCCACCGAGATTTAAAGTTGAAGCTTCATTGCAGCCCATGTTCTGTGATGATGCTTTAGCAACTTCAGCAACAGGGGCATCTGAAGAAGCATCGACCTCAGCTATAACTAATGAAACACCAACAGCCTGATCTGCCATAACAACGCTATTGTCTTCCTGAGAAACAACAGCCCATTCAGCGTTTGCTGCACCAATTAAAGATGCTAATAAAGCACCTGCTACTAATGATTTTTTGAACATAATGATCTCCTGTTTATTAAAACATACACATAATACCTTAAAAATCTTCTCTATTGGGGAGCTGTTAGATTATGTTTGATTTTAATCACATTAAAAAGTAGAAAATTTTTATATTTGTGCAGTTTTAAAAAAATGACCTTATTTAGTGCATTTTATAAAAAACAAACATACTAAGTTTTCTTCAATTTTTTCTGTATTCACACAATGCTCATATTTAAGCCTGTTGTCAGTATGAATTCTTGATTTTGTGAGAATAAACTGAAGACAACTATCTTAAAAAAGTCTATCCTTTTTATGAAGGAGTACAGTTTATGCAGAATAAGGAAATTGAATTAAAATTTGGCTTTGACGGTGACGCAAGAAATCTACATCAGGTTTTTGCAAATATCGGCAGAGTCAGTGGTGAAACTACACTTCATCTTGATAACACCTACTTTGATACTGATAAGAGGGATTTCTTTTCCTTTAAGGCTGGACTGCGTATCAGAATAGCAGATAATTATTCTGAGCAGACTCTAAAGGTTAAAGGTGAGGCTGCAGGAGGTCTGCATAAGCGTAGCGAATACAATATTCCAGTTGAAAGAAATACAAAAGTTCCTGATTTAAGTCTCTTTCCTCAAGAGGCTTTCCCTGCGGGCTTTGATACAGAATCAGTTCAGAAAGAATTAAAGCCTGTCTGCAATATCAGCTTTGAAAGAAAACTGTTCAACTTTGAAATATTAGACAGTGTTTTTGAAGTTGCCTATGACCACGGAATTATTAAGGTTGCTGATGCTTCCTATCCTTTAAATGAACTTGAAATTGAGCTTAAAGAGAGTTCTGTAAAGAGTGATGAGCTTTTAAATCTTTTCTCAATTTTATGTTCAAAACTTGCTGAAAATGATATTCCACTTTTATTAGAGCCATTTTCAAAGATGCATAGGGCAACACTGCTTCAGGAGCGCAACAAGAATGTTGTTGATGTAACTGAGCTTTCAAATGCCGATGATCTTGTCAGCCACATTTCAAAGCAGATTTCCCTGTTTGAACAGATGTACGGTTTATATCTTATTTCACTTGAGGCAAACCTGCTGTCATTTGTGCTTACTCAGTTAAAAGAGCTTATCTGTTCATTAAAGGCTTTAAAACGTCGCAACTATTATGCATTCCTTCCAATGCAGCGCGAGCCTGTTGAGTATATGGATGATCTTAAGGTTATTATCAGACTGCTGAAGTCTTTTTACAGACGCTGCAATGTAGTTTACAAAAAGATGTCAAGAGCAAGACTTAAGGAAAATATCGATCGCTATGAGGAGCTTTCTTTGGAAATCCGTAAGGCAGAACTGCACAGCAAGATCTTCTTAATTCCTTTAAAGCTCCGTCAGCTTATTTCTCTGATAAACAAATAGCAATACTTCAGTTTTAACTCAGGTTTAACAGTAGGATTATTATGGAATTTAACATTGTACCTGATTATAAGAATTTAAAAGAACTGCCTTTAATCCTGCAGAAGGAATCAGACAATCAGTATGAAAGATTAAAAGGGAAGCTTTCACCTGAGCAGTTTGCTTTATTTGATGCAAGACCTGAATTTAAAAAGATTATTGCATTATCTGACTTTATTGCAAACACCATTTTCTCCTATCCAAATGAGTGTTCTGAGCTTTTACTCTCTGGAGCTTTAGACAGAAACGACAAGTACCTTGATTATAAGAATGAGGCGCTTTCTTTTCTTGTAGACAAACTCAATGACTTTGAGTTTAAAAAACGTTTAAGAGTATTCAGACGCTGCCGTGCCATGATAATTGCCTGGCGTGATCTTGCTGGCATGTCTTCTATAGAGGAAGTATTCACCTCTCTGACAGAACTTGCTGAGTCTGTCCTTTTAAGAACCATTACTCTGCTTAGAGATCAGCTTAAGCTTGTTTATGGTGATGCTTTGAATGAGGATGGTACAGTGATGCCTCTGCTGACTCTTGCCATGGGCAAGTTTGGCGGCTGTGAACTGAATTTCTCATCAGATATTGATTTGATTTTTGCCTATCCTGAAGAAGGTGAGACCAAAGGAGCCTCAAGAACTCTTACCCATCGCGAGTTTTTCACCAGAATCGTACAGAGAGCAGCCAATATGCTCTCAGACAAGACTGTAGACACATTCTGCTACAGAATTGATTTAAGATTAAGACCATTTGGTGATGCCGGTGCCATGGTAAATTCTTTTGATGCCATGCAGATCTACTATGAAACCCAGGGCAGAACCTGGGAGAGGTATGCTCTTGTAAAGGCAAGATTGTTAGGCAAAGATGAATGCGGAAGCTATGGAGAGGAATTTATCGATCTGCTAAGACCGTTTGTCTTCAGACGCTACCTTGATTACGGTGCAGTTCAGTCCTTAAGAAAATTAAAACACATGATTGAGTCTGAAGTAAGACGCCGTAATCTTAACAATAACTTCAAGTTAGGTTCTGGAGGTATCAGAGAAATCGAATTTATCGCGCAGGTCTTTGAGCTGATGCGAGGAGGCAGATTCGTTGAATTAAGAGAGCGATCTTTAAGAAAAACTCTAAATAATATCTCATCTCTTGAACTGCTGCCTGATGAGGTTTGCAAAAAGCTTGATGAGTGCTATGTATTTTTAAGGCGTTTAGAGAACATTATTCAGGAGTTTTCTGACAAGCAGACTCAGACTCTTCCTGACAACGAAAAAGATCAGGCAAGAATGCTTTATGCCATGAACTATGAGGACAGCGCTGACTTCTTCAAAGATCTCAACTGTGTCATGACCTATGTTCATGGAGAGTTTTTAAAGGTTGTGGCTGATGATGAGAAGAGTACTGAGAACTTTAAGAACTTTGAACTGTGGGAGGCTGATAACTCTGCAGAGGAACTTACAGAGGAAATCTTAAAATTCATCGCAAACAAGGATGAAGCAAAACCTCTTGCCTCTGCCATACAGGTTTTAAAAGCCAACCTTTCAAGAATGCCAGTAGGTCCTGTTGGCCGTGAAACCCTTTTAGAGCTGATGCCTAAGGTTATCATGGTGATAGCAAAAGAGGAGAATGCATCGTCACTGTTTACAAGGGTTGCAAGTCTGATTGAAAAGGTGGCCTTAAGAACCCCTTACATGCAGCTGTTAAGAGACAATAACGATGTGCTGGAGCGTTTTATAACTCTGTTAAAGGAGAATCATTTCGCCTCTGAACTTATCACCTCACATCCGATTTTATTAGATGAGCTCTTCATTCCTCAGTATTTTGATATGCCACCTACAGCTAAAGAGTTCTTCTCAATGCTGCAGGAGAGACTGCTGCGTATTGAACCTGATGATCTTGAAGGCATAATGGAGGAGTTAAGACTCTTCAAGAAGATTATGATCTTCAGAGTTGCTCTGTCAGACAAGGCAGGAAAACTTCCTTTAATGAAGATTTCTGATGCCTTAACCTGGCTTGCTGAGGCCATTGTAAAGGAGCTTATCATACTTGCCTGGGATCAGACCGTGCAAAAATACGGTTACGTTGAGGGCAGAAGTGCTGAAGATCCTGGTATTGCAGTAATTGGATATGGAAAATTAGGCGGCCTTGAGCTTGGCTACAAGTCAGATCTTGATATGGTGTTTATCTCTCAGAAAACCGAGGGTATGACCGTAGGAGAGAAGTCTGTTCCTGTCACCATGTTCTATCAGCGTTTTGCACAGAGACTGCTGCACCTTACCACCACCAAGACAGTATCAGGTGTGCTCTATGATCTTGATATGCGTCTGCGTCCTGACGGTGATACAGGTCTTTTGATTTCTGATGTTGAGTCTTTTGAGTTATACCAGACCAAGAGAGCATGGACCTGGGAGCATCAGGCTCTGGTAAGAGCAAGACCAATTGGTGGTTCTGCTGATATTATTGAGAATTTTGAAAAGATTAGAGATGGCATATTAAGACGTGAGCGCGATGATTCTGCCTTAAAGAAGGATGTTGTTGAAATGCGAAATAAGATGAGGGCTCATCTTGACCGATCTTCTGACAAGCTTTATGACATCAAGCAGGGCAGAGGCGGTATGATTGACGTGGAGTTCATCTCTCAGTATCTTATCTTAAAGTATGCTCCAACTCATCCTGACTTAAAGCTCTGGACCGACAATGTAAGAATTTTGGAGGAGTGTTCAAGACTCAATCTTATCTCGGTGGCCAAGACATCAGAACTTATCAATGCCTACATAGAGATTAGAAAGATCTATCATGAGCTGTCGCTTGCCGATCTGCCAAGGCTGGTACTGATTGAACACAGACCTCCTGCAACCTTAAGGGTTGAGAAGATCTGGAATGAGCTGTTTTCAGAAGATCAGAACTAGTCAATGCCGAATATGGAGCAGTCGTTATGACGGAATCTGTGGCGTACTGCCGGCATTGGAGGGAAGATGTCCTGTTCAGTTAACATGTCCTTATAGGAGTTCTCTTTAGGACCATCTCCTACCTTGCATCTGTAGGCCTCACCGGCAATTCCGATGCCTATTTCTTCATCTGTAAAATCATATGGATAGGCATTGGTTTCAACTAAATGAGTGCCCCCCATATTGGCAATCTTAAGCTTTAACTCAAATCTTGCAGCATCTAATGATCGGTAACCTGTAGTCCATGGCTTACCCATGTAGTAACAGTCCTTTACCTTTTCATGAGTGGTGCTGATAACTGAGTTTGCCGCATCAATTTCTTCCTGTGTATAACAGCCGTTCAAAACAAAGGCCATAACACTAAAGAGTATTCCGCTTTTTATAAAAGAAGATTTCATCTTAAAATCCTGACAGTGATTTAACATACCATCAGTATATAACAACATCAGGTCTTATTTGTGTGTATATTTTATTATTCTTCAATAATTACTGACTTTTTATCATAATCGATAAAAGCCTGAGGAAAAAGATATTCGCCTTCAAACAGCGGCAAATCAACATATGTGTAGTTCAGTTCAAAAGAAGAGTGAACCTTTCTGATGGCATCATAGATAAGTGTGGTGCAGTAGCGAAGATTCATATCATCGCCTCTTTTACCAAGAACAAATGGTTTACCTATCTGTCCTAGCACCTCTTTAATGACTGCATCAGTTTCATTTTCAGTTAAAAATGAATAGCGTATAACAGCAAATTTTAAGGCAAGTTCATTTGAAAGGAAGCTGTCAGCTCTTGATGATATCACCATATTCTTATGATCTGTCTCATCATCGCTTGCTGCATGAGTAATAATGATTTGAGGACTTACTGATGTCACTATGCCGATATGAGAGTAGCTGCTTTTTGAAAGCCGCATGATTATGCTGCTGTCAAGAGCTGTTCCTTTGCGCAAAATCAGATCGCCTTTTTTTAAGGCTGACAGCGTTTTTTCAGTGGCTATGCAGTATGAAGATGAAACAGTCTTACTGTTATATTCATAAAAATAAAAAAACAGGACTGATATGAAAAGTAAAAAGGTAACCAGTCCTGAAATTAAAACACGTTTCATCTTGTTTTAAAGAGTGCGGCTATATCTGTACATACCATTTATCATCAACTTTAAATACTTTAACGTCTCTGATATTGTAGTCAACGCCTTTGTAAGCCTTCTTAAATTGCATAATAATCTTCACTCTGGCTTTATCATCGCCATTCATCTCAACCTTATCCACACTGATACTTTTAATACCGCCGAATTTTTCTTCAATTGTATTAAGCTCTGTTGGAATAAAGGTTGCAAATTTTCCTCTTATCAGCTGTTCAGTCATTTCCTTTTCCTGTTCAGATGAAGTTTTGTAGTACAGATAGGTTAAGGCCTTATCAAAATCGCTGTCATACAAAGCTTCGGTAAATCCTTTTGCTACGCCTTCAGGAGAATTGTCAGAACATCCGAATAAAGCAAAAAAAGAAACGAAAACAAAAAGTAAATGAAATTTTTTTAAAATAGAAATCATATTATTCTCCTTGAAAATGAAATTCTTTTAAAAAGAATACTATAAAAATATAACCTGTTATTTGATTGAGATGTCATAATCAAAAAAATTTTTTATTTGCTAAAAAAATGCAAATCAGATCGTTGAGAGCAATACCCGAGTTTTTATAAAATATACTCTGTGAAACAAACAAGAATAAACTTACATAAGTGGAAAATACAGTTATGAACCAGGCAAACAGCCTTACAAGATTTTTAGAAAGTGTAGATAAAATAACTAAAAACTGCCAGAAGGATAAGCTTGTAAACTTTATTCATGAGCTTGCAAGACTGTGTCCAAAGCAGGATCAGCAGGAGTTTTTTAACCTTTTAAAAGGTTCATCTGACAGTGCTGACGGTGTGCTTGTATCTGATAAGAAATATATTCAGAAACTGCAGGATAATCTTTTAGACTGCGTTGACTTTTATAATAATGAGCTTGATGCTCAGCTCAATTTAGAGACTCGTGAGAATTACGACTATAACCACAATGAAGAGATCTCAAAGAGCAATCTTGAGGCAATTTTCGTAGACTCAAGCGGTACTTTAAAGTGGATACGCGATTCTTTAAACGCTGTAGACGAGTGCTTTAACTTTGGTCAGTACTACAAGGCCTTTGAGCTTTGCGAGCTTTTATCATCTGTAAAGATTTCCTTAAACGGCTATCTTGTAGATGACTTAGGTTACGATGATACTATCTCCTTATGGTCTCTTGCCACCTATTATCAGATTGACGCAGTTGTACTTGAGCGCTTTTTAAATCAGTGTCTTTATATTACCTACAAGTCTTATAAGGATGAGGAAAGATTCAGACAGGTATTCAGACTCTTTGAACTGTCAAACACTTCAGATTTAAAACTGTCTTTAGAGGGCTTAAAGACTTATGACGGTTTTGATGCCGATGAGTTTGAGATGTTCCTTTCAGGCTTTATCAATTACCTGTCTACCATAGATACTTATCTGTCACGCCGCATCATTGATGAGGCTGTAGTGCTTACAAGAAAGTCAGACAGCGTATTTGAGATTGCAAGAAAGAAGCTTAATTCAAATCCTAATCTGATGGTTGATCTTTTAAGAAAGGGTCTAAACAAACCTGATGATTATGTACATATGTTAAAGGTTGGTATTGATGCCTATAACAATATCGACAAGGCTCTGCGTGAAAAGATTGATATTGCTGTTTTAACTTCAGAGTATGCAAAGACATTAGAGAAGTACGATCTCTCTGATGAGCTTTACTATCGTATCTTCAAGTCACGTCCTACTGTAAGAAACTATCTGAAGTTAAGATACAACTGCTCTGATTTCCACAAGTATGATGAGGAAATTGCACAGGCCTTTGACAAGGCTATGGCAAAGAAGCTGAACTCAACAGGACATGTTGATGAGAACTTTATGCTGATTGCTCTTTTAGACGGCAGAGCAGAACTGTTCTTTGACAATGTAAAGGGTCTTGAGGTTACTGATTTACCAAACTATCAGAGCTCAATTCAGTACTATGGTCTTATCATCTGTATGCTGATGCTGACTAAGGCTACAAGAGATCTGCCTCGTTTAAATGCACTTGCAGAGGAAGTTATTCATAACGTATTCAATGCCAAAGTATCACTGGTTAAGGATATACCTGTAGGTGAACTTTACACTAAGTGGCTTGATAACATTACTGTAAAGACAGATAACCTTGAAAAGCTGGTACTGTATGTAGCAGAAAAACTGGAGAAGTTCTGTGCACAGGTGCTTGAGAGTAATATCAGAAATCTTAATGTGGATGTGGATATTATTCAGGATGCCCAGGCTGAGTTCCTCTCAGAGCTTAACTTAAGCAGATTAAAGGCAGTGCTTGCTGAGAAATATCCAATCAAGCAGATTGATCCTCAGGCT
>Ga0256405_10005412_pt1 | contig 22076 bp, 16 predicted proteins | sample RumenRJG_02DNA_FD_189096 | JGI IMG/M metagenome (GOLD analysis project Ga0256405, IMG submission 189096) | Bovine rumen microbial communities from Lethbridge, Alberta, Canada - RJG_02 | ecosystem: Host-associated > Mammals > Digestive system > Stomach > Rumen | place: Canada: Alberta... | reverse complement strand
AGCTGCCGGTAAAACCTTAAAATTTGATGACTGGTACAATCCTAGCTATTCAAAAGGATATCCTGATTTTGATAATTCAATCCGATCTATCGAAGGTTTTGACAAAATTATCTTCACATCAGTAGACTTTGATGATTATATCCACGTAAAGCAAAAGCTTGATCTCTCTGGTACCACCATTGAGGCAGGAGACATCTATTTTAATATCGGCACAGAAGATCTTGATCCTTACACATTCAATGGCTACACCTATCTTATAAAAGCAGACGATGAATTTAACTGTTCTGATATTTATAAAAGCACAGGTATAGGCAGATTTGAAATTGGTACAGGCTTTGAAGGCATTGGCATATGGGTACCTGTCAAAGACGGTATTCAGTATATTGCAATAGATCTGAATGATGATCCTGAGCCAGATAATATCACTCCGATTGTGATCCCCGTAATCACTGAAGAAAATAACGAAAAAGACAAATCAAAAAAGATCTACTACATCGTATATGATCAATTAACAGGTAAAGCACGTATACATGATACAGGCATAGACAACAAGCCTCTGCCACTAAATGCAAAAATTTTATCTCCAGTTATAACAGGTGTATCCAACCTGGCAGCTGTTTATAGAAACGGCTCCTCATTCCTTAACACAAAAGATCAGACTCATAGTGTACTGATGGCGGCAAAAGCACCTTCCATTGCGCTAAAAACATCAGCTGAGAACTATGAGAAAGCTCTTGATTCAGTTATGAGTAATTCTGATGGTTCTGGCTTTAATGCATTGCTAAATATGGGAGGATCTTCTGTATCAGAAAAAACAGGTTCATCTGTCAAGGCAAAACTCTACTCTCTTGCTCTTGGTACCGGATATAAGATAATAACTGATAAGGTAAAAGCCGTTCTTGCACTTGGATTTGAGTACACTAAAGGAAACTTTAAGAACAGATCCGATGCAGGCAACACCGACGAGAAGATCAACAAAAAAGGAAACGTAAAAGCATTTGCCATGAATTTATCTGCCAATGCAGCCTTAGATAACGGTGTTCATGTAAATACTTCATTAAGATTTGGAAGAACCATTACCAAACTTAATTCAGCTTTATATGGCAACGATACCTTCTATGATGTGCATATGAACAGTCCTTTCTTCTCTGTAAAGTTTGGTGGCGGGTATGAATTTAATTTATCTGCAGATACATCTGTTGATCTGTTCTCAAACTATACCTTTACCCATATAAACTCATCATCTTTTGATGCAGACGGCAGCTATAAAGTAGACGATCTTAATTCAGCAGAACTTGAGGCTGGCACTAAACTTACAATGAAGTTCAATTTAAGAGTCAAAGGTTACAGCGCCATAAGATATTCCTATGAATTTGACAATCAGAGCAAAGGTTCATTTAAAGCTTTAGAACAGGAAGTAAACTTAAGACCATGCAAAGGAAAAGGAGGAACAGGCAAACTAGATATTGGCGGTATTTACTATCCAACTGACAATGAAAACCTGTACATAGACTTATCCTTATCAGGAATGACAGGAAAAATGAAAGGTGTCTCAGGAACAATAAGCGGAAAATACCTGTTCTAAGAAAAAATTAGATGTATGGCTTCATAAAAAAAGCTTCAGAGTTTTATCCTCTGAAGCTTGCTAAACAATAATAGTTCTAATATCCAAACTCTACGGACAGAGCAGCAAAATCACACCTTTTTGTAAGTTATTGGTTCAAGCTTTAAATAATCATCAAGAATTCTTGCTGCCGATCCTATAATTTCTTTACACGGACGTTTCTTATAGTACTGCTCTGTTCTGGCTTCAGGTGTTGGAACATCATGTCTGATGTTCTTCAAGCCTAAAAGCTCCCTGCATACAATAGAACCACCGTTTTGCTCTTCAAATCTGCGTGCCAGCTCCTGGATCCTGCTGTAATGATCTTTCTTTACAGAACCTGTTTCTGGAGTTGCATAACCATATAAAAGTCCTGTAATCATGAACATAGAACTTACAGCACCGCAAACCTCTCTTAACCTGCCCATGCCTCCACCAAAAGAGCTTGACAGCATGACCAGCCTGTCGGTATCAAGATCAAGCAGATCACTGAAAGCCAACATTACAGACTGAGCACAATTATAACCTTTCAAAAAGTTCTGCATCGCAATTTCGCTGCGAGATAAGTTACTTTCTGTCATTTATACGGCCTTTAAAACACCAAGCCATATCAAGGCTTATGATCAGTATTTCCTAATTTGATGTATCAAGCGGATCAAAAGACTTAACAAGATCATCAATTGCCTTGCACTGAGCAAGGAATGGTTCAAGTTTATCAAGAGGAAGTGCTGATGGACCGTCACACTTTGCCTTATTAGGTTCAGGATGAGCCTCTAAGAACAGCCCACCTAGTCCTACGGCCATACCAGCACGCGCAAGTTCAGTTACCTGAGCTCGACGACCACCTGAGGCTGCACCAGTGCTGTCTCGACACTGCAGTGAGTGGGTAACATCAAAAATAACCGGATAGTTTCCGCAAACCTGCTTCATTACACCAAAGCCTAACATATCAACTACAAGATTATCGTAGCCAAAATTAGAACCACGGTCACACAGTAAGAGATTTGAGTTTCCACACTCTTCAAACTTCTGAGTGATATTGATCATCTGAGATGGTGACAGGAACTGTGGTTTTTTGATATTTACAACTTTACCGGTTTGAGCAATAGCCTTAACCAAATCTGTCTGACGGGCAAGAAAAGCGGGGATCTGCAGAACATCTGCATACTCTGCTACAACCTTTGCCTGTTCATTTTCATGAACATCGGTAATTACAGGTACATTAAAAGTCTTTTTGATTTCTTCAAAGATCTTCATACCTTCATCAAGACCAGGGCCACGATAAGAGAAAACTGAAGAGCGATTAGCCTTATCAAAGCTTGCCTTAAATACATAAGGAATATTGAGCTTATCTGTTACCTCAACATATTTTTCACATACCTTCAAAGCAAGATCTCTGCTTTCTAAAACATTCATGCCACCAAAGAGCACAAATGGCTTTGAATTTGAAACTTCGATATTACCAATCTTTACGATCTTATCGCTCATACAATCTCCAGTTTTTGCAATTGAAATTTATAAATTCATTCTACCAAAAACAATAAAAGGGAAACTAAATTTCTTTAGTTTCCCCTAGAATTAAGCTGGTTAAAATCTTATACCTTAATCTTGGCAACTAAGCCTGTCAGTTCGTTTACGTCCTCTGCTGCGCTGTTTACAACACTCTGAGTAGTTGAAACTTCTGCTGCGAAGCCCTGAGCTGAATTGGTAATTGACTGCATGTTGGTAGAAATCTCTGAGGTAGCAGCTGTCTGCTCTTCAGCAGCGGTAGCAATCTGACCAATCTGAGCATTTACAACATCAACCTTGTCGATAATGCCGTTTAACAGCTCTTCAATTGCTGATGCATCCTGAGCTAAGACATCCATTGACTCTACAGACTTGGTCATAGACTCATTAGCCTGATTTGCCTCTGTCTGAACCTGAGATACCATGCTGGTGATTTCCTGAGTTGACTTAGAGGTACGTGATGCTAAGGCACGAACTTCATCAGCTACCACAGCGAAGCCCTTACCAGCCTCACCTGCACGAGCAGCCTCAATTGCAGCGTTAAGAGCAAGGAGGTTAGTCTGAGATGCAATCTCATCAATGGTCTGAACGATAGTACCAATCTTCTGAGCTCTGTCAACAAGTGAACGGATCTGCTCTGCGTCTTCTTTTGACTTAACAACCTGATTCTGAATAGCATCGATGGTTAAGCGAACTTTAGCAACACCTTCACGGGTGGTGTTGTTAGAATCTTCAGCATTAACTGCAGCTTCCTGACAGTTCTTAGCAATATCTGAAGTGGTTGATACCATCTGGTCAGCAGCTGCTGCAACTGTAAGAGCACGGCTTTCAGTCTGACGAGCTGATTCTTCAATTTCAGAAGTTGACTGACGGATAGAATCGAAGTTTGAATTTAAGCGATTCTCAGTGCTCTTAATTGCACCAACGATACCCTGCCATTCCTGACGCATTGACTCTAAAGAATTTAAGAGGTGACCAAAGTCGTCCTTTAAGTTGGTCTTAACAGACTGAGTTAAATCGCCATGTGCGAAAGCATCGGTAACTCTGATTGCCTTGCCGATAGCACCGGTGAAGATTGATGCTAAGAAGAAGGAAACGAACAGAGATAAAACTACTACAGCTACAGATGTTAAGGTAACAATTACTGCAGGAGCATTAGAATTTAACTCATTTAAGTTAGTCATAATGGAACCTAAAATGTCACCATTAATCTTAACTAAGCAGCGCTGAGCCTGAATAAATTTTGGATAAATTTCTACAGTATAGATACCACGTGCCATTGGCTGGAAGTTACGCTCTAAAACTGGAATCAAGCGACTGCGATAGTTATCAGCAGCTTCGGTAACAGCCTGCTTTAACTGAGCTGCTTCTGGTGAAGCGTGATTCTTTTCAATATCGTTAACAGCCTTAACAATCTTATCTAATGTAGCGTTAACTTTTGAACGGTTATCAGGAGTAAATTCACGAATGTTACTTACGAAAATGAACAACTGGTTATTAACGTCGCTGATATCTGCATTAACAACTACGTTTGGATCGTAGTCATTCTTTAGGGTGTTATCAGCGTAACCGATTGAATTCTGAATACTGTTAAGATTAAACAGTGCTACTGCTGCAATTAAAATAGATAAAACGATAACGGCTATAAATGCAGAAAGCAACTTGGCACGAACCGCAAGATTGTTAAACCAGCCTAACATATACTTATCCCTTATTAATATTAAATACAGTTATGAAAACAAACCGCATTATGTTTGAACATGCTTAATTATCGACAAAAAACTGATTTTCTGCGTATAGTAAATTCAAATAATTTGACACAATTCAAATAAATATGTCACATAATTAAAGCTACATAACACAAATATATAACACATATGTTGCATGGTTATATAAAGTATCAGCTATTTTAATAAAAAGCATACATTTTGAATAATAGGTCTTACACAGAGGATAAATTGTGACTTTTATAAAGGTTTACAATATCCTCAAGTTTTTAACGGACAGAACTCGAGGATATTAAATGAATCAAGAGTGTTTTTTGACAGAAAGCTACTTTTGAGCAGCTTTCATTGCTTCAATTGCAGCTGGAGATGGAGGCAGCGTGTAAACAGATTCATCTTCAGCTAAAGCCAGATCTTCTCTATCAGATCTGAATGCCTGACCTAATACAGGAGACTGAAGCTGACTTGAAGCCAGGTCCGCGGCATTAGCATCCCCTGATACGATCTGAGCTAAGGCTCGTTCCTGAGTAAGCACTGATACATAGCGGTTAGCCATATCTCGCATACACTGCAGGAAGTTTAAGTACATTTCTGATGAATGCATAGATACATGCTCGCGACCAATAATGGAAACAAGCTCAATCTGACACTTGTCGATATCACGGTTAAGCTTCTTTGAATGCTTAATCATGAATTCAACATTATGCAGATCATTTACAACACCAATTGATTGTACATCATCGCCAATCTGTTCAAGTCGCTTTAGAAGCTCGTAAATACTGTCCTTCATATAGCGTACAGCAAACACGCTGTGACGGTTTGCAATATGATTTACAGCAGAATCTAAAGTGTAATGAACTGATTTTGCAGCTTCAAGCATATTTGAATATACAAGATAGAAGAAGAACTTAGCATCCGAAGTACTGCCGGTAACAGACTTCATATTCTTGTTCATATATGCTCTTGAAGAAGTGTTAGCAAGAGAATAGTAAGCAGATCTTGCATCTGCAATCTCATCATGAATATTTGATGCCTTATTGCGATATTTTCTTAAAGCAAACTCGTTGTCATCAAAGAACGCATCCACTGCGTTTCTGATACACTTTAAATCCCTCTCAAAGTAGCCAGGAACTGATGATGATACAACATCCAGAATCTCCTTATCTGAAGTTGCCTTCTGAATCAGGCTTGAGGTCTGGCTCTTTGGCTTTCTGATGAAGTTTGTATAGATGATGACCATAAACACTAAAGGCATGGCTACAAATACTGCACCATAACCTGTGTAACAGAGGATAAAGTTTACAAAACAGGCAAAGGTAAAAGCGCAAATACCGGTTAAGAACCAGCCAGCAATAACGGTAATTACACCTGAAATTCTGTAAACAGCACTTTCTCTGTCCCAGGCACCATCAGCAAATGATGAGCCCATTGCCACCATAAAACATACATAGGTGGTAGATAAAGGCAGCTTGTAGGAAGTTGCAATTGAAATTAAAGCTGCTGACACTACAAGATTGATAGACGCTCTTACATAATCAAATGGAAGCGGCTCCTGACCTTTTACAACTGGAGGTTTTCTGTAACGACTTCTGATAAAACCGCGGCTTATCTCAGGAATAACTCTGTATACAGACTTTGACACAATCAGACCCATTCGGGTAATAATTCTGCCTAAGGTTGAAGCACCAAACTGCTCTTTTGAACCTGTGGTTGAATTAGAAAGATTAATCGAAGTCTGAACTACCTGACGGGCTTTCTTACTGAACCATAAGGTTACGCACATAATAAAGCCTGCAGCAAACAGCCAGATAGTACTGGTTACGCTTGAGCTGTTAAGGCTGTCCATGGTGTAAACAGAAGCGTCAAGGCCACTTTCAGACCAGTGGTTAAAACTGTCTAGGGCAGCAAGTGGCACACCAACGAAGTTTACAAGGTCGTTTCCTGCAAAAGAGAAAGCAAGTGCAAAGGTACCAGATAGAATAATCATCTTGAATACGTTGAGTTTTGCAAAAACCATCAGCTGACCGATTATGGCAAAACCAGCAAATACAGACCACATAATCTCACTTACATGTGCATCCATATACGCAATATATTCAGGCTTCATAAATGAAGCGCCTTTGGCACCCTTCATAATCAGGAAGTAAGCAATTGCACTTAAAGACAGTCCTGCATATAAACCGCCCAAATATTTAACAGATCTGTTAAAGCGGAATGTAAAGAGCACACGGCTGATAAACTGTGTAACCATGCCTGTGATAAAGGCAAGTACAACAGATAAAAGAATAGCCGAAACAATAGTTGCTGTTCTGTCCAGTTTTATATAGTTGAATATCTCGGCAAGAGACATATCTGCCTGTGAAACCTTATAGAAAGAACAGAATGTTGCAGCACCTAAAAGCTCAAAAACAATAGAAACGGTTGTGGAAGTAGGAAGTCCAAAGGAATTAAACAGGTTTAATAAAAGCACATCTGAAATAACTACTGCGGCAAATACCAGAATAATTTCCTTAAACGTGAAGAGATCAGGATGTAGCATACCCTTTCTGGCAATTTCCATCATTCCCGACGAGAAGGTCGCACCTAACAGAACACCTGCAGAGGCCACAATCATCACCACAAATAAAGGGGCAATGCGCGTACCCACAGCTGAACTTAAAAAGTTTGCTGCATCGTTACTTACCCCCACAAACAGATCTAGGGCTGCAAGGAGCAGTAACATAACTACAAGAATAAAAACAAGAGTTTCAAACATATGTATACTCAGTTATTAATACACTCGTTTTAATTTTAGCAAAAAACATCATTAATTCTCTACTCTAGAACATAGCTATTTTGAATTGCTCCAAAATAATTCTTTTTTGTAAAAAATTTAAATTCATATTTTTAGCTTTCTGTTTTGTGTTATGAAGCCAGGACTTTTGGTTATTACAGATATACTCAAAGCAGATATCTATAAATCTTGTGAACATCATCAAAATCTGTAGGCTATACTATGATTAATAAAATATATAAAAGCTATTTTGTAACGATTATATATATAATGCTTTAAGCTTTTGCAATTAAATAAACTGCTATGGACAACAATTTACAAAAAGACATTATTTATCAGCGAATCAAAGAGATGATCGAAAACGGCACCTTTGCAATGGGTGCAAAAATCTCAGAGAGAACACTGGAGCTGAATCTTGGAGCCAATAAAGCCCCAATCCGTGATGCCTTAAAGCGTCTTCAGGCGGAGGGGTTAGTTGTCCGTAAAGCAAAAAGTGGCACTTATGTGTTTTCACTTACCCATAAAGAACTGCTCAATCTTTTAAATTTCCGATTTGTAATTGAGTCTCAGGGGGTAATTCTCTCCTTCTCTATCAATCAGAATAAGCTTATTGAACAGATAGAAAAAATCATTTTACAGATGCGTCTTGCACTTGCATTAAATCAGGGTGATGAATATTTAAAGCAGGATTCTCTTTTTCATGAGACTTTAGTGTCCTTATGCGACAATTCATACTTTATTACTTCTTTCAACCGCATTAGCGCAATTATGAATACAGCCAGAAATTTCCTTGGAAACAATCTTGAGCACATGCAAAAGTCAATTATTGAACATCAGGAAATTGCCAATGCCATTAAGGAAAAAGATATAGGCAGGGTTGTAGAGTTGTTAAGAGAGCATATTCTTCCTGAATTTGGAGCATACTGGAAGAATTTCAGTTCAGAAAAATAAAATTACTCTTCTTTTCTAAAAAGAATTCCTATAATTCAAATAATCATAAACAGAATTGAATTTGTATGCATTTAGAATATATTGCAAATTCTTTTTTATAGGTTTTTAACTTTTATTGTATAAAGGCTATAGAAAAAACAGTTCTTTTGTGAAAAAATAACGCACAAATATTTTTTTGGTAGTTTTGGCAATTATGCCACGTGCCATGCTGCACAGCTTACTGCCCGTAATAGCTGCAGACAAAATCTGCATAAAAGGGAGATCAATAATGATTTCAGCATGCCGTTTAAATGATGACGATACTCTTTCAGTTATCGCCATTTCCACTAAGGAGCCAATTCCTTCAGACGTTATCTGGCTTGATGTTAATCAGCCTGATGATGACGAAAGATCATGGCTTGAAACACTGTTCGTTGAAGACGTTCCTGAAGAAGACGAAATGGATGACATTGAGTCATCATCTCGTTTCAGAGTAGGACCTGACGGTGTACATATTCTCTCTTTATTCCCACAGAGACTTGCAAACGAAACCCGTGGCGTCAATATGTCATTTACAATGAGAAAGAATCTTTTGATTTCTTTCCGTGAAGATGATATTTCTATTGTTCGTCTTTTAAGATACTACATTAGACACAATAAGATAGATATAAGATGTGCCCTTGATATTCTTTTGACTCTGCAGGAATTAAAAGTTGATCAGTTATCAGATTTAATCGAGGATGCATACAGCACTCTGGAAAGAACATCTGATCAGATTATCGATGACACCCGAGTAGAACAGACTCTTGAGGAACTTGTCATGCAGGAGGAGTTAAACTCCCATATCCTGCAGGCTTTGTACGATACCAGAAGAGCTTTAAGGTTCATCAGAAAAACCTTTGAAAGCACATTAGATGACAGACAAACCAGAACTGTAGATGAAGTTTTAAACGATATTGAATCTATTCTGCCTCATACATCGTTTATTTCCAACAAGATTAACTTCCAGCTAGAAGCTTCCATGGGATACACCAATCAGAAGCAGAACAGTATCATCAAGATCTTTTCTGTGGCAGCTGTTGTGTTCATGCCTCCAACCTGGATTGCATCTGTGTATGGCATGAACTTCAAGTTCATGCCAGAACTTGACTGGTACTACGGTTATCCTCTGTCCATTGGACTTATGATCCTGTCAGCCGCGATCACTTACATCTTCTTCAAAAAGAAAGGTTGGCTTTAAAAAATCAAAAAAACCGAGCTATTGCTCGGTTTTTGCTTATTTTGAGAACTTTTTAATAAATTCCCTTTTCTTTTGCTCTTGATACGATTTCTTTAAAGGCAGTCACACTGTCCTTAGTGCATGATTCCTGAAGCCTTAGGATTTCACTTTCTTCAATAAACATTACACCAGATACTTCTGAGATCTGACGAACTGTAATTACATCAGCAACTGCATAATATAGGTAGGCATAAACATATTTACCGTTTGAAGAAGGAAGGCAGTATGTTCCAAGTGCAGTAAAAGAAACCTTATCAGAATCTGCGTTTACTCCAACTTCTTCTAAAAGTTCACGCTTGGCACTTTCAATCTCATCCTCTCCATGCTGCATGACTCCACCGATACATGCATCAAACAGGCCTGGAGCGTAATCCTTGCATAAGGTTCTTATCTCAACAAGGAATTTTCCCTGACGATCACGAAGTGCAATATATGAAGCTCTGTGAGGCAGAGAATCTCTTCTCATGATGTGTCGTTCAACAGTTTCTATAACGTTATTGTTCTCATCGATAATATCGACTAATTCATGTGCTGACATATTTTTCCTGCTTTTAAACAAATTATGATGATTTCCATTATAATTGACCTCACTTTAAAATTGCATAAAAAAGAAGTTTAATAATATGGATAAAGACGCAAAAATCATCGCTCTAGAAGAGAAAATCTCCTGGCTTGAAGAACAGCTTGATACACAGAGTATGGAACTTACCAATCTTTATGACAGGCTAGATAAACTGGAAAGACAGTTTAAAATTCTCTATTCAAAAGTTGGTGATCCATATGCAACACGTTCTGAGAAGGATGAGGTTCCACCTCCACATTATTAAATTTGACTGATGCTCTTTTAATGTCCTCAAATCAGCAAATATAAAAATTAATATTTAAAAGGAAAAAATCATGAAATTATTAAAACTTTTACTGTGTACAGCAGTAACTTGTCTATTCTTTACAGGCTGTACCAGCAGCAATTATGTACTTGACCTAAAAGGCGCACCTGTTATTTCAAATGGCAATGTAGTTCAGGAAAAGATTGTCTATGTTGCGGATGTAACCGATAACCGCATGTTTGTTAACAATTCTGAGGATTTATCAATTCCTAACGGACTGCAGTTAAGCAAAGAGTACAAATCAAGAGCATACGCAACATTCACCCCTGTTTTGGCAAAAGAAAAGGCTGGTATTTTAGTAGCTCCAGGAAAAGATATTGCGCAGCTTGTTAAAGAACACCTTGTAAAAGCATTCTCTGATGCTGGTTACGCGGTAGTTACAGATATGGCTGCTGACGCAGATGAGTCAGATGTAATAGTTGTTGCAGCAAGCATCAAGAACTTCTGGGCCTGGACTGAGATGTCAAAGGTTACCTGTAATATGAAAGTTGATGTAACTACTGATGTATACATGCAGAACAGAAATCTTCAAAGACATATGTATTTGAGTTCAAAGTTTGGTCGTGAGGTTATTACTGATACCAAAGAGCAGTACCAGAAAATCACAAATGAAGCTTTGGAAAACTACACTAAGGCAGCTACTGAAAAAATAAAGCTTTCAGGCTTGTTTTAAACAGTAACACAATCTGAGATTATTTATGTAAGAGAAAGCAACTGTACAAGCTTTCTCTTTTTTTATGTAACTGGCTAAAAAAAGACATTTTCAAAACAAAAAAAAGAACTTTTGGCAGACAAAATGTTTACTCCATTAAAAAAACAAAATATTTATTGTGTTCAATATTCAAATTTCTGTTAATCGATCTATCCATACCTTTTTTTTAAATCGAAAATTATAACAACTTAATTTAGGTAATTAAATTACCTTCTTTTGGAGTAACTATGAAAAAAAGTCTATTTAAGCTGTTCTTAATGGGAATTTTCTGTGCCTTTATTGCAGCTCTTCCTGTAATGTTTCCACAGACACTTGCGCTTTCACCTGTACAGCACATTGTACTTGTGATTTTCGTATTCGGTGCTTTATGCTGGTTATTTGAGCCAATCCCTGTTTATGCAACAGCTCTGGTTATCATTTCATCATTATGTATTCTGGTATCAGATTCAGCTGTATTCCCTTTAAGAGGAATCTTAAAAGAAGTTGACGGCGAGCATATGCTGTCTTTCAAGAACATTTTAAACTGCTTCTCATCACCAGTTATCATTCTGTTCTTAGGTGGTTTCGGTCTTGCCATTGGTGCAACCAAATACAAGCTTGATGTTAACCTTGCAAGAATCCTTTTAAAGCCTTTTGGAAATAATCCAAAATTCTTAATGCTGGGTATTATGGCAATTACCGCATGCTTTGGTATGTTTATGTCAAATACTGCAACCACAGTTATGATGCTTGCAATGGTAGCTCCTGTACTTTCTATCATCAAGAAAGATGATCCTGGTATCAAGGCTATGGTTTTATCAGTACCATTCTCAGCCAACATCGGAGGTATTGCGACCCCTATTGGTACTCCACCAAATGCAATTGCCTTAAACTATTTAACCGACGAAAACGCAATTTCATTTTTAGAGTGGATGGCTTATGGTTTCCCTCTGGCAGTTATCTGCGTATTCATAAGCTGGTTAATTTTAAATATCATTTTCCCATTCAAAGAGAAGACCATCAATCTAAATATTGAAGGTGAGTTCTTAAAGTCAAAGCAGGCTTATGTAACCTATATTATATTCGCTCTTACCATCTTACTGTGGATGACTGAACAGTTACACGGTATCAACAGCTATGTTATTGCTATGATTCCTCTTTTAGCATTCACTTGTACCGGTGTTATCGTTGCAAATGATATCAGAACCATGAACTGGGACGTAATCTGGCTGGTAGCAGGTGGTATTGCCTTAGGTGACGCCTTAGGAAAAACCGGACTTGCCAGCGTACTTGCTAACATCGTTGACTACTCACAGTATTCAAACTTCCTGTTAATCGCAATTCTCTGCTCTATCGGCTGGTTTGCATCAAACTTCATTTCAAATACCGCAACTGCAAACTTAATGTTACCAATTGCAGTAGCAGTGTTAATTAATGTTGATCTCTCAGGTGGCTTTGAATTCTCCAAGATTATTATGATCCTTGCTATTACCGTATCTTTTGGTATGTCACTGCCAATCAGTACACCACCAAATGCTCTTGCCTATGCTTCTGGATACATCAAGAATCAGGATATGTTAAAGGCAGGTTCAATTATCTCTGTAGTATGTCTAGCTTTAGCTTTATGTTTCTTAAACGTAATCAGCTAATAAACAGTAAAGTGTAATTATCTTTATAAGGCCAGTTTCAAACTGGCCTTATTATTTTATGGAAGGAAATAATTTAAGAAATCAGATAATGAAAAAAGAATGTAACAACAATGATGTTAAAAAGGATGCAATCAAAGAATGCATCCTTAATAATTAAATTGTAACTTAAGCAAAGATTAGTTAAGTTTCATAGCCTTAGTTGCAATATCCATTGCACCAGCTTTAGTCTTCATGGCAGAAGCACCTAAATCTGAAGCAATAGCATCTGTGGTATTCGCATCAGCCTGCTGTTTGGTTGCATCAACATTACCCTTTTGTGCAGAAACATCGTCTTTAGCTACAACCGCATCATTTGATGACGCGCCGGTCTTGCTAGACTGAAGATCTGTTTCCTGCTTGGTTGGTTTCATTACAACATCACCGGCAATCGTCTTGTTTTCATAATTTGTGGTTAAAATACCACAAAGAACATCAATTGCAATTCCTGCAGCTACTGAGGCAGTAACACCTGTTGCCACACCAATGGCTATATCATTAATTCTTTTTGATTCCTCAGAAGTAAGACTACCCATAATCAACCTCCGACTTCATTTAATATGTAATTTACTTATCTTTGTTGCTCAAGCAACCCATAATAACAGAGCCTAATACAGTTGCACTAGCTAGAACTGCAGTTCCAATAGCAATTTGTTTACCATAGTCTGCAGTTATTTTTGTTGTAGCCTCGGCTTGTTGATTACCATTAATACCGAACGCACTTGTAACTTCAGCAGCAGCAAACTTAATTGAATTAGTATTTACCGTTAAAGAAGGCGCAGACGTTCCTCCTACGTAGGATCCAAAAATTGAAGCACTCGCCCATGCAGGAAGTTTAGATAGTATTGCCAGAGTCCATTGAGCCATCTTAAACTTCTGAATAACAGATGTACCACTATCCATAGTTCCTTTCTTTGCCAAATACTTAAACTTTTCTGTCTGACTCATACACTCAAGTATAAGATTGTTTAAATTAAAACAAAGATCTCCTATCAGTGCGATACCTTCAGCAACTGCGATATTTTTTTGAGCAGTGCTGGCATTATTCTTATAAGATAACTTTGTAATACTCTTTATATCATTAAGAACAGAATAAACACCATTAAAACAGGAGTTAACAATTTTTTTAGCCTTTTCCTTATCCTTACCCGCAGCAGCAATTGAAGTGATACCATCTGCAATATATTTTATGCCTGACATTGCATGCCAAGACAAGTCAACAGGTGTTACACTTCCCATAGAGCACTTAAGGCCTGTAGTGGTGATAGTTCCATATGACAGCTTAAAAGTTGCCCCCCAGTAATCTGTTGCTGTAAATCCAGTTATTGAGCTAACAGCGACTGCTGGACCATTAAGTTTAATACCAGAAAGTGAGTTTACTGATAAATTAGAAGTCCAAGGCTGCAGAGTATTGTTAAAAATTGAAGCTTTAAGAGATACATCATCATCTTTAACAGAAACAGCTCCTGTACCGCACTTGGTTGAAACTTCATTAGTACCAATGATTGAAACAGTACCTTCGTTATCAATAGATATGGTTGAATCCTTACACTTAATGGTAAATGAGTCACCTGCATCTATAGATATTTTCTTGGCACTAAGATTGATCTCATCTTCTGACTTGATTGCAAGCAGCTGACCATTGACCACAATGTTCTGTTCCAGATCATTTATTTTATTTTTAAATTCTGCGATCTTTTTTGAATCACTCTCTGGTCCCTTACTTTCTAATGCCTTTAATCTTGAATCTAATGAATTCCTCTCATTTTTTAACTTTTCTATTTCATTATTTATCGCGGTTATGTCATTTCCTCTATTTGACATTTCCTTTTTCTGCTTTTCTATTTCATTTATCTTTTCATTGATTGCTTTTATAGAATCACGGCTCTTCTTTATATCTTCCTGATTTGATGTCACTGAATTCTTTAAATCATCTAAAAGCTTCTGTAACTCAGCTACCTTATCCTGAGATACTTTTGAACCTTTGAGCTTGTTTAATTCTGTTTCAAGCCTTGTCTGAAGCTTCTTACATCTTGTTTCAAGTTCTTTTTTGGCATTCTCTTCAGTTGTAGCGTTCTTCCTCTCTGTTGCAGCTCCAAGTTCTGCAATTGTCTGCATCAGTGCATCAATTGTCTTCATGATATCGCTGTCATCACTGGTGATGTCTGTTAAGACCTTATCCGGATCTTCATGTGCCTTAAACAGTTTCTGTATTGCTGCTGCAAGTTCTCCTAAATCTGCAAAGCAGTCGCTTAACTCTGCCTTAAGCTCTTCTCTTTGCTCCTTGCTGTCTTCGCCTCTGAGTTCTGAACATGACTTTCTGGCATTCTCCAGATTCTTCTTTACCTGCTCACAGGCTTCATACAGATTTACTGCTGCCTCAAAATTCTTATGGCATCCTTTAAAGGTCTCTTCATTAAATTTCACCTCAAAATAATATTCATTTAACAGAATATCTTTATGCAGTACAAACTCTTTTATACCTCCTGCCACAATAAGGTACTTGAGTTTCTCTAGTCCTGATTTGAAGTTGATGCACTTAAATGGCTCTGATACGGTTCCATCTAAATTCTTCTTGTATATGCCGGTTGAATCCATCTCGCCATCTGATATTGAGCGATCCTGTACCGGCTCTCCAAAGCCATATGGTCGGTATCCCATGAAGTAGTACTTGCTACCCTGTTTTACTAGAAATACCTTCTCTCCGATCCTTGGTGTGATTCCTGACTTTAGATCACTTCCTTCTGGTGTCATAAACTGTGCGACAACCACACTCTTTGATGAATCCTTTAACAGTACATAGAATGAAGATGCTGATGAGGAATCGGTCTGTCCTACTGTATCTATGTTTCTTGCATTTTTTCTGTCAGTTTTGCCTTCACTGTCGCACACTTCGCCTTCTACTATACAAAGACCATCACCCTTTGATTTTTCGTCTGTTCCGTGCAGCTGAACCTTTTCAATCTTTAATGCATCATTCAGACTGTCTGTAAAGTTATAGCGGGAGTAGTGAACAAACTTGGCTACAGCTTTATCAAAACATATTGGAGTTACTACAAAGTTTACCTTCAGGCTGCTGTTCTTTTCTTTGAGTTCATTATCCTCATATACATACTTGTTTTTAATCTGAGGAGTACACTCAATTGCGGTTCTTGAAATGACATTATCTTTAAAAATAGTCTTACCGGTCTCATCTAAAAAAGACAGAGGTACACCAGGGACAAACAGAAGATTGTCACTTGAGAGCAGACCTTTTACCTCTGAACAGTAGGAGGTAGCCTTGTTATGACTGATGGCAAGTTTCTCAAGAACCTTGATTACTGGTTTTTCCGGCTCTCTTAATAAAGATGGCAGCTGAGCATAGTTGATTAGGTATTTATAATCTGAGCTCTCGTCTTTGCCGCTTTCTGAAAAATCATTATTTGATACAAAGCCTTCAAAGCTTGCAAATGGACTGAAGTAATCATCTCCATCCTTCAATGTATCTTTGACAGGTATAGGCTCTTTCCACTCCTTTCCATTGAGTTTTAACTGTTTGCAGATAATATTTCTGTCGATTACCGCATTATCAGCTGGATATACGGTATCTCGCATAAATTTTACAGATTCGATAAATCTGTTTGATTCATCCTTTTTATAAGATACCTGGAAGTTCAAACAGAAGATTGAGCACAGTCTCTTTATATAATCTAAATCTGTCTCTTCTGTCTGCTGGAATATAAAATCCTCACATGAGAGTACAGTATTAAGATCATCATTCTCCTCACCACTGCCTTCAATATCAAATTCGCAGTTAAGCAGATATCTGTCCTTTAAAATTCCTTTTATTACTTCTTTTACATTCTTTCTGTCTTTATAAAGTAATGTTCTTGGTTCTTTTGAGGCTAAACTAAGATGTGGTTCAATTACAAGCTCATAAAGGATCTGATATCTTGGTCCTTTAGATTCTGAAAGCTCCAATTCATCTATTGCAGACTTAATTTTTCCCTTATATGAGACGCTTGAAATAATTCCAGGGAAAACACGTTTTCTGCTCTGATCAAGATCGTCTGCATTAACCTCAAGAGTTAACAGAACCTCTTTTCTCATCATTGAATTGATTTCATCGACAGAAAACATAACCGGTAGCAGCAAAGATACAACTGCTTTGTAAGGCAAAGAGATACCTTCAGTTATCTTTGCTTTAAGAATGAAACCTTTGGTTAGTTTCTCAATATGCTCATTCTTTGTTAATGCTTCAAGTCCAGCCAGATACCTTTTCATATGAACCTCCTCAATAGATTTTTCTACTGAGCCTTAAATCTCTTGAATCCACCAAATGACTTTGTTGTTATATTCTGTCTTGGTGCAGTTGCCTCTTCTGTATTCTCTTTTCTTTCATCTGTCCCAGAGGCCTCGGTTGAACCATTAAAGTCAGATTCTTCAGGATCTATTGCAACATGATCTGCCCACAGGTTCTTGCCATAGCACACCTGTCTGCCGATTTCTGAATAATGTTCCACTCTCTCATCAAATTCTCTGGTGCCACCCTGTCTTAATGCACACATCAGAATAAAACCGGATAAACCGTTGCCAACCAGTCCTTCTGGAGTTCTTACAACAGTCTTTCCCTCTGGAGTCATGTTTCCATATGCCCAGAATGTAATTAAGGCACACAGACCTTCAGGGGTATCAGGACAGGCATTGCCACAATCAAGACACATCTGTGCGTTCTTAGCTGTTGGAGCTACAATGCAGTTATAGGCTGCCTGCATTGCATTTGATGTCTGGAAAGCAATCTCCTCTTCAGATTTTTCTGGCAGGGATGCCTTAATAGTCTTGATGGTCTTCTGCCTAATAGCTTCAAGCTTTTCGTCAAGCTTTCTTTTTTCAATGAAGATTGGACTGTTCTGTTCGTCAACAAATGGTAGTTCTGGTTTATCAAGCTCAGAAAGAAGACTTTTTAATGCATCATCAAAAAATTCATCAGAAGTTTTGCCACACTTTTCTTTAAATGCTCCATCAAAAACACTTTTGACATCAGAATACAGATCTTTAATTTCCTGAGGTGTTTGCTCAATTACTTTCAAGGCATCAGCCTTAATTTTTTCGATATCAGAAAGAGCAATCTGACTATATTTTTCTACCTCATCAAGCTCAGGAGGTCTTTTAAATTCAGGAGCTTTTGCCCATTCAGGGATTTCAAAAGGTTTTGGTTTACCGATATCCTCAATATCACGAGGTTTGAAAGGATTTATCTTTAACTCTTCCTGAAGTGAAAGCACACAGCAGTATGCCCACCAGGCAGCTGCTCTTTTGTGCATTGCATAGCCTAAGAACTCGCATCCTTCCTTGAAAAGCTTTTGATCCCAGAGTGAATTTAAATAATCCTGAGAGTATTTCTTTTCTAAAGCCAACTCTTTTAACTTGAAAGGAACCTTATAGCCTTTTTGGGCAACCACATCATCAACCAGTGCATTATTTAAAAGCACGTAGTGATGGTTGAGCCATTCTAATTTATCAGCCATAGTATCTATCCTTCATAACAAATAATCATTCCTCACACTAAAGTGTAATATTAATGCGTAAAAAATGCAAAATTATTCAATAAAAATCATTATAAAAACAAACAAACATTTATCGCTACGTTTACAATATTTTTTTAGCTTAAAAATACGAATGTTACTTATATTTTGTGTCTTTTATGCAAACGTTTATATTATCAGCATAAAAATCTAATTTTATCCATTTTAGATAAAATTCTAATGAAAATATTACAAGTATTAATAATAAAAAATGATACTTTGCTGGTGTGAGTTAAAGTTAAAGGAGAAATGAAATGTAGATATATAAAGGTTCATAAACATATATTTTCATATTTATGATATTTTCTATCCTTCAGATCATCCATGTAAAACACAGGATGTTTAAGCCGCAGTAAAGGTTTTATGACAAATTTAAACCTTTAAATAGAGCTGTTTAAGGTTTATAATACGTGTTTATCTGTGTTTTATTTAGTTGAATAGTTTTTTGATTATGAAAAAGGTATTACTGACAGCATTATGTGCCTTATCTTTATTAGGTACTTCAGGCTGTTCTTCTGTTCCTGATGGAGCAAAGCCACTTACATTACATATTGATTCAGTAACATTAGACAGCAAGGATGGAAAACAGGGTTTTAACGTTCTTTATACTGTTCAGCATAATTCTTTAGAAGATATGCCTGTTGAAGCTCTTTCTATTAAAGTTAAAGTAAATAATAAGGAAGTGGCAAACTACGTAAACAGAAACCAGGCTGCTCTTCCAACAAGAAGAGAAAACTCATTCTCTATCTTTGTCCCAGCAAACAGATCAAAGACTGTTGCAAAAGAGAGTCTGAATACTCCTATGCTTCAGCTCCAGGCAAAGGTTGAAGTTAACCTGATGGTTAAAGAGGATTCCTCTGCAGCTGGCGCAAGATTAAACGGAAAAGATACATTCGAGGGTATTGTACATGAGTCAAACTAACAAGGAATACAGAAAGAACTCCTTTGAGCCTCGTGTTGGTATCGTTCAACTTATTTTCGGTATCATCTACTGCTTTGTTACCATGGCAGGCATTATTCTCTACTTCAAGGTAATTGAACTTGGAGACAGAGGCTATATGCAGTTATTCTTTGTAGTTTTATTTGCAATTCTTGCTTTCAAGAGCTTTTTAATCTTTTCAAGAAATGCAATTTCAAAGAAGAACGGTATTAAGGTTACAGCAACAGTAGATAATGTGACTCCAACTCACGGCATTACCATTGTAGAAGGTCAGCTTCACATGCCTGACGGCACTCTGCTTCCTATTGAGAGTCGCTTTGCAGGTGAAAACTTCGGTCATGAGTTAAAGAGATATTTAAACGAGAACAATAATAAAGATCTTCCTGCACTTTTAGTAAACCAGAACTCTTCTCACCCAAAGGGAATGTTCCTTGTTAAGTCATTTGCAGGTCATCTTGTAAAAGAATCAACAAATATCTAACTACAGAATTAAAGAATTTTATTTATTCAGGGAAACGACAATGAGTCTTTCAAGCACAAAAGAAATTTTAAACGGAAAAATCGCTGTTGGCGATAAAGTAACTCTGGCAGGCTGGATACGTACCCGCCGTGATTCAAAGGCAGGCTTCTCCTTCCTGGCAGTAAATGACGGTTCAAGCTTTGACAGCGTACAGGTTATTGCAGCTAACACTCTTGAGAACTATGAGAGTGAGATCTTAAAACTGACAACTGGCTGTGCTGTTGTAGTTGACGGAACTTTAAAGGCATCAGAAGGTAAAGGTCAGGCTTTTGAAGTAGAAGCAGAAAAGGTTTTTGTAACAGGTTTCGTTGAAGATCCTGATACCTACCCAATGTCTGCAAAGCGTCATACAATCGAGTATCTCCGTGAGTATGCACACCTGCGTCCAAGAACCAATATTATGGGTGCAGTAATGCGTATCCGTAATACCTTAGCCTACGCAATTCATTCTTTCTTCCAGCAGAACGGTTTTATGTGGGTTGCAACTCCACTTATCACTTCTTCTGACTGTGAAGGTGCTGGTGAAATGTTCACCGTAACCGGCTTTGATATGAACAACATCCCTAAGGATGACAAGGGCCAGGTAGACTTTTCAAAGGACTTCTTCGGCAAGCACGCATATATGACAGTTTCTGGTCAGTTAAACGTTGAAACCTATGCCTGTGCATTCTCTAAGGTTTACACCTTTGGTCCTACCTTCAGAGCAGAAAACTCAAACACCACAAGACACTTAGCTGAGTTCTGGATGGTTGAGCCTGAGATGGCATTTACTGATTTAAATGGCTGTGCTGCTACTGCAGAAAAACTTTTAAAGTATGTTTTCTCTGTTGTATTAAAAGAGCGTGCAGATGATATGAAGTTCATCGCAGAGCGTGTAGACAAGGATGCAATCACACGTCTTGAGAACTTTGTAAACTCAGACTTTGCTCAGGTTGACTACGCTGATGCAATTGAGATCTTAAAGAATGCTACCAAGAAGTTTGAATATCCTGTTGAATGGGGTATCGATCTTCAGTCTGAGCACGAAAGATACCTTGCAGAGGAACACTTCAAGGCTCCTGTAGTTGTTAAGAACTATCCAAAAGACATCAAGGCTTTCTATATGAAGCAGAACGATGATGGCAAGACTGTTGCTGCTATGGACGTTTTAGCTCCAGGCATTGGTGAAATCATCGGTGGCTCTCAGCGTGAAGACAGCCTCGAAAAACTCGATAAGAGAATGGACGAATTAGGTCTTAACAAGGATAACTACTGGTGGTACCGTGATCTTCGCAGATACGGTTCAGTTCCACACTCAGGATTTGGTTTAGGCTTTGAGCGTTTAATCGTTTATATCACTGGTGTAGGCAACGTACGTGACGCTATCCCATTCCCACGTACTCCTCGTTCAGCTGAATTCTAATCGTTCAGTTTAGATTAAACAAAAATGGTTCTTCCGAGAATCTGTGGAAAGCACTGAAAAATTTATAAAAATATTCTTTCGGTGCTTTTTGTATTTAAGCAGTAATTCCTCTAAAAGCATTCCTGATCCTGACAAAGAAATAATCCAAGTCTCTAAAGCCATAAGCAAGACGCTTTAAATCCTTGATTTTATTATTGATACCTTCTAAAACGCTGGTTCTAATATTATAATACCACTTCCTAATAGAGGTGGATTAGGACTCAAGGTAGCTTAAATACAGGCTTTTATCGTGCACTACTTTGAGATTTTATCCACAGATGTGCACGAAGAGCCTTAAAATAACATAATTAGGAAGTGCTCTTCACATAATTAGATTTACTGTTAAATGTAAATAAAAGCAGCTATGGATTTCCATAACTGCTCTTTTAAAGATCACATAGGATTAAGCGTTCTCAATCTGGTTGAAGTTAGCCTCAACAGCACCATCCTTTGAACCGTCTGGCTTAATAGCTACGCTCTTCCAGGTGATCTTACCTGCTGCAAGCTCAACTACTTCAACTAAAGAAGGA
>Ga0256405_10005411_pt1 | contig 22077 bp, 15 predicted proteins | sample RumenRJG_02DNA_FD_189096 | JGI IMG/M metagenome (GOLD analysis project Ga0256405, IMG submission 189096) | Bovine rumen microbial communities from Lethbridge, Alberta, Canada - RJG_02 | ecosystem: Host-associated > Mammals > Digestive system > Stomach > Rumen | place: Canada: Alberta... | reverse complement strand
AAATTCTCATGGTCAAAATGGACTTGGCTTTCCATTTTTATCCTTTTACTGAATTGGGTTGTTCGAAAATTACTTGATTGCTCAAATGATTCTCAACAATTCAATGTCCTCTGAATTTCCTCAATTTTGCCATTTTGGCACGGTCTATTAAGTAACCGCTGTCACCAACAAAATGTTGCTGACCTCAAATATAAAGGAATATATTCAGGGTTGCATTTCTGTCTTGTTCTCATATAAGATTGGAAATGTTTTGCACCGTTCCTGCAAGGCAGGTGTGCAATTTTCAGCTTTGAATCAGCCGATCATTGTCGCTCTTGAAATGCAGGGCATTTCTTGCAGCAACTTTGATATTGTACCGCATCTTTTCGAAGCTGTCAACAACTTTTTAAGATATTTTTCAATTTTTTAATTGAAAACCATCTTTTTTGCTGTTGTTTGCCGCCGTTATCTCAGCGGCGAGTATTATAATATCACGGGGTTTCTTAAAATGCAAGGAAATTTTTAATTTTTTTTTACACTTTTTTTGCTTTACAAATTAAGCCAGATTTTGGCAACATGGTCCACTATATATAGTAGCATGAATGCTTTTGCGCCCCCGGCCAGAAGCCCGAGCACGCCGTCTGCGAAACTGATCACAGGAAGTCCGGCGAACAATTTAAGGGATCCGAAAATAATGCGGCACAGGGAATAGAGCGCGCCGATCACAATCAGCATCGCAATCGCCAGTGCTTTTGCACTGACATTTTCTCCGATCGTACCTCTGACGAGTCCGCTGATCAGAACCAGGGATATGACGGCAAAGATTGCAGCGACAAGTCCTTCCAGCTCTTTTACGAATCCTCTGTGATAGCCTCGGACAAATCCGGATATCATGATCATGATCGACACAACGATGATCAACCAGAAATAGAGATTCACATTTTTCCTTTCCGCCCCTGCGCCCGGCACTTGTGATCCTCTTTGGATCCAGAGCCTGCGTCACATGCTGCCGTCCGGAGCCGCAAGCTGCTGTTCCAAATATTTTGCAGATTCATTCAATGCAGGCGCACGCTGTCCACTTCGCCGTCCGTCACGACCAGAAGGTCACTCAGTCTGGCTCCGGGGATCACTGCGTAGACAGGCTTTTCAAATTTTCCCTTAAACAGACACCTGCCGCCCGCTGTAAAGATCTGGCATTCCTGATCGTTGTGGATGTAGATCTTATCACCGGCTATATCAATGTCTGTGTACTGCATTGTGAAATTGACACTTCCGGAGTGTTTTCCCCTCTTATTATAGAGATCGAGCCTGTACTGCGTGTCGCCTTTCGTGTTCGTAGAAAGAATACCGACAAAGCTGTCCCCGCAGAAAACACCCAGAACATTGTCCGGGAGCTGCACGTAAGTGCTGCCGGACGACCGGAATATAGTCGTCCAGAAGCAGAACAGCTGCTTATCGGAAACGCAGACGCAGGTGGTATTGTCAAAATAATGCAGGAAGGGAATCACCTCATCGATAAAGTCGGAGTGCTGGACCAGGTGGTCGTCCGTCTTCTGTCCGGCGCTGCCGAAATTATAAAAAGAAATATTGGTTTTCACAGCGGCATTGGCCATGGATACGCTGGACAGGCAGAGTGTCTCCCCGTCCGGCGATACTGCCGCCGCAAGCGGGTAGCCGTTCTCCTCCATCGTGCGGATCAGATAGGCAATCTCTCTGCCGTCCGAGGCATACAGCCGGACCCAGGTGGTACTGGTATCGTCCATAGTGACCGCCACTTCACCGTTTTCGGCGGCTGCGATACTGTGGATGGGCAGCGTCGTCCGGATCGTTCCCATCAGTCCCAGGGTATTCATCACATAGACATTGTATCCGCTGCGGTTTGCGATCGCGATGACCTCTCCGCTGACGCTGACGATCGGCTGCTGCATCTCATAAGAGACGTCCCACAGGGTGTTGCCCCGCTGGTCAATGCATACTGCGCCTCTGCTGCCGTATTGCACAACATTTCCGCCGAGGTTGGCATAGGAAGCGGTGTCATCCGAAGCAATAGCAGAAATGCGGATCAGCTCCGCACTGGTATAACCTCTCCGCATCCACAGGATTACAAGTGACACAAGCAGCGCCATTACGATCACTACGGAAACGATCGTACGGCGGTACCTTCTTTTCTTATGACGAAGGATTTTATCCCTGTAAGTAGCTGCCTTGGACTTCTCCGTTTTTTTTTCCGCAGAAAGAGCCGCCGCCGCTGAAGGCCGCCCCGGCTTTCTCACTTCCGGACCGCTTACGGGGTTCTTCGAATCACGCGCCTTCCCTTCTGACGCGTCGGAATCTTTTAAATCCCGCGCATCCCCATTCTGCGCATCCCCATTCCGGGCATTCCCTTTGGGCTCATCTGATTTTCCTGCGTTGGCTTTCCTTTCCAGCACAGAATACTGCTCTGCAGAAAAACGGAAAAAGGTGGTTGAAGTCAGTTCCGTGTTTCCCCCGAAAACGGAATGAACAAAGTTGTCATGATGGACGTTATCAGGGAAGAACTGTGTCTCCAGGCAGAATGCGCCGCGCGGTCTGTAATGGGCACCGTTTTTGCCGTTTTCGATATCTGTATAGTTTGCTGTATAGAGCTGGACACCGGGCATGGTGGTATAGACCGTCATTGTACGGCCGCTCGCAGGGTCCTGCGCCCATGCGGCCGGCAAAAGTTTCCCGTTCCCCTTATATCCGTCAATCACGAAGTTATGGTCATATCCGCCGCCCAGGATCAGCTGGGGATCTCCGTTTTCGATGTCCCGTCCGATGGTTTTTGCAGTCGTAAAGTCGAAAGCGGTCCCCCCTACTGGGCGGATCTCACCGGTAGGAATCTTTCCCTCTCCAAGGGGCGTGAAAGCAGACGCATACAGACGCAGCGTCTGACCCAGCGCGCTGCCGCCCGCATTCCCTGCAAGGTTAAAATAGGAGTGATTGGTAGGGTTAATATATGTAGGGCGGGATGAAGTCACATGATAGTCGATCCGGATCCCGTCCGGAAGCAGTGTATATGCAGTCTCAAACCGGCGGTCACCGGGAAGTCCGTCCTCCATGTCCGCACGCGTATGGACAAATGTGATAGAATTCTCGTCCAGGCCGTCGACATCCCACATGGTGGTAAAGGAAGTCTGGTCAGAATGGAGATTGTTTTTTCCGTCATTGACAGGCAGATGATATTCCGTCCCGTCGATCACCACACTGGCGTCTTTCGTGCGATTGGCAGCCGGCAGAACCGTGGCGCCGATACAGTGGGGATTGTCCAGATATTCCTCTCCGGAATCAAAACCGAGAACGATATCCTCTTTCCGCCCGTCTCTTCCGGGCACAAAAAGGCGCACAAGGACCGCACCGAGATCCGAGACCGATGCCCTGATCCTGTCATTTTCCAGAGTATAGAGAGAAATCTCCCTGCCATCGGGCATATTGCCGAAATGTTCTTTTCTTATCATAGTTTCCTCTCATGTCGGCTTTTTACAGTTCCGTCCTGCCCTCAAGTGCGCGAAGGAGGGTTACTTCGTCTATATTTTCAAGATCGCCGCCGACCGGGACCCCGCTGGCAATGCGGGTGACCTTGATGCCGGCAGGTTTGACCAGCTTACTGATATACATCGCGGTGGTCTCTCCCTCGAGACTGGAATTGGTCGCAATGATGACTTCTCTGACTTCCTCGTCGCGCAGTCTTTCCATCAGTTCCTTCAGCCGGATATCTCCGGGGCCCACGCCGAGCATAGGGGAAATCGCCCCGTGCAGCACATGATAGAGTCCCTGAAAACGACCTGTCCGCTCGTAGGCGGCAAGGTCGCGGGGATTTTCAACAACCATGATCGTGCTTTTGTCCCTGGCAGGATTTTTGCAGATGGGACAGATTTCCTCGTCTGTCAGGTTCTGACACACCTTGCAGAATGTCACATGTTCCTTGGCGCTGCGGATCGTATCCGCAAGACGGTTCACACGGGCAGGTGACATTCCTATGATATGAAAAGCAAGCCGCTGCGCGGATTTGTTCCCGATTCCGGGCAGCGAAGCAAGCTCATCGATTAGTTTATTAATATAACCGGAATATAGATCCACTACTTTACCTCAGCACTTGCGGAAGCGGCAGGGCCGCCTCTTTCCGCAGCGTCCTATACGGCGTTTTTCTGATCGTTCCTGTTCACAGCCCTTCTGCGATCGCGCCCGGTGCTGTGGACAGAATCTTCTGGTCCATAACCGAAAGATCAGAATCCAGGCCCCATAGCCAAAGGATCTGGATCCCAGGCCCATAGCCGAAAGATCAGAATCCCATGCCCATGCCGCCCATCAGTTTGCCGCTCTCTTCCGTGATCTGATTGAGAACGTCATTAACAGCAACAAGGATCATGTCCTGGAGGGTCTCGACATCATCGGGATCTGCCGCATCGGGATCGATGGTAATGGATTTCATCTCGTGCGCGCCGGTCATGACGACCTCGACAGCGCCGCCGCCCGCTGTAGCTTTAAATTCCTTCTCATCGAGGGCTTTCTTGTTCTCTTCCATCTGGCGCTGCATACGCTGCGCCTGTTTCATCAGATTATTCATGTTGCCGGGCATTCCGCCTGTAAATCCGCCTCTTCTTGCCATTTTTTCCTCCGTAAAAAATAATCACTGTGTTATCGTAAAACTATTTCTTTGTATACTGCATATTGTGTTCTGTATGCAGTACATGTCCTGTATGTCTGATATATAACTCTTACCGCCCATGCCGCTCGTCAGAGGGGCACCTTCACCGTATTCGCGCAGGCGAAAACAGTGGGAAGATCTTTTGCGGCATTTTCCTGGAGTTGCTGCTGCGCCCCGGACTCCCGCCGCTTACATGTCCTCTGTTTCAACAGACATGCGGATTGCTCCCGGTTCGACGAGCGAAAGCAAATCGACATAATTGTCTGTTATCCTTCCGCCCCTGTCAAGTACCCGGTATTCGATTTCAATCGCTTTCCCGACTTTCCCCTGCAGATACTGCTGCAGCTGCCGGCGGTCATCATCCACGCGCCGGCTGGACTCTCCGTTGTCATCTCTTCGCTGGTAAATGTATGGATTCCCGTATTCTTTTTCAAAAATAATAAGAAGCTGGCCGTGGTCTCCGAGACTCAGGCGGGCATTTCTGAGGGCAAGCCGCCTGGAGCCGTGGGGCGCCTCTGACGCATACTGCGACCAGTTTGAAACAATCTCCCGGATCTCCTCAGGGAGAGCCGGCGGAAGCTCCTGGGCAACAGCAGGTTCCCCGGCAGAACCGGCAGATGTTCCTTTCTCGTCTCCGGCATTCCCTGCGCCGGAAAGCCCCCGGGAAGCGCCGGGCATCTTCCCGGACGAAGCTCCGGAAAAGCCTGCACCGCCAAACCCGGTGGACGCGGCTCCGCCCGCAATGGCCTCGATCGCCATCTCATTGTTATAAATCTGCGTCTCCATCTCCCGGACCCGGTTTTTTATTTTGTCAAGAAGCAGTGGCTCCCCTCCCTCAGCCCCGTCATCCATGGCAGAACGGCATGCACGGATGATCGTCATCTCGGTCAGGATCCGGCGGTTGGGAGAATAGCGGATCAAATCCGGCAGAGCGGAAAAGACACGAATACAGCGCATGATCTCCTCCATATCCGACATCCGCGCCTGATCGATCATCATGCGGAGATTGTCCGCGGAGATATCCAGGGAACGCGCTGTTTCCTCAGATGCTTTCAGGAGCATAAGATTGCGGAGATACCATGTAAAGTCCGTGACAAACTGCATAAGCTCCCGCCCCTGAAGAAGGATTGCATCCAGGACTTTAAGGGCATCTGTCACCTTGCCGTCATGGATGCCCAGGTAGAGATCTCCGAACACCGTCGTATCCACAGCACCCAGAATTTCCAGCGTCCGCTCATAGGTCAGGGTACCGCCGCCGAGGTTAAAGGCGTTGCACTGGTCCAGAAGACTCAGGCCGTCACGCATCGAGCCGTCTGCCGCACCCGCTATATAGCGAAATGCCTTTTCCTCCACATCGAGCGACTCCATCTGTGCCACTTCCCGCAGCCGTCCCTCGATCACATCCGTCGATAGCCTGCCGAAATCATAGCGCTGGCAGCGTGAAAGAATGGTAACAGGGAGTTTGTTGGGCTCTGTTGTCGCAAGGATAAAAATCACGTATGAGGGCGGCTCCTCCAATGTCTTGAGCAGGGCATTGAAGGCAGCATTGGACAGCATGTGCACCTCATCAATGATAAAGACGCGGAAGCGCCCCTGGGTCGGTGAATATTCCACCTGGTCAACGATGGCGCGGATATCATCAACACTGTTGTTGGAAGCAGCGTCCAGTTCCGTCACATTGAGGTTGGCCTCTGCCGCAATGGCGCGGCAGGTGGGGCATTCTCCGCAGGGATTTCCGTCATGCTGGTTTTCACAGTTGACCGCACGTGCAAAAATACGGGCAATGGTCGTCTTGCCCGTTCCGCGCGTTCCGCAGAAAAGATAACTGTGTCCGATCCTCCCGGATACGATCTGATTTTTCAGTGTGCGTACGATCGCGTCGCGTCCCCGGACATCATCGAAGTCTCTGGGACGGTATTTTCGATATAAAGCGATATAATTCTGATCCGGCATATTCCCTGCCTCTTTTTCATGCACAGGACACACTGCAGTTCCTGCGGTACGGCTTGTTGATAGTGTTAAAAACAGGGTGCGCCGCAGCAGCGGCACACCCTGCCTGTATGTAGTATTGTACCTGTTTTTCGGCTGACGTCAACCGGACAGGATCGACTGCCTTGACCGGCAAATCGGGATATTCAGAACCGTCTCCGGGTCCTCAAATGAGTCATACAGAACCGTCCACGATGACTTATTCCCGCTTAATCGCCGAAGGAAATGCCGACCAGCTTGGCCTGCTTGATGATCTGAGCATTGGGATCGACCGTTTTAAGCTTGCCCGCGACTTCGCTGAGCGGAACCTTTGTGATCTGGCCGTCAACAAGCGCGATCATATAGCCGTACTGTTTCTTCAGGATCAGCTTGCCAGCTGCGGCGCCGACCTGGGTGGAGAACACACGGTCATAGGCATCGGGAGCGCCGCCGCGCTGTGTATGGCCGGGAACCGTAACACGGACTTCACGTCCGGTCGCCTTCTGAATGCGGTCCGCGATCTCATAGGAAACAGACGGATACTCATAGTTTGCCATTTTCTTTTTGTATTCTTTTTTGGAGAGTTTGGCATCCTCTTTGGAGATAGCGCCCTCTGCAACTGCGATGACCGTGAATCGGCTGCCGCCCTTGTCTCTGGCCTCAATTGCATCGACAACCTTATTGATGTCATAGGGGATCTCGGGAAGAAGGATGATATCTGCGCCGCCTGCGATGCCGGCATACAGAGGAAGCCAGCCAACCTTGTGACCCATGATCTCAACGATGAAGACGCGGCCGTGGGAAGAAGCAGTGGTGTGGATATCATCAATGCACTTGGTGGCGATATCCAAAGCGCTGTGGAATCCAAATGTCATATCGGTTCCATAGAGGTCGTTGTCTATGGTCTTCGGCAGAGTGATGACGTTCAGCCCCTCTTCACTCAGAAGATTAGCCGTCTTTGTAGAGCCATTGCCGCCGCCCATAACCAGGCAGTCAAGCTGCAGCTTATGATAAGTCTGTTTCATTGCCTCAACCTTATCCAGACCATTCTCATCGGGATCGCGGATGGTCTTGAAGGGGCATCTGCTGGTACCGAGCATGGTGCCGCCACGGGTCAGGATACCTTTGAAATCCCTGCCGTCAAGAATGCGGAATTTGCTGTAGATCAGGCCTTTATAGCCGTCCTCAAATCCGTAAAATTCAACAGGCTCTTTTGAATTGCGGGTCACCGCCTTGAATACACCGCGCATTGCAGCGTTCAGGGCCTGGCAGTCACCGCCGCTGGTAAGCATTCCAATACGTAACATAAGCTGCCTCCTGTAAAAAACTGAAAGAGAAAGAATAATAATCACACAGAGGTTGCCTCCTCTGTTAAAAACTATTATTTATTATACAAAATACCCAGTAAAAATAACAGAACTAATTGAGTTTTTTGACATAATGCTGTTTATACTTTTCTTTTCTTACGATTTCAATCCGCTCTCACCATGCAGGGAGAGACGCGTCTTTTTCGTGATCATAGCGCCATCCGGCCCATTTCAATCCACTCTCCCCATGCGGGGAGAGACCACAGGGCTTCGAATTTGGCTACCAGTCCAACGAATTTCAATCCACTCTCCCCATGCGGGGAGAGACACGCCACAATCAACTCACGCACAAAAAAGATCCGATTTCAATCCACTCTCCCCATGCGGGGAGAGACGCGCGATCGAGACATAGTAGTGACGGAGATCATGATTTCAATCCACTCTCCCCATGCGGGGAGAGACTTTTCAGGTCATCGTTAATCTCCACGCTGAGCTCCATTTCAATCCACTCTCCCCATGCGGGGAGAGACCGTACCGCGGGAGCTGCAGTGGATACGGCACAAATTTCAATCCACTCTCCCCATGCGGGGAGAGACGATGTCTGTGGCGCTTGTTACAGCCGCATTTGCGATTTCAATCCACTCTCCCCATGCGGGGAGAGACATGCAGAGCGTGCTGAGGCGGCTCAGAGTGCATCAATTTCAATCCACTCTCCCCATGCGGGGAGAGACGACACAGAATTTGTTGTGTTCGATGATGTCATATTTCAATCCACTCTCCCCATGCGGGGAGAGACCTGTCAGTCGTGCAAACAGCTGATTGATCAGGTTATTTCAATCCACTCTCCCCATGCGGGGAGAGACCAAAGTCTTCGGTATCAAAACTCTTGATAAAACCATTTCAATCCACTCTCCCCATGCGGGGAGAGACACCGCAGGCCAGAGCCTCGGGACAGCGGTAGTCATTTCAATCCACTCTCCCCATGCGGGGAGAGACCGACCAGTTCCTGATCATCGATCTCATCTCTGTCATTTCAATCCACTCTCCCCATGCGGGGAGAGACGAATTCCCGAGGATGCCGGCAAGGCGGCTGTACTCGATTTCAATCCACTCTCCCCATGCGGGGAGAGGCCCTGACGCCGTGAGTCTGCGCGACAGGATTTGAATTTCAATCCACTCTCCCCATGCGGGGAGAGACGACCTTGATCGGGATGCCGGTGCAGAAGCCGTTATTTCAATCCACTCTCCCCATGCGGGGAGAGACTTAAGGTTTTTCGGTTTATAGAATATGGCGTTTATTTCAATCCACTCTCCCCATGCGGGGAGAGACGGATAGGTGATACTGCCGTCAGCCTCTACGATATTTCAATCCACTCTCCCCATGCGGGGAGAGACCAAAAATATTCCTCCTTTCCGAACATAAACTATTATTTCAATCCACTCTCCCCATGCGGGGAGAGACAGGCTACACAGTAACGAGGAGCGACGATGGCGAGATTTCAATCCACTCTCCCCATGCGGGGAGAGACGCTACTCTGCCATATAGCTGTACCCCATCGTTAGATTTCAATCCACTCTCCCCATGCGGGGAGAGACGGGAGGGTATCCTGAGGGGAGCCTGGTCTATCGAATTTCAATCCACTCTCCCCATGCGGGGAGAGACAGCCTGTTCCATATACTGGTTAGCAGACATGCCAATTTCAATCCACTCTCCCCATGCGGGGAGAGACCCTTTTCTTTGGCGCTATTGACTGCCTTTTCCTATTTCAATCCACTCTCCCCATGCGGGGAGAGACCGTAACAAACGTTGCTGTAGACCTGATCATTTTCTTCATTTCAATCCACTCTCCCCATGCGGGGAGAGACGTAGAATGGGATGGTCATATAGCCAATCCAAGTGATTTCAATCCACTCTCCCCATGCGGGGAGAGACGACGGAGTTTCATGATGCTTTCTGCATCAACACCAATTTCAATCCACTCTCCCCATGCGGGGAGAGACGCAAGGTCAACAGGGCAGGGGATACGTTGTCCGGCATTTCAATCCACTCTCCCCATGCGGGGAGAGACAGGCACAGTATGACGCCAACTCTTCCGAAGATAAATTTCAATCCACTCTCCCCATGCGGGGAGAGACGTTAAAAACATCCTCGCCGAGATGTTTCCGGAAATTTCAATCCACTCTCCCCATGCGGGGAGAGACTTTTCCCTGTCCAGACACAGATCAATCTTCTGGATCTATTTCAATCCACTCTCCCCATGCGGGGAGAGACTCATCATTAGGTTGTAGCTTTGGTCAGGACCTTATTTCAATCCACTCTCCCCATGCGGGGAGAGACTGCAGGGCAGTTGTCAACGTCCTCTCCAAAATCCATTTCAATCCACTCTCCCCATGCGGGGAGAGACAACTCTGCATCACCGTACTTCCAAACCCCGTCGTTATTTCAATCCACTCTCCCCATGCGGGGAGAGACTTGTAAAGGTCTACAACAAGATATCCGTTTTTTATTTCAATCCACTCTCCCCATGCGGGGAGAGACTCCCGAAACATCCGCTCGACCGTATGGCGATCATATTTCAATCCACTCTCCCCATGCGGGGAGAGACCCAGGGCGCATGCCATGAGCTGTATTACAACGATATTTCAATCCACTCTCCCCATGCGGGGAGAGACGTTTACGATCGCGCGAACCATGTTCTCGTTGAACTATTTCAATCCACTCTCCCCATGCGGGGAGAGACCAGGTCCATGTGAGACATGGTCTGTACGGTGGCATTTCAATCCACTCTCCCCATGCGGGGAGAGACTCAGTCCAATGTCATACATTCCAAGACTATCAGGATTTCAATCCACTCTCCCCATGCGGGGAGAGACGCGGATCAGGATATTGCATCAGCCTGGTTGACGATTTCAATCCACTCTCCCCATGCGGGGAGAGACATCAAGAAAAAGTTCCACTTTTCGTGGAGTCTGCCATTTCAATCCACTCTCCCCATGCGGGGAGAGACGAGGACAGCAACCTTTTGTCAGACGGCGCACTGATTTCAATCCACTCTCCCCATGCGGGGAGAGACTTGCCGGAGTACGGCGCAGCGTGCGTCTGTCCAATTTCAATCCACTCTCCCCATGCGGGGAGAGACAGGTCCTGTATGACCAATATGGATGGAGAACCAAATTTCAATCCACTCTCCCCATGCGGGGAGAGACCCAGAGAGCAATTGCCGAGGCTCCGTAGATGATATTTCAATCCACTCTCCCCATGCGGGGAGAGACGGTGCATGATGCCGGTGCTTGCTTCCGCTGTGATATTTCAATCCACTCTCCCCATGCGGGGAGAGACCAAGTTTGCTGAAAACCTCAAGGTGATTAAGGTTATTTCAATCCACTCTCCCCATGCGGGGAGAGACAACAACGCCCTTGATGGTTTCAAAGTGCTTAACATTTCAATCCACTCTCCCCATGCGGGGAGAGACCTGCCGGAGTAACGTCTGAGGCATCCGGCGGCGTATTTCAATCCACTCTCCCCATGCGGGGAGAGACGGGGCCGGCCTCAAGAACGTCATAGGCAAAGCTATTTCAATCCACTCTCCCCATGCGGGGAGAGACGATATAGTCAACAGGAACGCACGCCTTAGCTTCATTTCAATCCACTCTCCCCATGCGGGGAGAGACTGCGGAGAGCGTACTCCTTGCCTTCCAGACGTTTATTTCAATCCACTCTCCCCATGCGGGGAGAGACGCTCTATGTCACCATAGAGTTCAGACTATCTCTTATTTCAATCCACTCTCCCCATGCGGGGAGAGACCAAAAGAAGTAGCCGAGAAAGTCGGCTACTACAAATTTCAATCCACTCTCCCCATGCGGGGAGAGACAAGCCTCCGTCAGCTTTATCGCCTACCCACCAAACAATTTCAATCCACTCTCCCCATGCGGGGAGAGACAAGGGCGGGTGACTGCGGGCTCGGTCACGAACGTATTTCAATCCACTCTCCCCATGCGGGGAGAGACCAGCTTGAGATTGGCAGTGCTACAACCGACTATATTTCAATCCACTCTCCCCATGCGGGGAGAGACAAGCACAGGCGGTACATGCGCAATTATATTACAAATTTCAATCCACTCTCCCCATGCGGGGAGAGACTTGCTGATGATTTTTCGACGGATGAGACACGCAGATTTCAATCCACTCTCCCCATGCGGGGAGAGACTATTCCGACATGGAATGGACAACAAACATTAATATTTCAATCCACTCTCCCCATGCGGGGAGAGACGCCATGCTCACGGCGATCATTACGGCGGACTGTCATTTCAATCCACTCTCCCCATGCGGGGAGAGACCCTTCCGCGTGCCTGTTGACCGCCACAACATTGAATTTCAATCCACTCTCCCCATGCGGGGAGAGACGGGCGAACCCTGACAACTTTGCTTATGACGTAAAATTTCAATCCACTCTCCCCATGCGGGGAGAGACCCGTGACTGCTCAAGCGCTGTGATTTCCGCTTATATTTCAATCCACTCTCCCCATGCGGGGAGAGACCCCAGAAAGAGGATGACGGATACACGTTTACCAATTTCAATCCACTCTCCCCATGCGGGGAGAGACTCGGCTTCGTGCTATCCTCATAATGACGTAAGAATTTCAATCCACTCTCCCCATGCGGGGAGAGACCAGGGCCTGTTTTGGGACAAGGCACAAAGTCCAATTTCAATCCACTCTCCCCATGCGGGGAGAGACCAGTGCTCCGTCTGACAAAAGGTTGCTGTCCTCATATTTCAATCCACTCTCCCCATGCGGGGAGAGACCAGACGAACCAAAAACACAGGAGGCTAAACAATATTTCAATCCACTCTCCCCATGCGGGGAGAGACAGCAAAAATCAACAATTTGCATATTCTTGACTTTTGCATTTATTGGCTAATATACCTTTAGCTATTTTTTCAACACTTTTACCACGGTATTTTAACCAATTTTTTATCCAATGTTTTGTTCATTATTTTCAAACACTCCCCTCCCCGTCTAGTGCGAAGCCATCTGATATTTCCTGTGAACCGCATGTTCGCACCCCCGTCTTTTATTAATACCACATAATACTTTAAATAGACAGAAGGCCTGAAGCATCGTAAGTCTCCTTACTTCCAAAATGTTCAATCTTAGTCTGATATTTTTTCCCAAGATAATAGAATCGAAGACTATCTTTTTCCTTGTTCATAATCTCTAGCAATTCATATTGCAGCTGTTTACATTGACTTGCATCAACCAAACACTCAAATACAGAGTTCTGAACTCGTTGGCCATAATTAGTACATTTTTTTGCAATCTTCCGAAGTCTCTTTTTCCCTTCTGCATCTTCTGTATTTACGTCATAGGTGATGAGTACCATCATTAAAACAATTACCTCCGATTCTATGATGTACTGGATGGCTGAATTCGTGAAGCTCATTGTTTATACAGGGATCTGCAAAAGCAGGTTTATACACTGGAAAAGCGTTATCAAGATTTTCGGGAATTTAAGCTATTTAAGATTCACGGATTATGGCTATTTCCATAAAAACGGTGGGTAGCCATCCAAATCACCTCTAATTGTCCGCGCCAATAACAATGATTGAACATAAGGGATCATTCCCCATGTAGTTTTCTCCCTTAAATAAGGATGTGTTAATTCTTTCTTCTTCCTCTCCTGCCACGCTCTCAACAAACGTTTTCTCCCATCATCGGATATTACAACCGCTCCACTTTCAGTTTTATCAAAATCATCCGCCTGTAATACACGATTATTAATTAGTTTTAATACAAAGCGGTCCGCAATGCATGGCCTCAGTTCTTCCATCAAGTCCAGTGCAAGCGAATTTCTCCCAGGTCTGTCTCTGTGTAAAAAGCCCACGTAGGAATCCAGCCCGACACTTTCCAATGCAGATGCACAATCATTAGCGAGTAGAACATACGTAAAAGATAGAAGAGCGTTCACATTATCCAGTGGCGGTCGTCGGTTTCTTCCATGATAGAAAAAGTGCTCTTTGTCACGAAGGATCAAATGATCGAACATTGAATAATAGGCAGAAGATCCGACTCCTTCTATACCCCTGAGTGAATCAAGTTTTACTTCGACTGCAGCATTCTCCATCTGCTTAATTAGAATAGCTATACTACTGTCAAAAGAATCTTTGGGAATTCTTTCCTTGTAATCGCGAATCGTTCTTTGCAGGCTCCAACGGCTGTTAAATAATTTCCCAGTTATCATATTTCGTGCTATGGTACAGCTTCTTTCCAAATCATCTGCAATCCTATATTGTTCTCTCCTGAGCAAAACATTACCATTATGCAGCCCCGATACTCTTGCCAAAAACTTACCTCGCGGAGTACAAAAAGATAAACCTATGTTTCTTTCTGCACAAGCATTCATTAAAGCAGGTGTGGCCCCTATATATGAAAATGAAATGATGCTCTGTAATGTATGTAGAGGATAACGAGCCACTGTAGATTCTTTCCTGCGGGCAACAACATTTTCTCCATCAAGCCCCAGAAGAATGTCTTCAGACGTTACAAATAATGTGTTTAATAATTGCTTCATCTGTTATCCCTTTTCCATATCTCTTATTCAGAAATCTCCACGACAATATCCTCTGCATCTTTTTTATCTCCACATTCCTCCACTTCTTCTCTCAGCGCATTCTTAATGTACTCGGATACTTTTCTTGTTTTCATGAGACGAGGCAAACATAAGTCCTTCAGTGAACATGCATTACAGGATTTTGTTGCCTTAACCTTTGGTGTATATCCTCTCTCATAGTATTGATGCAACTCAGCCAAATATGACCGTACCTGATTACGAAGCTCAGGCGTAAATATGACTTCCTCTCTTCTCCTGCTCTCACCATAAAAAAGTGCTCCCTTTGGAACGTCAGTACATAACATTTCTTCCAGACACATCGCCTGGCAGCAAAGCTGAAGTCTGTCCGCATCCGTATTCTTGGATACACCTTTTTTATATTCAATTGGAAAGGGAATCCACAGCCCTTCACAATCTGCTATCGGAATTCCATTTACCCTCGCATCTTCATTCTTGCAATCTGCATCTATCCGATGTAATTCAAGGACATCACACTGACCACTGACTCCAAGTTCAGACGAAGAGCAGGCTATTCCTCTTACAGTCAGCACATTTCCTCGTCTTTCTCGAAAACGGGCATCGTGCGCACGTTTATGGAAATGGTGCCCCTCCACAGTACGCACGTTTTCAGCCCATTGGTGTTCAACATGAATCAATGCCCATTGCCTTCTGCAGAACGCAAAATGCTGCAGACCTGATAGTTGAAGGTATTCGTTCTCATTAAATGCCATCGATTATCTCCGGTTCCAATCCCTCTAAAGGTTCCACTGAAAAGATATAATCTCCTGCATCCGATGCAATCTCTACACCTTCTGCCAGACGTGCTTGTACGGACCGGTGGACTTTGGCGGAAGAATACTGTCCATCTTTGCAATTGTGCTCGAACCAGAAAAGTCGGACAATCTCCATGGATCCTTCCGGTCTTGCAGAAGATGCATCATTGACAAACAGTGTGCGGAGGCATTCCTTGATAGTGGCGGCGTCTTCGTCGGTAAATCCGGTTTTCTCAGCCAGCTGTACATTAATTGCGCCCTTGATCTTATAAAGGCCGAATTTCACAAAGTGCTTCATACCCATAGTATCTGAAGCACGTGCTTCCTCCTTTGCTTTCTTTTCTCCGTTCACGCTCTTTGTAATCTGCATCGACTCGATTTCCACCGGAGAAACGCTTACTGCCTGGTGCACGGACACAGGTCCACGAACGCCGACAGATACACCCTTGTTATCCTTAAACGCGAATACTTGTCCAAAGCTCCTGACATCCAGCCAAGTCTCACACGCAATCTTTGCATATTTCTCCCGGTCTTTGAGACCTTTCATTGTCGCAGAAGCCCTTTCGCTCAAGCTGCCGAAGCCATCATCGCAGCGGTCTTCAGACTGTACAAAAACGGAATTGCCAAGATCCTGCATTCTGTTTCGTATTTTACGTTTTATACAAACGTCTGACATTTCACCAAAGCCATTGTAATCCACTCTGGGTCTGTTCCCGTCAAGCGGATCTCCATTGGCATTTGCGCGGTTTACAGAAACAAAAGCTACGAAATCAATCTTGTGATTTAAGATTCCCATTTTAACCTCCTGAAAACTATTCTTCTTGTGTTGTATTCTCTTGAAATATTGATAATGCTCAGACATTCTCTGCTACGGTTTTTCTGTTTCACCTTCACCCATGCTTTCTCCACTCGTTTTTGTAAAGAAGGCGTTGCGTTGCAAATCATATCCAAGCAGGTAGATATCTTCCAATGGCTTGTTGAGATCCTCTTTAGGATAATCTGCAATTCTACCCATTATTTCACCTTTCAGTTTCTCATACCTGATTCTGGCAGGCTGATTAAGACGGGGAATATAAGCCTGGGTCAGGTGTTCTTGAACTCTTGCATATGTTGAGAACGGTTTCTGCCTGAAGCTGTTCAGCGCTTTGATTGCCGTTGTCATGCGGGTTTTCTTATCCCCCCCGTTCTCTCCACTCTGATAGTAATAATCCTGCTCAACCTTCTCCATAGCCGCAATTAGCCTTCCAAACTGAAAGCTTCGATCGTTTTCATCTAATGTCCATCCCATACCTATATTTCCTTTCTGAGTCCTGCCTTTATCCATATAATGTTTATTAAGTACAGCACAGGCTGTAAAGATCATGTTTCTCCAGACTTTTTCCTCGTATGCCTGAGGATTAGAAGCCTTGTTTACAAGTGCTTTTATGATATCCAATGGAATCTGCTTCGAATCAATTCTGCAGGCGACAAGTCTCTGCATCTGCTGGCGGACAACACGGTCGTCAGCCTTCATCATGGTCTTCCCTTTTTCCGTTCTCTGCGTTCCAAATGCATTGCTCACAATTTGAATCAACAGCGGGGTCCCCATTTCCTGCTTTCTCCAATACCAGCAACAGGTACTGTCCCAATCATACAGTCTCTGCAGGTAATCTGATCCGCTCAGCTCATTGTAGTATGTCACAGCCAGACGTCCTGTTGTGGCAGCGTCAAATGCTGCGATAATCACTTTTTCTGTATCAGGAAGGGATGACTTAAATCCTGCAATTGTTTTTCTAAGTTCATGTTGATAATCTGTTTTTTCAGTCACTGGAGCAGAAAAATTAAGTATAGTCAATGTACTGTCCAACACTCTTTTTCCGTTAGGATTCCAGCAAAGAAAAGTCCTTCCTCCATAAAAAATCTGTGCTTTCCGGCCTTCCTCTCCATCCTGAATTTCTCTCCGTCGATTTGTACCGGAATATAAAGTATGCACGCCCTGATCTGACACCAGCCAGCGCAGCGCATTATGTGCCTTCTGGGACATCTCGTAGCTGACTGTAAGAGCCTGTTCATCATCCAGAAATCTCCCCCGATAAGTAAAACCGTTGCTATCGTTGGCAGATATCAGTTTTGCATTTCCATTTATTGCGATAACTCCCTTTGGATGCTGTGTGGCAATCGGCTTTTTCTCTCCACTGATCATGCAGACTGCCATCTCCTCTGTTGCTTTTTTATCGCGGTAATAAGCAATAAACGATTGAAAGAGATTCTGATCTCTCCAACTCTCTATTCTCTCCCCAGGGTAATTCACCCTCCATCTGACAAGCATTTTTTCATCTGCAGGTTTTCCATCTTTATCAAGGGTAATCACACTACTCCGGCTAAGGTCCTGAAGGATTGTTCCTCCCCGTATATAATTCAGGACTGGTGCCAACAAGGGATGACTGTGCGCCGATTCATTCCATTCGGTAAGCTGATCCACATAAAGCTTGTGTTTCTCCTCGTTGTATTCCGCAAGATATCCCAGCTGGTCGCAAAGCGGGTGAGCGCAGGGACTGCTTGTTCTCCCCGATGATTCTTCTGTCACAGGAATAATGATTTTCGGCTCGGATTTATCCAACAGGGTTCCGCTGAGATATTTTCCATTTCCGTCTAAAGTAATTTCAATCTGGGCATTCGTCAGGATATGTGATATAGGAGCCAGAACAGCCTGATTTTCAACAACCTTTCCTGCATATCTTTTTTCCAACATATCATAGGTCTCTACCGCAGCCTGCATCAGTCCCATTTAATCACCTCCTTCAAATTCCTTCAGGCCGTTGAAGTTACCAAGGTCATGTCCGAATGGTTTTATTTCCATATCTCTGATTGTCTTATGTACAGGACAATCTTCAGGGCGTGGAAATCTGATTACACCATTTCTCATTATCGGGTACCACATATTCACAGTCATTTTTCCTTTTGTCTCTTCGGAATATGCTTCATCTGCATAAGTGATTCCGTGATACATCAGGCCAAATGCCAGTTCTTCAATATCATCATATGCACCCTCACTTTCTGAAAACACACAGGGCTCCACATATCCCTGGCACTCCCTGGTCCCCAGAAAAATATCTCTTCTCCCCCCTTTTTGAATCATCCTCCGGGCTATTTCGTGATGTTTGTTTTCGTTTCTGTCAGCCTTAAGTTCCGGTCGGTTCTCGTTCCATTCAAAATGTGCCCTGACTCGATACCGGCAATCCTTCAGGTATGTGTAGTAAGAAAGATCATTTGTGCCCTTGTTATACTTAATCGGACGTATACCCTTTGTTTCCGTTCTAATCCGATTCATCACCCTGACTTCGTCGATATACCATATAAATGTCGGTTTCCAATAAACAGAAGACAATATTCCTTTCAATGCTTCATAGCTGGGGATCTGCATTGTTGTCTTCTCTCCCCCCACTCGCATTACCGGATCGGAAAACAGTGCATAGTCGCCTGTCACCTCCAGTTCCACGATATTTGGATATTTTGTGTTTCTCATAAATCACACCTCCAAAAGCGCCCCGTTCCCTGTGTTGTCATTGATAATTCCGGTTTTATCGCTGTAACAGTTTTCCTGCAAAATCAAAACATCTCCTATTTTGTATAACCCCGCATTCCTTTCAAGCATTTCCTTTTGATAGTTATACAGGGAAACCGTATAAGGTTTAATGCGCTTGAGCCAATCTGCCATAAACATACCACTGACGTATTTAGTCTCATCGAACTTCCTCCCCAGCTCAGAAATCATTTCTTTCCCATCTCCAAATGGCACCACAACATCTGTTGTTTCTTCATCAAAGACACGAAACTCCTTTCCTGCTTCAGCAAAAGCCTGATTTAAGACAAACTTATACGGGTTTGTACCTTCTTCATCTTGATACGGGCTGTTTAATGACATCATTGAAAGAATCGATCTCCCTTTGCCTTTGATGGAATAATCCTGATATTCGCAAGGCATCGCCTTATATAAACTTTTGTAATAATATCTGATTGACTTCTCTGAAGATAAATCGTTATCGAAGGCTGCAGGACTGTGTTCATAGCTGATCAGCAAATCCCGCATGGCGTTTTTCCCATCAGCAATCTCTTTGAGTTTTCCAAGCTTCTCGCCTTCGCAATCAATAATATATACAGGAGATACTCCCGGTTCTTCGCCATTTCTATTACACCTGCCTGCCGCCTGAACAATGCTGTCCATGCCAGCGGCAAATCTTATTACTCTGCCAAATGAAATATCCACACCCGCTTCTATCACTTGTGTCGTGACACAAATTACCCTCTGTCCTTCTTTTCTGCTCTTTTTGATTGCCTCCATTATTTCCCGCAAAACACATTTTCTATGCGCCATGCACATAGAGGCGGATAAGTGAAAACATTTTTCACCGGTATTCTCTATCTTCTGAAAAAGATACTCAGCTTCCGATTTTTTATTGCAAACAACTAGAAGACTATGTGTTTTCGCCGCCTCCTGCAGGACAAACTCGGGCATTTCTTCTAGTTTTCGATCCCGCACCTTGCGTATCTCCGTCCTCTTAAATGGTTCCCATAGGCTTTCCGAGTATGGAACCACTTCTGTCGGAACCTTAAGCAAGGGATGATCTGCCCCTTCAAAATAGGGTTGTGTTGCAGAGCATAGCAAAATAGTCGTTCCGCATATTTCAGAAAGGTAATTGATCATCAGGTTAAACAGGCTCAGCATTTTTCCCGGGACAGCCTGCGCTTCATCAATAACAATCACGCTGTTACACAAAGCCTGAAATCTCCGGATGCTGGATGTCTTGCCGCTGAAAAAAGTTTGAAGCAATTGGACCATAGAGGTAATGATTACCGGCACGTTCCAACTCTCCGCAAGCAATTCCTGCCTCTTTAGATCCTCTTTCTCATGACAATCTGCCAGTTCGTCACTTAAGTTTGTGTGATGCTCCAAAACTATAGAGTCATCTTTAAGATACGATCGAATGACTGCAGCATTTTGATCAATAATGGTAAGGAGTGGTGCTGTGAAAACGATTCTGTTCATTCCATTCTTTGCGGCATGCGTAAGTGCAAATCGGAGTGAGCTTAGTGTTTTCCCTGCCCCCGTAGGTACATTCAAGCGGTAGACCCCAGGCTTTCCTGCAGCAACATCTCTGCAAATATCCGAAATCTCTCTTCGTGCCTGCTGAATGGGTGTGTCTGCAGGAAAGCTTAGTAGTTTCTCCTCCATCGCTTTCAGCTGTTCTTCCCAAAACAGCATCTTGTCTCCCGTATATCCGTCAAATACCAGATATTGTGTCCCGTTCATAAAAGCAGCAGTATCTCGTCTGTCTCCCTCAATTACAGAAGAGAGAAGCAGTCTTGCAGTAAGGCTCATATAAAAAAATGTGTCCTGTGCTATTCTAAGCCCGCTCTCCTGTTCGTCCAGTTTTGTTTTGTCACAATAATTCGAAAAGCCTTTCTGCTGCATTCTTGCAATTATTGCTAAAACTGCTTTCAATTCATTTCGGGCATTTTGAAGCAGATGATTGATGTTTGATTCACTAAGGATCTCATTTAGCAAATACTGATGAACTTCGTTATATCCTGTTCCCTTTTCAGTCATCCTATGCAGAAATCCATGCTCTTTACGAATACCTTTACAGTCAAACAAGCCATGGTGAGCGCCAATAGCATAGGCTATAAATTCATCACAGATTGCGTCTTCCGACACAGCAGTGTCTTTCTTATGATTTAACTCCAGAATAAAACGACATCCCTGGAATGTATGAATCACTGATCCTTTCCTTACATCTTCATTTTGAGATGCTTTTTCTATATATTCAGCGAACTCCTTTTGTGCTTTTCCTATGTCATGCAGCAGTCCCGCAGCATAGGAAGCATGATAAAGATTCACTTTTTTCAGAGATTCTCCTGCAAGTTTCGCTACAGCTTCACAATGCTCTTTTACAGTTTGAATGTTTTCAGTATTCTCATCGACATAAATGTGAGCCGGGTAATTCATATGATCGCTCCCCTTTATTCATTGTAAGAATTTATCATATACACTATTATAATTTCGCTATTATTGGTTGTCAATAACGTTTTAAGCATTGTGCAACATTACTGTACACGCCCTCCGATGGGGCGTGTACAGATAACGTGATTAGAATCATCTGCAGTTATCTATTTGAGATTATCCATTATTCGCTACCAACTATAAGCCTGCCAACTATCTAAACTACTTAAAGCTTTTCTTTTCTTGATGAATTGATCTATTTTCACTATAATATTTTTGTCGTTATCTGCGCTGAACCACCCATCATTATGGAAATCAATCACTCTTCCAAACATACCAAAGCGCCCTTGCGCTGAGACAGCCGAGGCGAAATCGTAAAGGCGATTTCGGCAATGGGATCCGGTGGAGGTTTGAGCCGTTTCGCGGCATAGACCTCTGGGAGCGAAAAATCTTGTAACAACAAGATTTTCCCCTCTTGCAGAGACGTGGATTTAAAAATTGTAAGAATCTATCATGTGAAAGAAGAGGCTGCAATCCCTCTTCTTTTCACATTTATCCATACAAAACTGTGCCCATTAATACCTTCTCTCCTAATATATCAAATATCGAGTCCGAAAATACGGACTAAATCTTTCAAAGCTTGTCTGTTAATTGCAAAGTTTCAAGTTTGTCAAAGGCAAAGCGAAGTTCAACAAAGTTTAAAGGCAAACGTTCAAAAGCAAACATTCAATCATGTATCATGGGCAGTACTTTTTCGCATTATGAGGTACCACTTATGAATCCTTCACAT
>Ga0256405_10005409_pt1 | contig 22084 bp, 16 predicted proteins | sample RumenRJG_02DNA_FD_189096 | JGI IMG/M metagenome (GOLD analysis project Ga0256405, IMG submission 189096) | Bovine rumen microbial communities from Lethbridge, Alberta, Canada - RJG_02 | ecosystem: Host-associated > Mammals > Digestive system > Stomach > Rumen | place: Canada: Alberta... | reverse complement strand
CTTTTCCGATGGCTTAAGCAAAGCACCGGATGATGTCGATATCGTCGTCATTGCCGGGATGGGCTTTCATACGATCAAACATGTATTGGATAGCTGCGATGTCAGCAGATACCAGTATTTTTTAGTCCAGTCCAACACCGATATCGATGAATTAAGAAGATATATTTCCGAAAAAGGCTATACGATCGAGGACGAACGTGTTGTCTATGACGGCTTCTATTATCAGGTCATCCGTTTTTCTGCCGATTTGCATGAGCCTTACAGCGAAATGGAGATCAAATACGGTCCGATCCTTTTAAAAAGAAGAGATGAAGTCTTCATTGCTTATCTGAAAGATCTTCTTGAGCGTTACAAAAAGATCAATGAATCCGCCAACAAAAAGGAATTTGAAGAAAAAATAAGCGAAATTGAGAAGATATTGTATAATAGTTCAATGTGAGGTTTTTACGTATGAGTAACAGTTTTAAAAATTACCGTAACGAAGCGTTCAAAAACAAGAAAAAATTCATTGAATACTTTGATTACTTTGCGCATATCCATTATGGTAAGGACCTGAGCGAGACCGGTATGATCGAAAAATACGTCGTCTTATCGGAAATGGTCAAAACCTACATGCTGGAAGACTGGCGCGAAACAAAGAATTCGGTTCGTTCCAAACACAAGAAACAGATCTATTATTTCTCTTTAGAGTTCTTGCTTGGAAGAATGCTGAGAAACAATCTGATGTCTTTGGGTATTTACGATGTCGTCAAGGAAGGCTTAAGCGACTTAGGCATCGATATCAACGACATCGAAGACATCGAGACCGATGCAGGCCTTGGAAACGGCGGCCTTGGCCGTCTGGCAGCCTGCTTCCTGGATTCTTTGGCTACTTTAACGTATCCCGGATCGGGCAATACGATCCGTTATAAAAACGGTTTATTCAAACAGCTGATTGAAAACTGCGAACAGGTCGAAGTTCCTGACCAGTGGTTAAGAATTGAAAACCCGTGGGAAGTCAGAAAGGCTGACAAGACCGTTGATGTTCGTTTCTATGGCTATGTCGATATCACCAGAGACGGCAACGGTGAATTGCAGTTCCACCGCAAAGACACCGAACATGTTTTGGCTGTCCCATATGATATGCCGATCATCGGTTCCAACAACGCTGTCGCCAATACGCTTCGTATGTGGAACGCCGAACCGTCTGATGATCTTCCGGTCGGCAGAGACTACCGCAAATATCTTTCCGATGTGGAAGATATCTGTCTGAACCTGTACCCGGATGATACGACGGAAGAGGGCAAATATTTAAGAATCAAGCAGGAATACTTCTTTGTTGCAGCCGGTTTGCAGACGATCATCAACGATCACCTCAAGATCTACGGCACTTTAGACAACTTTGCCGACAAGGTCGTCATTCAGCTCAATGATACCCATCCGGCTCTGGCGATTCCGGAACTGATGCGTATCTTCATGGATTCCTACAACATTCCTTGGAAGAAGGCCTGGGAGATCGTCACCCATACCTTTGCCTATACCAACCATACGGTCATGCAGGAAGCACTTGAAAAATGGCCGGTGGAATACATCAAGAAGCTCTTACCGAGAATCTATCTGATCATTGAAGAAATTGATTCCCAGTTCAAGAGAGAACTGATTGCCATGGGCAAGAAGCACAACTTCATCGATTCCGTTTCGATCATTCACGAAGGAAACATCCGTATGGCTTTCCTTTCGATCGTCGGTGCTTTCTCGGTCAATGGTGTTGCCAAGATCCACTCCAACATCATCAAGACGGATACGTTCCGTGATTTCTACGAGATCTATCCGTACAAGTTCAACAACAAGACAAACGGTATTACACCGAGAAGATGGTTATTTTACGCCAATCCGGAACTCTGTGCCTTGCTCGATAAATACATCGGTCCGGACTACCGCAAGGATTTCAAGCAGATTGCCAAGCTGATGGATTATGTTGACAATAAGAAGCTGCAGGAAGAATTCCTTAAGATCAAACAGATCAAGAAGGAACAGCTGGCCGACTGGGTCTACAAGAATCATGACATCCGCATCGATCCGAATTCGATCTTCGATTCGATCGCCAAGCGTCTTCATGCCTACAAGCGTCAGCTGATGGACATCATGTATGTCATCAATCTCTACTTCAAGATCAAGGATGACCCGAATTTCACGATGCCTAAGACGACATTCTTATTCGGTGCCAAGGCTGCGACTGCCTATACCTTTGCCAAGAAGGTCATCAAGCTGATCAACTGTGTTGCCGAAAAGGTCAACAACGATCCTGATGTCAACAAGTTCATCAATGTCATCTTCATTCCGAATTACCGCGTCACCGTTTCCGAAAAACTGATGCCGGCATCTGATATCTCTGAGCAGATCTCAACCGCCGGTAAGGAAGCTTCCGGTACCGGTAACATGAAGTTCATGATGAATGGCGCTCTCACTTTGGGTACACTGGATGGCGCCAACGTTGAAATTCGTGAACTGGTAGGGGATGAGAACTGTGTCATCTTCGGTTTGCATGAAGATGAAGTCAAGCAGCTCAAGAAAAATGGCTATAACGCCTATGACTACTACGATCATGATCCGGAAATCAGAAGAATCATTGATTCCCTGAGCGACGGCACATGGTCGGATCGTCCGGATGATTTCAAAGAGATCATTGAAGAATTCAGATGGCGCAACGATGAGTACATGGTACTGGCTGACTTCCACGCGTATTGCGACGCTCATGCCAAGGTCTATGAACTCTACGCCGATCCGCACGAATGGGCTAAGAAGTGCCTGATCAACATCGCCAAATCCGCCTACTTCTCATCTGACCGTACGATCAGTGAGTATGCCCGCGAGATCTGGCACATCGAAAAGATTTAAAAGCAGACAATCGTCTGCTTTTCTTGTGTAAAAAGAGTATAAAAAAAGCATCTTTTGAGATGCGTTTTTTTAGCTTAACCTAATGTTGCGATCGTTTTAGCTAAACGAGCTTTCTGCCTAGCAACATAGTTTTTATGTTTTAAATGGCTTGACGCAGCTTTGTCGAGAAGTGAGCTCGCAGCGTTGAATGCAGCAACAGCAGCTTCTTTATCGTTAGCGGCTACAGCAGTGGCAACCTTCTTTAAAGCAGTCTTTAACTGAGACTTCTCAGCTCTGTTCTTGAGGTTAGCCTTAGCATTCGTCAGGGCTCTCTTCTTTTGAGACTTAATATTTGCCATAGATCCTCCTTACCTAATTTACGCTTACTTATTATAAGCAAAAGCCCTGGAAAATGCAATAAATACTGTATAATATTAGTGTTATGAATATCAGTGATTACAAGATCGTTTTCATGGGGACACCCGCATTTGCCTCACATATCCTTGATGGCCTTTACAAGGCCGGTTTTCATATCGTCGCTGTCGTTTCTCAGCCCGATAAAGAATTTGGACGCAAGAGGATTTTAAAGCCTTCCGAGGTCAAGGAAAAGGCATTGGAGCTTGGCATTCCAGTGCTCACCCCGAATAAGATCAAAGATGAATATGAAGAAGTTTTGGCCTATGAACCGGATCTGATCATCACGGCTGCTTATGGCCAGTTTATACCTTCGGTGATCTTGAATTATCCGAAGTTCAAATGCATCAATGCCCATGGCTCCTTATTGCCGAAGTACAGGGGCGGGGCGCCGATTCAAAGAGCCATCATCAATGGCGAAGAAGAGACCGGCATAACCATTCAATACATGGCAAAGAAGATGGACCAGGGCGAGATCCTTTATCAGAAAGCCATTCCGATTGAAATCGAAGATACCAATACTACGATGTTTGAAAAACTATCGGATCTGGCTTTGGAGATGTTGTTGGAATTTTTGCCGAAACTGTTTAATGGCGATGTTGCACCGATCAGTCAGAATGAAGAAGAAGCGACCTATGCCTGGAATCTGGAAAAGGAGATCGAAGAGATCGCTTTTGATGAAGATGTCAAAAAGGTGTACGACCACATACGCGGACTCTTGGATCAGCCGGGTGCTCACTTTGTGTATAAAGACAAGAAATACAAGATGGAAAAAATCTTCTTTGAATACGAGGAAGGTTGTGTTCCGAATACATTTGTAGGATTGGAAAAAGACTACTTGCGCATCGACTGCAGGAACGGTTTTATCAAGGTCTATCAGATCAAGCCGGAAGGCAAGAATTCGATGGATGCCAAGTCCTTCTATAACGGCAATGGCAGAAATATGGCAGGTGAAACACTTGGATAAGAAAAACATCAGAAATTTTTCGATCATTGCCCATATCGACCACGGAAAATCGACATTGGCCGACCGCATCCTGGAACTGACCGATACGGTCTCCAAACGTGAGATGCAGGATCAGATCCTGGATTCTCTGGATCTGGAAAGAGAAAGAGGCATCACGATCAAGCTCAATGTTGTCCAGCTTTCCTATCGGGCAAAAGATGGCCAGGACTATATCTTTCATTTAATCGACACACCGGGACATGTCGACTTTTCCTATGAAGTCTCCCGTTCTCTGGCAGCCTGTGACGGCGCTATTTTGGTCGTCGATGCATCTCAGGGCATTGAAGCACAAACCTTAGCCAACACCTATCTGGCTTTGGACAACGATCTGGAGATCCTGCCGGTCATCAATAAGATCGATCTTCCAAGTGCGGATATTGAACGGACCAAAAAAGAGATCGAAGATGTCATCGGTCTGGATTGTTCCAATGCGCCGTGCATCTCAGCGAAAACCGGCCTCAATGTGCAAGATGTTCTGGAAGGCATTGTCAAATACCTGCCGGCACCAAAAGGAAGCGACAAGGAGCCTTTAAAGGCCTTAGTATTCGATTCATATTATGATTCCTATCGCGGTGTTGTCGTCTTCATCTGTGTAAAAGACGGTGAAGTCAAGATCGGCGATCATATCCGCTTTATGCAGGCTGAGACCGAATATGAAGTCACGGAAGTCGGTGTTAAGACACCGGGTGAAGTCAAGCGAAACAGTTTATCGGCTGGTGAAGTCGGCTATCTTTGTGCTTCCATTAAATCCATTCAGGATATTCACATCGGTGATACGATCACCTTGGCGGATCGTCCTTGTGAAAAGGCCTTGCCGGGTTATCGCAAGATGAACCCGATGGTCTATTGTGGCATGTATCCGACCGACAACAACAAATACAATGATCTAAGAGATGCATTAGAGAAATTGCAGCTCAACGATTCCTCTTTGACCTTTGAAGCGGAATCTTCCAAGGCTTTGGGCTTTGGCTTCCGTCTGGGCTTTTTGGGCCTCTTGCATATGGAAGTTGTGCAGGAAAGACTGGAGAGAGAATACAATCTCAATCTGATCGCCACAGCACCTTCGGTCATCTATAAAGTCACTTTGACCGACGGCAGCATCAAATACATCGACAATCCTTCCATGATGCCTGATTCCAATATCATTGATGTCATCGAAGAACCTTATGTTCGGGCAACCATCATGGTGCCGAACGAATACATCGGAGCGATCATGCAGCTGTCACAGGACAAGCGAGGCATTTATAAGGAAATGATCTATCTGGATGACAACCGCAATCAGCTGATCTATGAGATGCCTTTGTCGGAAATCATTTTTGAATACTTTGACAAGCTCAAATCCGTTTCCCGCGGCTACGCTTCTTTGGATTATGAACTGATCGGCTATCGTCCTTCCAATCTGGTCAAGATGGATATTCTGATCAACGGGGAAGTCATCGATGCCTTAAGCATCATCGTTCACCGCGATTTTGCCTATAAACGCGGTCAGGCAATTACCGTCAAACTGAAAGAGATCCTGCCCAAGCAGCAGTTTGAGATCCCGATTCAGGCAGCCATCGGCAATAAGGTCTTGGCAAGAACCAATATCAAATCTTTGCGTAAGGATGTCCTGGCAAAGTGCTATGGCGGTGATATTTCAAGAAAGAAAAAGCTCTTAGAGAAGCAGAAAGAGGGCAAGAAGCGCATGAAAGCGGTCGGCAGTGTCGAAATACCGCAGGAAGCTTTCATGGCTGTACTGGCTTTGGATGACGACAAGAATTAAACATCTCTACGTTCATGTTCCGTTTTGCAGCTCTATCTGTTACTATTGCGACTTCTGCCATCGCGTATATGATAAGAAGTTGGCGGAACAGTGGCTGGAAACACTGAAAAAAGAGATTCAGACATCTTGTTTTGATTTCTATGAAACGATCTATATCGGTGGGGGAACGCCCACCGTTTTATCTTTGGATCAATTGAGAAGACTGCTGGAGATGATATCTGAGTTTGCGGATAAGGTTAAAGAGTATACGATCGAAGTCAATCCGGAATCACTCGATGAAGATAAGATCCTTTTATTCAAGGAATATGGCATTAACCGCATCTCCATGGGTGTACAGAGTTCGAATGACCGTATTCTGTCTTCCTTAAACCGGAAACACAGCTTTGCGGACGTCAAAGATAAGATTGTCTTGTTGAAGAAACATGATTTAAGCAACATCTCCGTCGATCTGATGTATTCCTTGCCCGACCAGACAATGGAAATCCTTGATCAAAGCATTGAGGACATCCTTTCTTTGGATATGCCGCATATCTCTTTATACTCGCTCACGATTGAAGAAAACTCCGTCTTCGGCAAAAAGGGGATCAAACCCTTGGATGAAGACATCGAAGCCGATATGTACGAATTCATTGAAAAGAAACTGACAAAGAACGGCTACATCCATTATGAAGTATCCAATTACTGCAAAAAGGGATACGAGTCCAAACATAACATGGGCTATTGGAATTATGAGGACTTTGTCGGCGTGTCTTTGGGCGCTTCCGGCAAGATCGGCAATCACCGTTATACCAATACCAGGGACTTCAGAAAATACTTCACGTTAAAAGATTATCGGGATGAAGATCTTTATCTGGAAAAAGAGGAGATGGAATTTGAACATATCATGATGTCGCTTCGCACCATCTATGGTCTGGATATCGATATGTTCAACAAAACGTACCATACCGATCTACTAAAAAAGTATGAAAAGGGAGTTAACAATCCCGCCATGATCATTGAAAACGGGCGTCTGATATGCACCGATCTGGAGATCCTCAACCACGTTTTGTTGGATTTTATATTATAAATTTTCACAAAATCATCACATATTTCTTGTAAAAACGTTTACATTTTTTCACTGGTCCCTTAAAATGAAATCAGAAAAGGGTTTTCTTCGGTTCACCTGTTTATATCTAATTTATTTAACCGATCAGACTTTTTTCTTAAGCAAAAATGGTTTTTTTACGCATTATCGATCACAAAAAGGAGGAGATCATGTCTACGATCAGTCTGCAGCATATTCAAAAGATCTATCCGAACGCTGCCGTTCAGGAGAGAAGAAAGAAAAAAGAAAAAGATGGAGATATTCCAAAAAAGAAGAATAATCTGAAGATCACTGACGAAGGTGTCGTTGCCGTTGATGATTTCAATCTTGAAGTCGCAGATAAGGAATTTATCGTATTCGTCGGACCTTCCGGCTGCGGAAAATCCACAACTTTAAGGATGATTGCCGGTCTTGAGGATATTACGAGAGGGGACCTTTATATCGATGGTGTTCGAATGAATGATATCGAACCGAAAGACAGAGATATAGCCATGGTCTTCCAGAACTATGCTTTGTATCCGCATATGACCGTGCGACAGAACCTGGAATTTCCTCTGACACTTCGTAAAGTTCCTAAAGAGCAGATGGACAGACAGGTCAATGAAGCAGCAGAGATCCTTGGTATTACCGAATATCTGAATCGAAGACCGAAAGCCTTATCCGGTGGCCAGAGACAGCGTGTTGCAATCGGCAGAGCCATCGTCCGTGAGCCGCGTATCCTGCTGATGGATGAGCCTTTATCCAACCTGGATGCGAAACTTCGTAATCAAATGCGTGCTGAGATCATCAAGTTAAGACAAAGGATCAATTCCACATTCATCTATGTCACGCATGATCAGACGGAAGCCATGACTTTAGGCGATCGTATCGTCATCATGAAAGACGGAGAGATCCAGCAGATCGGCACACCGCAGGAAGTCTTCAATAAACCGGTTAATACATTCGTTGCCGGATTTATAGGTATGCCGCAGATGAATTTCTATGACGGACGATTGCTGAAAGAAGACGATAAATATGTGATCGAAGTACAAGGTGCCAGGATCGTTCCTTCTGAAGACAAACAAGAACGTCTGAAAGAAAGAAACACGCCAGAAATGGAGATCACCGTCGGTGCACGACCGGAACATATCTCATTGAAAAACACGGAAGGGGCAATGATCGAAGGTATCGTCGATGTTTCGGAAATGATGGGCAGTTCGATCCATCTGCACCTCAATGCCGACGGAAAAGACAGTATCGTCATCGTTCCGACACTCGAACTCGGAGACAATTACCCGAAAGTCGGATCGGTCGTTCCGTTTACTTTCTCACCGAATGTCGTTCATATGTTTGACAAACAAAGCGGAAAGAATCTGGAATATCTTTAAACAAGATGCTTACCGGAAATCACCGGTGAACATAAATATTTTAGGAGGGTTAAATTGAAATGAGAATCAAAAAACTTTTGACTTTGAGTCTCGCATTCCTGATGATGATCGGAATGCTGACTGCATGCTCTTCATCAAAACCGAGCGAAGAACCGACTCCGGCTGCTGATGAAAAAGTCGCTGTTACCGTTACAGTCTGGAGTCCGCAGGAAGACCAGTCTGAAGAAAACGGTAAATGGCTGCAGACGATGTGTGACAACTTCGCAGCTGCACATCCGGAATGGGAGATCACTTTCAACTACGGTGTCTGTTCCGAAGGCGATGCAAAGACCAATGTTACGACGGACCCGGCTGCTGCCGCTGATGTCTACATGTATGCAAACGACCAGATCCCTGATCTGCTGAAAGCCGGTGCGATCGCTGAATTAGGCGGATCTACGCTTGACACGATCAAAAAGAACAACTCCGCTACGACAGTCAACACTGTTACTTATGACGGTGCTGTTTATGGTGCTCCATATTCAGGAAATACCTGGTTCATGTTCTATGACAAGAGCGTTTTCACCGAAGATGATGTCAAATCTTTAGACGCGATGCTGGAAAAAGGCAAAGTTGCTTTCCCGTTGAACAATTCTTGGTATATCGCTGCTTTCTATGTTGCTAACGGCTGCACACTGTTTGGCCCGGACGGCGGTGATGCTGCTGCAGGTTTCGATTTCTCCGGCGATAAAGCCGTAGCAGTCACTGACTATCTGGTTGACCTTGTTGCTAATCCGAATTTTGTCAATGGTGACGTTTCTACAGGTACCGGTATCAGCGCATTCTTCTCCGGTGACTGGGACTACCAGAAAGCGAAAGATGCTTATGGCGACAACCTCGGTATCGCTGCTTCTCCTTCCTACACGTTGAATGGTGAAGCAAAACAGATGAAAGCTTTTGCTGGATCAAAGGCTGTCGGTGTCAACCCGACAACAGCTCTTTATGCTGAACATCCGGAGATCGCTGTTGCATTGGCTGCTTATCTCGGCGGTACAGAAGCTCAGCAGGCTCATTTTGATTCCAGAGAAGTCATTCCGACGGATGTCAACATCAATGTCGGCGATAACGCTTTAGCAAAAGCTAAAATGGATACGATGTCTTATGCGTCCATCGTTCAGCCTTTACAGGCAGATATGGGCAATTACTGGACTCCGGCTCAATCCATGGGCGATGAACTGGTTGCCGGTTCTGTTACTCATGCAAACGCAGCAGAAAAGACCGAAGCTATGAATGCTTCCATGAATTCTTCTGCAGTACAATAATCTTTAATTCCACGAAAACCGCAGTGTGATCAAGATCTGCTGCGGTTTTCTGCTTTCCTTCGGAGGTTATTTATGGAAAATAATCGTTCTAGTGTAAAAAACGCATTATTGCATGGTGACCTGTTTACAAAACTGTCTGCGGTTTTGATGGGTATCGGCATGATCGGCCACAAGCAAGTCATTAAAGGCTGTCTTGTCTTTTTGTTCGAGATCGCATTTATCTACTACATGCTGTCCACCGGAATTCATTCCCTTGCAATGATGCCTTCATTGGGAGACAGAGCACAAGAAAAAGTCTGGAATGAAGCTAAACAGATCTACGAATATATCGCAGGCGATAACTCCCAGCAGATCCTTCTGGCTGGAGTAATCACATGCTTTGTCATTGCTGCGATCATCGTTCTGTGGATCATTCAGCTCAAATTCTCATATAAGCTTGAACTTCAGCTGAAAGAAAAAGGAAAAGTTCCGACATTCAAAGAAGATATCATTTCTCTGTTTGACAAAAACCTGCATATCACTTTGATGACACTGCCCTGTTTGGGCATTCTGATATTCAATATCGTCCCGCTTGTCTATATGATCTCGATGGCTTTTACGACCTATTCGAAAGAAGACGAGCATCTGATGCTTTTTGACTGGGACGGTCTGCATCAGTTCCAACGTGTTCTGAACATGAACGGAAACATCGGCCGACAGTTCTGGCATGTCTTAGGCTGGACCATCGTCTGGGCGATCTTTGCGACGTTCTTAAACTATATCCTGGGTATGATACTTGCTATGGTCATCAATAGGAAAGATACGAAATGGAAGGGTTTCTGGCGTTTCTGTTTCATTCTTTCGATAGCGGTCCCACAATTTGTCACATTGATGATCATGAACATCATGTTGCAGCCTTCCGGAGCAGTAAATGTTCTTTTGCAGAATCTGGGGCTGATCACTTCGCCGCTGCCGTTCTGGCAGAATGCGATGTGGGCAAGGGTCACGATCATTGTGATCAATATCTGGATCGGTATCCCATATACAATGCTCCAGATCACCGGCATACTGCAGAACATCCCTGCAGAGCTGTATGAAGCAGCAAAGATGGATGGAGCAGGACCGGTAAAGATCTTCTTCAAGATCACTTTGCCTTATATGCTGTTTGTTACGACCCCGTATCTGATCTCCAGCTTTGTCGGAAACATCAATAATTTCGGTGTCATATACCTGCTTTCCGGCGGCGGACCGACCTATGTCGGTGATACAGCCGGCCAGACTGACTTGCTTGTCACATGGTTATACAAACTGACCGTCGATCAGCAGTACTACAACCTCGGAGCCGTCATCGGCATTATGACATTCGTTATCCTTACGATCGTTACTTTGGTCACATACCGTAATTCCGGTTCTTATAAGAATGAGGAGGCGTTCATGTAATGAATGAAGTTGCAAAGAATCAACTCAGTCCAAGACGAAGGCTGGTCAATTTCCTTGTTCATTTGCTGTTGGCAATCTTAGCCGTGATCTGGATCCTTCCGATCTTCTGGATCGTTTTGACCAGTTTCAGAGCTGAACCCGGTGCTTATACCAATACGTTCCTTCCTCAAGGATATACGTTCAACAACTATATCAAGCTGTTTACTGATCGAAACGTTCTGAATTTTCCGAAGATGTTCATGAATACGTTGATCATTGCGATATTCACTTGTTTCTTCTCTACGTTCTTCGTTCTTTCGGTATCATATTCTCTGAGCCGGATGCGTTTTGCGTTCCGTCGGCCTTATATGAATATCGCCATGATCCTTGGCTTGTTCCCGGGATTTATGGCCATGGTCGCTCAATACTTCATCCTGAAAGCAATGGGTCTGACTGAAGGTTCCATGATCAGGATCGGTCTGATCATTGTTTATTCGGCATGTACCGGCCTGGGATTCCAGATCGCAAAAGGCTTCTTTGATACTATCCCGAGATCGATCGATGAAGCTGCGGTCATGGATGGTGCTACGCAATGGCAGGTATTCACGCGCATCACGATGCCTCTTTCCAAACCTATCGTCATTTATACGGTCATGACTTCTTTCATTGCTCCGTGGGTCGACTTCGTATTTGCGAAAGTCATCTGCAGAGCCAATGCAGATCAATTTACCGTTGCGATCGGTCTTTGGAACATGCTGCAGAAAGAATACATCTATCAATGGTATACATGCTTTGCAGCCGGTGCCGTGGTCATTTCGATCCCGATCGCTATCTTGTTCATCTATATGCAGCGTTTCTATGTAGAAGGAATGTCCGGAGCTGTGAAAGGCTGACTTATTACAACAAAGCAAATCCATTCAAAAAGCTATACATCTTCGTATAGCTTTTTTGACGATTGTTTCTTAAACAATGAAATCGCAAGTGCAATGATCATTGTAAGATCGCAGATGTATACGGTCCTATGATGAACTCTTTGTTCTTGAATGTCGCTTTATCAAATCCTGCATCCTCCAGCAATTTTTTGAATGTTTCCGTTTCTATCCTGATCTCTTCATCGGAACAATTGTGTACGATATATAAAGTTTGATCTTCGTATTCAACGGAAAATCCGCCAAGAGAAGGCTGATCAAACGAAAGCTTTTTGTAATCGCCTCTGGCGATCGCAGGATACTTTTTCCGTAAAGAGATCAGATTCCTGTAGTTTGCCAGAAGGCTGTTTTCATCTTTCAGCTGATCGGCGACCGTACCATTGATCTGATTCTTCGGTTCGTAAGTACTGCCTTCCGGATCGCTGATCGTATCCTGATCTCCCCAAAGCATCTTCAGACGTCGGTTGGCGTCGGTATTGGCACCGCCCCTGGAACCTTTCATGCCGATCTCTTCGCCGTAATATATGAAAGGGGAACCGGGTGAAAGCAAAAGCAGATCAGCAGCTAGATGAGCCTGTCCGTTTTGAACGTTCAGATATCCGGCGGATCGATCCATATCGTGATTGGATATGAAGGGGATAGGCATGGAGCGGCCATTTATGTTTTTTAAAGTATCCTGATAGTTTTCAACATATGCTGCAAACCGATCGATATCACCGCTTTTCACGGTATTGGCTATCATTCCTTCGTTTTGCGACATTGTGAAATTGAAACAATTCATTACTTTGATGTATTCATTGACCTCAGATTCTCCGCTCCAGACTTCACCGACGAGATAAACATCTTCTTTGATCTTTTTCAGTTCATCCGTATACCATTTCCAGAAACCTTCCGTGGCATTCGTATCATTCAGATAAAGATATTTCGCGGCATCAAGACGGAAACCGTCGACGCCTTTGTCAAGATAGAACCTGGAGATATTCAAGATCTCTTCTCTGACTTCCGGATTGTCGAAGTTCAATTCCGGCATATCATAGGAGAAATTACATTCATAGTTCTGATCGGTCCATTCGATATCACAGAACGATCTTCCGGAAGTGTTGCTGTCTTTGTATGCATAAGTGTAAAAATCATAGAATTTGTTGGAAACGTCATTATTTTGGTGAGCTTTTACGAATTCATGAAACCATTCGTTTTGGGATGAAGTATGATTGAAAGCCATATCGAGGATCACAAGCACATTTCGTTTATGACATTCTTCAATAAGTTCTTCAAGGTCGCTTTGTACGCCGAAAGACGGATCGATGCGGTAATAGTCGATGACATCATACTTATGATAGGAAGGGGAATAAAAGATCGGTGTAAGCCAGATCCCCTGTATCCCGAGAGAGTTCTTGGAAAGAGCGTTTCCGTCATTGAGATAATCCAGACGGTCGATAATGCCCCTGAGATCCCCGATCCCGTCTCCGTTGCTGTCGGAAAACGAACCGACAAAGATCTCATAAAATACCCTGTAGTTGTCATCGGTCTCATCGATCTGCTTTTTTGCCGAACATCCAGAAAGAAGAAGTAAGACAATGACAACAAAAACCAATTTTTTCATGGCAAGATGCCTCCATTGTTTTTCTGATAATCTTCAATTCTATTTTAACTTTTGCGCTAAAATAATTATAGTGAAATCTGAGGGGTAAATATGTCAAGAACTAGAAGTGCAGGTATCCTTTTGCCGATCTTCTCGCTGCCGTCAAAGTACGGTATCGGGACTTTGGGCAAGGAGGCATACCGATTTGTCGATTTCCTTGTGAAAGCGGACCAGACCTACTGGCAAGTCCTTCCGATCGGTCCGACAAGCTATGGCGATTCGCCATACCAGTCGTTTTCTTCTTTCGCCGGAAATCCGTATTTCATCGATCTCGATCTGCTCGTAAAAGATCATCTGCTTGAAAAGAAAGATCTGAAAGATCTTGAAGTCAAGGATAGCCGATATGTCGATTACGGTCATCTTTATGAGACGCGTTATCTTCTCCTTCATAAAGCATATAAAAAGGGGGAAGAGCTTTATGCAGAAGAATTCAAGGAATTCATCAGCAAGAACAAAGGCTGGCTGGAAGACTATGCCTTGTTCATGGCGGTAAAGAAACACTTCAATATGGCCTCCTGGCTGGAATGGCCGGATCCTCTGATCCGCCAGCACAAGCCGGAAGCCGTGTTCATGTATAAAGAAAGACTGAAAGAAGACATCACATTCTATTCCTTCATCCAATATCTCTTCTTCAAGCAATACAGCGCTTTGAAAGAATATGCCAACAAAAAGGGCATCAAGATCATCGGTGACTTGCCGATCTATGTGGCGATGGATTCTTGCGATGTCTGGAGCGATTCCAAGCAGTTTCAGCTCAATGAGAATACCAAAGTTCCTGAAAACGTGGCCGGTGTACCGCCGGATTATTTCTCGAAAGACGGACAATTATGGGGAAATCCGCTCTATGACTGGAACTACATGAAATCGACCGGCTATAAATGGTGGATCGATCGTGTTGCCGGAGTTTCTTCTTTCTTCGATGTCATACGCATCGACCATTTCCGCGGATTTGCGGAATACTGGTCCGTTCCTTATGGGGAAACGACCGCCAAGAACGGTCATTGGGAAAAAGGTCCGGGCATCGATTTTGTCGCTGTGCTGCGTGACTGGTTCTCCAATATCGAATTCATTGCCGAAGACCTTGGCGAATCTTCGCCCGGTCTCATCGACCTGTTGAAAGAGTCCACATTCCCGGGCATGCGTGTCCTGGAATTCTCCATGGATCCTGAAGGAAAGTCCTCGCATTCTCCGCACAATCAGGACAGTAACTGCGTCTGCTATATCGCGACGCACGACAACATTCCGGTCATGGGTTGGCTCAAACAGGCCAAAGCCAAAGACCTCGCTTATGCCAAACGCTATTTCGGTCTGAATGAAGAAGAAGGCTATAACTTCGGATTCATCCGCGGAGGCATGGCTTCTTGTGCCTATCTGTTCGTCTGCCAGATGCAGGATTACCTTGGCCTGGGCAAAGAGGCGACCATCAATGCGCCGGGAACGCTCAACAACTGGAAGTGGCGTCTCCTGCCGGAAGAAGCTGATAAGCAGATCGCTAAAAAGATCGCTTTATATACCAAGACCTTTGGCCGTTCCCGCCCGGAAAAAAACAAAGAAAGTAAGCGATAAATAAGGCTTTTTTCCTTGAAAAGAGATTGGATCCGTGATATATTGATTAGGCATTGTTGCTGAGTTTAGACCTACTCCGGATCTATGCCCGGTTACAATCGAAATAGAAAAAAGGAGAAAAAGAAATGTTATCAAAAGCTGAAAAGGCACAAATCGTCAAGGAGTATGCCAGATTCGAAGGTGACACTGGTTCCGTTGAAGTCCAGGTCGCATTACTGACTGCTACCATCAACAAGCTCACTGTCCACATGCAGTCTAACAAGAAGGATTTCCATTCCAACAGAGGTCTGCTGATGATGGTCGGTAAGAGAAAGAGCCTGATGGACTATCTCAAGAGAGAAGACGTCAACCGTTACAGAGATCTGGTTTCCAAGTTAGGTTTAAGAAAATAACAGGGAATAAGCAGGGGTTCAACCTGCTTTTCTTTTTGTGCTAGAATTAAATAAACAGAGGTTTACTAATTATGGCACAGATGCTGAAGGAAACAACCAGACAGGCAATATTGGATGCGGCAAGGTCCGAATTTCAAGAAAAGGGCTATGAAAACGCCTCAATGCGCACGATTGCCGAAAAAGCCGGAATCACGGTAGGCAACATCTATCGCTATTTTAAAGACAAGGACGATCTCAACGCCCACATCATTTCCGATGTCTCAGAGCGCATTGAGAAGATCTTCAACTCTTTGAAATTGAATGCTTTGTCCAAGGAACCAAGGGTTTTCAATATGACGACCGATCCGATCCAACTGGAAAAGATGATGGATCAGCTCTCCGGCTTTCTGGTGGAACTCTTTTTTGAGAAAGAGGAAGAGTTCAAGATCCTCTTGAATGATGAAAACCTCAATCAGAAGATGCGTGACTGGTTTGAAAACACTATGCGGGATCTGATCTCCCAGACCTATACCATTCCGGACCGCAAAGAAGAAAGAGATATCCTGTCGCATGCCTATGCCAGGGCAGCTTTTGACGGACTCAAGGATATCTTTATGAATACCCGCAAAGATAAAACATTGCTATTGTCGATGACCCGTTCATATCTGAATAACTTTATGAAGATGGTCAACGATGCCTATTCGATCAGAAAGTTCTATTGATGTTACTGGTAAAAGGAATCAAGCTAAGGCCTGAAGAAGATGAATCCAGACTGAAAACGCTGCTTGAAAAGCGATTGCGTCACAAGATCAGATCTTACAGGATCTATAAGAAATCGCTGGACGCTCGAAAGCAGCCTTTTTATGTGTATTCCATATTGGTTGAAATCGACAACGAAAGAAAGTATCTGGGAAAGGATGTTTCTCTGTTTGAAGAAGAAAACCTGGAAGTGGAATACAAGGAAAGAAATGAAACGGTCATCATCGCCGGTTATGGACCAAGCGGTATTTTTTCGGCTTACCGTTTAATGAAGGCCGGTTATAAAGTTCTGGTCTTTGAAAAAGGAAAACGCATCAAGGAAAGAGAAAAGGATGTGGCCTTGTTCTTTGAAGAAGGGATCCTGAATACCTCTTCCAATGTTCAGTTCGGCGAAGGCGGTGCCGGTACATTCTCGGATGCCAAACTGACGACCCGCATCAAAGATCCTTACATCCGTTACATCATTGATGTCTTTATTGCCCATGGTGCCGATCCGAAGATCGCCTATGAGAATCATGCCCACATCGGTACAGATCATATCCGAAAGATCATCGCCTCGATCACCGACGATATGATGAAACAAGGAGTCGAGTTTCATTTTGAAGAAGAAATGGAAGAAATCCTTTTGGATGAAAATCGCAACGTTACGGGAATTCAGACAAAAAAGGGTACTTATTCTTGCGATCATCTTCTGATCGGCGTTGGTCACAGTGCCTATGAAACAGTAAAGATGTTGATGGAAAAGGGCGTTTACATCGAAAAGAAAGACATTGCCATCGGTTTTCGCGTTGAACATCCGCAGAAACTGATCGATGAACGTCAGACAAAAGGGATGGTTGAAGCAGCAAATGAGTACTTCCTTCGCTATAAAGGCGAAAAGGGCGTCTATTCCTTCTGCATGTGTCCGGGCGGCATGGTCGTTCCGGCAATGAGCGATGAACACACCATCGTCACCAACGGCATGTCCTATGCGGCCAGAGATTCCGGTATTGCCAATTCGGCAATATTGATTCAGATCGGCAAAGAAGAATTTGAAGACGGCTATGCATATCTTCATGGATTGGAAGAAAAAGCCTATGCTATTTCCGGTTCCTATAAAGCACTCAGCCAGAATATCAAAGATTTCATGGAAGGGAAGCTGTCCGATCTGATCTTTACTTCAAGTTATCCGTTGGGTACGGTTTTATATGATTTCAATCAGTTTTTTACAGCTAAAGATCTTTCTATTCTGAAAGAAGCTTTCTACGATTTTGACAGGAAGATCCCCGGTTTTATTGAGCAGGGCATTATGGTCGGTCCGGAGACCCGTTCTTCCTGTCCGATCCGCATTCTGCGCAACGAAAACTGTGAATCAGTCAACACCAAACGTCTCTATCCGATGGGAGAAGGCGCCGGTTATGGCGGTGGCATCATGTCCTGTGCCCTGGATGGAATTCGCGTTGCCAATGCGCTACTATTGAAACATGGAAAAATATCAGAAAGACTTTGATTATTCCTATTGTCTTGGCATGTCGCTGACGATGGAGGCCTTATTACAAAAACCGGACTTTGTAAAAGAAGTTATTTTGAGCGAGAAAGCCTATAAGAACAGTCAGCTTGATCATCTTTTGGATTTATGTGAAAAGCACAGCATTAAAATCGTCTACGACGACAAGACGATCGATAAGCTGTCAATCAAAGAAAACTGCTACTGCATCGGTGTCTTTGATAAGTTTTACTTTAAACCGGAAGGAAGACGTCATATCGTCTTATATGGATTCAATGATTATGGGGAATTGGGAACCGTACTTCGTTCTTCGATTGCCTTTGATTTCCATGACATCATCTTAGTCAACAGTCAGATCGATTACTTTGATCCGCGCTGCATCCGTGCTTCGATGGGTTCGATCTTCCACACGAATATTTCCCAATATGAGGATCTCAATTCTTATTTAGATGCGCATAAGGACTATGAGATCTATCCGTTTGTATCAAAATCAGATAGAAAACTATCCGCACTGGAGCTTCATGATCCATATGCGATTGTGATCTCACAGGATCCGGATATGCTGGATGGTTTATTTGATAACGGCATCAGCATCGAACAGAACACAGAAAAAAAGATGTCGCTGTCCATCCGTTCTTCGATCATCTTGTCATATGCCTATGATCGAAATCGCAGACGGTAGCTGCATCTTTTGCATAGTTCAGGCAAAATCTTTCTTTGCCGGAAGCCTTCTGTATAATCTTTATATATCTTCGAATCAAGGATGGCCGCCAGGCTTTCCTTTTTTAAATCGCCGATCATCGTATGTGCTTTGGGATCCAGACAGCATAATCCGACTTTTCCTTCATGGCTGATGGCGATCATGTCGATGCCGCCATGGCAGGTCCCCGTATCGGATATATACGGATCATTGATGTCCGGCCATCTGAAGAAGTCTTCTTCATAAAGGTAGACATTCTTTTTTAACAGATACGAGGAAGATCGTTTTGTTTCTTCAATGCCGAATTGTTTAATCAGTTTGTTTTTATAATCTTTGAGATCTTCGGACAGGCTTTCTTCGTTATAGAAACGCAGTTCAATATTGAAAGGGTGGTCCATAGTAATCAAGGCATCGATCGTTTCAAAATAATGATTTTTCTCTTTACAGTGATCGTAGCTGTGCAGGGAGATCGACAGCTTCCTGAGACAAGGATGTTCATCCAGAGTCAGAAAACGATGTAAAAGAGTTCCATTGGTGACAAGCTGCAGCTGAAAGCCTTTCTGATCCAGAATGTCCAGTATTTTTTCAAAATCCGGATGCAGAAGGGGTTCTCCCAAAATGTGAAGATAGATGTAATTACAGTAGGGTTTGATCTGGCTGGTGTAGTCATCGATCTGATCTAAAGACATGAAAGAATTTCCTTTCTCATAGGTACAGAAAGGACAGCGCAGGTTGCATGCATCACTGATCTCCAGATAAACACGTTTCATGAGTTGATTTTATCGCAATTTTTACCGTTTTTAACAGTCAAGTTTTATTGTAAAAAGGGCTTATTTCATGTAAAATATCCGTTGTGAGGGAGTAGCTTGCGTATTAATACGTGTCAAGCCAACAATCTCGGCTTAAAGCCTGGTTTGTCTTAAAAAGCGAGACTCATGTATGACTTCTTGTCGTGCATGAGGCGTATATGTCGGCTCATGCATTGTCATGAGTTTTCTTTTTGAAAAGAGAGGGAGTATGAACAATAAGTATTATTTAGAAGAAACCTCCGAAGTCTTAAAACAGCTGAATACGACAGAAAACGGTTTGACTTCTGCCGAAGCTGCAGCAAGACTGGAGAAGAACGGGAAAAACAAGCTGAAAGAAGCTGAAAAGACCCCGTTATGGAAACGTTTTATCGATTCGATCTCTGACCCGATGATCATCATGCTGCTGGTGGCAGCCGCAATTCAGGCATTCGTCAATGTTCTGGAAATGAAAGACGGTTTCAAGATCGGTGACTTCGCTGATGTCATCGTCATCATGGCGGTCGTCATCATCAACACGATCATGTCTCTGATTCAGGAAGCCAAGGCAGAAGATGCCATGGATGCCCTGATGCAGATGACGGCATCGACTTCCAAGGTTCTGCGTGACGGCGAAATGGTCGTTATCAAATCGGAAGATATCGTTTTAGGTGATGTCATCATCTATGAAGCAGGTGACACGGTTCCGGCCGACTGCCGTATTCTGGAATCCCATTCCTTAAAATCGGAAGAAGCTGCATTAACCGGCGAATCTGTTCCGGTCAATAAGGTTGTTGATACACTGATGCTTCAGGAAGGCAAAGACGATGTCACATTAGGTGACCGCCGCAATATGCTCTACAATGGTTCGACTGTCGTATATGGACGAGGCAGAGCTGTTGTTGTCGCAACCGGTATGGATACCGAAATGGGTAAGATTGCCGATGCTTTGACGCTGGCGGAAAAAGAACTGACGCCGTTACAGAAGAAGATGTCAGAGCTTTCTGCCTTCTTAACGAAACTTGTCTTATGGATCTGCGTCATTGTCTTTATGGTCGGTGTCGTCGAAACCATTTTAGTTTCCGATCAGAAATTTTCACTTAACTTATTAGGCAGCACTGTTTTGGATACTTTCGTCGCTGCAATCGCTCTGGCTGTTGCCGCCATTCCTGAAGGTTTGCCGGCCGTTGTCACCATCATCCTTTCGATCGGTGTCTCTGCGATGGCAAAGCGTCAGGCTTTGATTCGTAAGCTGACAGCTGTTGAAACCTTAGGCTGTACAAATATCATCTGTACGGATAAGACCGGCACCTTGACACAAAACAAGATGACCGTTGTCGATACCTATACAGTTGATAAGCAACTCCTGGCTACCGCAATGGCTTTATGTTCCGATGCGGAAATCAAGCCGGGTGAGAATTCTTCCGTTGGTGAACCGACCGAGGCCGCCTTAGTCAATTACGCCAATTCCATCGGTTTGCCGAAATATGAATTAAAAGAAAAATACGAACGTGTTGGTGAAGCGCCGTTTGATTCCAACCGTAAGATGATGTCAACCATTCATACGTATGAAAAAGGTTATATCCAGTTCACCAAGGGTGCTTTGGATGTCATGCTGGATAAGTGCACGATGTATCTCACCGATAAGGGCGAGATCCCGATGACTGAGAAGCTCAAAGAGGAAATCGTCACTAAGAATAAAGAATTTGCTTCCAAGGCTCTGCGTGTGCTTTGCGCCGCTTATAAGAAGTATGACAAGATGCCTGCTTCTCTCGAACCGGAAGACCTCGAATACGATTTGGTCTTCATCGGTTTCGTAGGAATGATCGACCCTTGCCGTCAGGAAGTCTACGATGCGATCAAGCAGTGCCGCAGCGCCGGCATTAAGCCGATCATGATTACCGGTGACCACAAGGATACTGCGGTTGCTATCGGTAAAGATCTGGGCATCATCGAAGATAAAGCACAGGCCATTGAAGGTCATGAACTGGATAAGTATTCCGATGAAGAGATGATCGATGTTGTCACCAAGTATTCGGTATACGCCCGCGTTCAGCCGGAACATAAGACAAAGATTGTCAACGCCTGGAAGGCAAGAAATAAAGTTACTGCCATGACGGGTGATGGTGTCAACGATGCACCATCCATCAAGTCTGCCGATATCGGTATCGGTATGGGTATTACCGGTACAGATGTTACCAAGTCTGTTGCCGATATGGTTCTGGCAGACGATAACTTTGCGACCATCGTCAACGCAGTTGAAGAAGGCCGTAAGATTTATGACAACGTCTGCAAGGTCATTCAGTTCCAGTTATCAACAAACCTCTGTGAAGTCATCATCATGTTTGTCGCTTCCTTATTGAACTTCACCATCCTGACTCCGGTTCATCTGCTGTGGGTCAACATGGTCACTGACTCTTTACCGGGTCTGGCCTTAGGTATGGAAAAGGCAGAAGGCGATGTCATGACCAGAAAGCCGAGAAATGCCTCTGACGGTATCTTCGCACACGGTGCCGGTGTTGATATGGTATGGCAGGGTATCTATCTTGCAATCATTGAATTAGCTGCTTATTTCATCGGTCTGTATCTGGAAAGAGGTACTATCGCCGGATTCTTCGGTGCAAAGGACTGCCCAAACGCAATCGCGATGGCTTTCTT
>Ga0256405_10005408_pt1 | contig 22088 bp, 17 predicted proteins | sample RumenRJG_02DNA_FD_189096 | JGI IMG/M metagenome (GOLD analysis project Ga0256405, IMG submission 189096) | Bovine rumen microbial communities from Lethbridge, Alberta, Canada - RJG_02 | ecosystem: Host-associated > Mammals > Digestive system > Stomach > Rumen | place: Canada: Alberta... | reverse complement strand
CCGGCGTCTCGCCCGTCTTGAAAAGAGCTCCGCCCGCATCGTCGCGCACTTCAAGGATAAACCCGTCGCCCGCTGCTTCGGCAAGGATCGAGGGGAACTCCGCGAGAAAAGCAACCGTCTCCAGTTCAACACCTACCATACTTCCATCCGCCGCCTTGCACCATCCGACAAACGAAAGCCGATCACCCTCGAACCATGATTTCCATGTGAAGAACGACCTTGCTGCGTCCTTGAAGCCTTCGTCGAAAAGCGTCACATACCGCGCGAGGAAGCGCCGCTCCTCCTGTGTAGCACCACGCTCCTGCGGAAAGACGGCACCGCGCCCCGGAACCCATCTAAACGAGTTCCGGATGTATGGTTCGCGCCGCGAGAGCTCGGCAAGCACGGCATCTGTCGGATTTGCCGCGGCAGAAGCGACAGCGGTCTCGGCTGCGTGCTTCGCCCGCTCTACACAAGCAGACAGACCGGACAACACGTTGTTTTCGACAACCCTCGCATCCGCGCGTTCAGCCACCTTGGCGAGATGCTCGATGTCTCCCACAATCCAGTCGGACACCACGCCCACGAAAACGATGGCAGGCATCGCTAGCAGCACAAGTGCGACTGGAATGTGGAAGCAGCGCTTCATCGGTTCACTTCACCTTTTGCTGATTGAAGAGCTGGAAGCTCGAGGTCCTCATTTTCTTCCGCGTCCTGCCGCTGTAATCGGCACTGTTCATGCTGCGCGAGTTGCCAAGCTGCATGTCGGCGTCAGCCTCAAGTGCGGCATCCCGTCCAATGACGGCCTGAACATCCTGCGAGTTTCTGTAGTTGCTCCGAATGAGCTCTTCCGCCGCCTTGAAATCTCCGCGGTCGGCAAGTTTCAGCGCTTCCTCTGTGCGTAGCGCGTTTTCATTCAGCGCGCGCTCGCGCACGACGCTCTTGTTCACGCTCGCCGCGACTGCGGCGGCATCTGCCGAATACGTCACAGTGCCGACGCCTGTCACCGTCATTGACTTCTCGTCCTTCGGGTCGATGTAAGTGACTTCGGCGTTCGCAATCTCGCGCGCCGAACCGACAGCGCCGGGCGCGGCATCGCACTTGACGATTACATATTTTTCCTGTCCGCCGTAGAGCTGATTGAGGTCGATCGTCACGACGCCGTCGAGAATGCGTCCGTCGCGCCCGATGAGCGAGACCGGCGTAAAGCCGACGCCGAACTTGACCTTAAGCGCCACTTTCGTCGCGGCGACGGAAAGGACATCCCCGAGCTCGCTCGCAAAGATACGTGGAAGGTCGTCCGACTTCTCGACGAAGTAGCTGTTGCCGTCCGACTTCTGCGAGAGGCGCGTCATCAGGTCCTCGTTGTAGTCGACGCCGAGCCCGACTGTGGACACGGCGATTCCGTCCTTCATAAGGAGCGCCCCGTAGCGTCCGAGCTCTTCGGCGGACGATGGTCCGACATTGGCCTGCCCGTCGGAAAGAAGTAACACGCGGCTGATTTCGCACTTCCCCTTGAACTTCTTCAGTTCCGCCGCGCCTGCCGAAACGCCGTCGAAGAGCGCGGTGCATCCACCGGGCTGAATCGAGTTGACGCGAGCAATGATCGCTTCCTTCTCCGTCACATACTGAGCGGGGACGATTACCTCGCTCTTGTTGTCGTATACGACGACGCTCACGATATCCTTCGAGTCGAGGCGTCTTATCGCTTCGCATGCCGCCTCGCGGGCCTTGACGATTTTGTCGCCGCCCATCGAGCCAGACCTGTCGAGGACTATCGCGAGGTTGACGGACGGACGGTTTGCCGCCGCGACCTTGTCCGCCGCGAGCGTCACCTTCACGTACGCCTCGCCCGCTTTGTTCGCGAGCCGGACCGAGTAATCGGGCTCCACCCGGCAGGAGACCCCCGCCGATGCCGTCCCGACAAATGCCGCCACAACCGTGGCGAACGCGAATCCTGCAATTGTTTTCTTCATACTCCGCCGTCCTTTCTTTTCATCTCCGGCACCATTGCCGTCGACGGTGAACATTAAACCATTTTTCGCCGCAGCCGTTGTCAAGCCACGGTAAAACATTTGTAAAGAAATTGCAAAGCCAGTCACATCAGACTTCATGCGAATATTTTAGCATATTCCACAAGCGCCCAAATCCCCGGCCGCGATTTGGAGCCGGAATCCATACTCTGCGATCATTTGACAAATCAGGCCTGTCCAGCACGCTTGACGGTGCGCCGCGTTGCGACTGCGGTGAACGGGTCCTCAGGCCAATAGTGCTTCGGGTAGCGTCCGCGCATGTCCTTGCGGACGAGTTGGTAGCCTTCTCGCCAGAAGCCGGCAAGGTCTTTCGTTATCTGTATCGGCCTCTGTGCAGGCGAAAGAAGTGTCATCACGACGGGCACCTTTCCGCCAGCGACCTTCGGCGTCTCCATAAGACCGAAACATTCCTGAAGCCGCACTTCGCACGTCGGTTCATCGCCCTCGTAATGGATAAGCATATGGCTTCCGCTCGGAACCTCCATGCGCGTAGGAGCAAGGCGATCAAGCTCGCGTCTGTCATGCCCCGCCTCTGAAAGCATAAAGTCAAAGACCGAAAAGAGGTCAAGCCGCTCCAAATCCTTCCACTTCGTCATCCCGCCTACAAAAGCGGGGAGAACATGCAGAATGGCGCTGTCAGTTATCTCCGGCCAGCCGTATTCCTCGCGCAGAGCCGAAGAGGCGCAGAGGACTCTATGGAGGAAGTTGATCCGCGCCTTGAGTTGAAGCGACTCCTTCGTCCAGCAGGGAAGATTCTCGACGCCCTTCTGGCGGATGCCGTCGAGAAAGCAAGAGGCAACGTCCTCTCTGCGACCCTGCGCCTCTGCGTTAACAACAACTTCCCGAAGCGTCATCTCGCCAAGCTTGCGGCGAACGACGCTCTTCACGCGGTCGTTCTGCCTGTCCCATGCGCAGTACGGCTCCTCGGTTATGCGATCGCCGAAGAGGTCTTCAATCTCGTCCTCGCCAATGGGACAGCCAAGAAAGACCTTCGCATCGCCAGCGCGGTCGTCAAGCTCGCAGCAGACGAGATAAGGCGACTTCGCAAGCGGATCGGACTGGTCGAGGAATGCGCCGCGCCCAGACACCATGCGGAACGTTCCATTTCCCCGGTTCTTCGCAACCCTGTCAGGATACGCAAGCGCAAGCAAAGCCCCCTCAGAATGCACGCAACTGGTAGGGGCGCCTGTCCCCAGGCGCCCTCGGACGTCTCGGAGAGACGTCCCTACCAAACGACTCTCGGCGCCAACCTCAAATCGCCGTGCCAACTGAAGCACCCTTTTCGAAAACGGTCTGTTCGGCGTCTCCCTGATCTCCTCGGCAATCTTCCTGATGTCCGTCTCACGGCTTCTGTTCCCCTCTTCTACAATCGCCGCCAACAGCGACGCCTCACCAACCCCTTCTACACGGCCGCCCCCAAGCACCATGTTCGCCAACCTCGGATGCATCGGGAGCTTCGCCATCGCGACGCCCTTCTTCGTAAGACGCCCATCGTCGTCAAGCGCACCAAGCATCTTTAGAAGCCCCACTGCCTGATCCCAGTTCGACGCAGGCGGCAACGTCATCCACGGCAAATCCTCGCGCCCGAGCGCGCCCCACGCCACACTCGTCAGGACAAGCGAGCAGAGGTCGGCGTCAAGAATCTCCGGCATCATCTTCTTCGGACGCGACTGCTGCTCCCCTTCGCTCCATAGACGATAGCAAACACCAGCGCGCACACGCCCCGCGCGGCCTCGCCGTTGTTCTGCGCGGTCCTGCGTGAGCGGAAGCGTGACAAGCCCCGACATACCGGACGCAGGGCGAAACCTCGGTACGCGCATGAGCCCGGAGTCGATTACGGTCGAAATGCCCTCGATCGTAACCGAAGTCTCGGCGATCGACGTCGCGAGAATTACCTTGCGCCGTCCGCCGCGCTCGAATACCCTGTCCTGCTCTTCCTTGGGGAGACTGCCGTAGAGCGGAAGAACATCGACATCGCCATTGGTAGGGGCGCCTGTCCCCAGGCGCCCGCGGACGTCTTGGAAAGACGTCCCTACCGTGTCCTGCACGCGCCTTATCTCGCCCTCTCCCGGCAGAAAGCAAAGTATGTCGCCATCTGTATCCTTTAGCGCCTTCGAGATAGCGGCCGTCATCGACATGTCGCCCAAGTAGTTCGTCTCGACGGGGAACATTCGGCCTTCGGCGCGAATGATGTCGGCGTCTCCGAGGTGCGCGGCGACTTCATCGGCGTCGAGCGTCGCGGACATGACAAGGATGCGAAGATCTGGCCTAAACGCGCGCCGCACTTCAAGCGCAAGCGCAAACGATGTGTCGCAGGGGAGCGAACGCTCGTGGAATTCGTCGAAGATAACGAGCCCGACATCAGAAAGCTCCGGATCGGAAAGAAGCCGCTGAGTAAGCAGCCCTTCCGTCACGATCTCAAGCCGCGTTGCCGCGGAAACCTTGCGCTCTAACCGAACTTGGTAGCCGACGGTGCCTCCAACCGCCTCGCCACGCTGCCGCGCGATGTAGGTTGCGCAGTTGCGTGCGGCAAGCCGCCGCGGTTCGAGCATGACGATCTTCTTGCCCTCAAGCCACGGCTCGTCTAAGAGCGCGGGCGGCACGCAAGTAGTCTTGCCGCTCCCGGGAGGCGCAGTCAGCACGACATCCCTATTCGCCGCAAGCGCGCGGCGAATCTCGCCGATCTTCTCTTCTACAGGGAACATCAGTCCAGCACTTTAGCCGTCGGGCCGGCGCCAGAATAGGAATCAAGTCCGCCGAAGCCCGCGTACGTGTCGGAGTCTCCGCAAGGCGTCGTACCGTCATCGCCATCGGACGAGGCGACGCGTTTTACCTTCGGCCTTTCGCCAAAGAGCACCGTGCCGAGCCGCACCCATGTCGCGCCTTCCTCGACGGCGACTTCGTAGTCCCCGCTCATGCCCATCGAAAGGCGCGGAAGCCCCACGCCAAGCCGCGACTCGAGGTCGTCGCGCATCTCGCGCAGCCTGCGGAAATACGGCCTCGCGTCTTCGGGATTCTCGCTAAACGGAGCCATCGTCATAAGCCCCTCGAGCGTCACGCGCGGGCACGACTCGACGATGTGCTTGATAGTCGGCTCGACCTCTTCTGGCTTCATGCCGCTCTTCGACTTCTCGCCGGAGACATTTACTTCAAGAAGGATATGTGGCGACGCGCCGATTTCGTCGGCAATGAAGTTGATCCTGTCCGCGAGCTTTATCGAATCAACGGAGTGGATGAAGTCGAAGATCTCAAGCGCGTGGCGAACCTTGTTCGACTGGAGGTGGCCTATCAGGTGCCACGACGGACCGGAGACGCTCGCTGGCTTTTTCCACGCCGCCTCCTGCACCTTGTTTTCGCCGACGATCGCAAGCCCGGCGTCCCACGCCTCCTTCACTACCTCCGCGCCATGGGTCTTGGTGACGGCGACGATTTCGACTTCGTTAGGGTCGCGTCCGACACGCGCACACGCCGCGGCGATCTTGCCTCGGACGCCTTTTAAAATCTCATTAAGGTCTGTCATTTTTGTCTCTGCGTACTTTGCGTCTCTGCGTTAAAATTTGAACAGCCGTTTTCAATTCTCTTTTAGACAAGATTTACAAGATTTACAGGATTGTTTAGTTGGAGTTTTGAGTTGGAGTTGGAGAGTGGAATTGTGAAAATTCCTTTCTACAACTACGACTTCTCACTACAACTTCTCTCATCTTAATCCTGTCAATCATGTTAATCCTGTCTGAAAGATTTTTTGAGATTATATCAAAATGATCTTCACGCGTGGACTATTCCGATTTCGGAGACATCGGAAAGACCGTTCGCGGCGGCGAGAAGGATGCCGTAGTTCACGATCGGGACGCCCGCCTCCTTCGCGCAGTCGATGCGCCGCAGGACCTCGCGCCGCGTCAGCATGCAGCCGCCGCAGTGGACGACAAGGGCGATTCCGGAACGGTCCGAAAGCCCGAATGTCGCGCCGGACGAAAAGACGAAGTTTAATTTCTTCCCACCAGAAAGCTTCGCGAGCGCCTTCGGTATCTTAACTGCGCCAATGTCGTTGCACTGGCGGTGGTGCGTGCAGCCCTCGGCTATCAGCACAGTGTCGCCGTCCTTGAGATTCTTGACTGCCGCGACGCCTTTCAGAAACTCGGCAAGATCGCCCTTCTGCCTCGCAAAGAGAATCGAGAACGAAGTCAGACGAACATCGCGTCCCGCAACCGCTCGCCGCACCTCGCCAAACGCCTGCGAGTCGGTGATGACGAGCGCACCCGCTCCTGCGCGATCAAGCGCGGCGGGAAGTTCCGCTGGCTGGCAGACTATGCTCGTCGCGTGGCGGTCGAGGCAGTCTCGAATCAGCTGCACCTGCGGGAGGATGATCCGCCCCTTCGGCGCAGACTCGTCGATCGGGCAGACGCAGATCACACGGTCGCCCTTTTCGACAAGGCCGTCGAGAAGACCGGGAACGACGTCGACAAGCTTGATGTCTGCAATTTTGCGCTTGAGTTCGTCGACGGAATCGCCGCGCCTGTAGTCAAGCACAACGACGTTGCGGCGACGGCACTCCCCGAGGAAAAGTTCGCGCAAGTCGGCGCGGTCGGCGTCATGCGGCGTCTCTACCCAGATCGCGATGTCGGTGATCGCGAGGACGCCCAGAGTCTTCTTTACGCGAAGCTCCCCAAGCTCCCCCTCGTCGTCGAGCCCAGCCGTATCGGTGATAAGGCAAGGTCCAAGAGGAAGAATCTCCATCGCCTTCGATACAGGGTCAGTCGTCGTGCCGGGAGTATCGGAGACGATTGCGAGATCCTGGCCCGTGAAGGCGTTGACAAGCGTAGACTTGCCCGCGTTGCGCAGGCCGAAGAATGCGATGCGAACACGGTTTGCCTGAGGAGTCTCGTTCAGAAGCGCCATAGATCAGTCGCCGAGGTCGGTCTTAGCCGTGACCTGGCGCGGACGGTCGTAGCACGCGAAGAGCGCGTCGGTGAAGCGGCGGTCGGGCGCCTTCGTGAGCCAGCTCACGACCGGGACGATGACGAAGCCCGCAAGCATCGCGATCGCGCCAGAGTGGATCGGGTTCATCTTAGTGCCGGGCCATAGCTCCGGCTTCCAGCCGAAGACGTTTGCCGTCGTGAGGACGACGGCAAACACGAAGCACGCCCAGCACGCCGCCTTGGTCGTCCCCTTCCAGTAGAGCGAATAGAGGAACGGCGCGAGGAACGACCCCGCCATCGCGCCCCACGAGATGCCCATCATTTGCGCGATGAACGCAATCGGATTCTTGCTGTTGTACTGGACGAGCGCGAGAGCAGCGCTGACAGCGATGAAGACAACGAGGAGAACGCGGATGCAGAGAACCTGCTTCTTCTGCGTCATGTCCTTGACGATCGTCCCTCGGATGAAGTCGATCGTAAGCGTAGAGCTCGAAGTCATGACGAGCGAAGAGAGCGTCGACATCGACGCGGAAAGGACGAGGATGACCGTCAGTGCAATAAGCCCCGGGCCAAGCCCCGAGAGCATCGCGGGGATTATCGCGTCAAACCCCTCTTTCGCGACGTCGACCCTGTCGCCGAAAAGCCGCCCGAAACCGCCGAGGAAATAGCATCCGCCGGCGACGATGAAGGCGAAGAGCGTCGAAATCACAGTGCCCTTCCTGATCGCGTCCTCGTTCTTGATCGCATAGAACTTCTGCACCATCTGCGGAAGCCCCCACGTTCCAAGGGAAGTCAGTATCACGACGAAGAGCAAGCTAAGGGGATCGGGGCCGAAGAAAGACGTGAAGATGCCGGGCGTTGTCGTAACGGAGGGGTCGTTGACGCGCGCGAGCCCGTCGAGAGCCGCGGCAAAGCCGCCTTTCGACGAAAGCACCGCGGCAATCAGGGCGACGAGGCCGCCGAGCATAATGAGCCCCTGGATGAAGTCGTTGATCGCAGTCGCGAGATAGCCACCGGCGATCACGTAGATAGCCGTGAGAACCGCCATCACTACGATGCACGCAGAATAGGAGAAGCCGGGGAAAGCCATGGAGAAGAGGCGCGAGAGGCCGTTGTAGAGCGACGCCGTGTAGGGAATGAGGAACACGAAGATGATCGCCGACGCGGCGAGCTTGAGCGACGAGGAGTCAAAGCGCTTCGCGAAGAAGTCTGGCATTGTGGCCGAGTCGAGGTGCTGCGTCAGAAGTCGCGTGCGGCGGCCAAGGATTATCCACGCGAGAAGCGAGCCGACAAGGGCGTTGCCAATGCCGACCCATGTCGACGAGATGCCGTATTTCCAGCCGAACTGCCCGGCGTAGCCGACAAAGACGACGGCCGAGAAGTAGCTTGTGCCGTAGGCGAACGCCGTGAGCCACGCGCCGACAGACCTCCCGCCGAGAACGAAACCGTCAACCGACCCCGCGCCGCGGCGGCACTTGAAGCCGATCCAGATGAGGGCCGCGAAATAGGCGGCGAGAAGAGAAAGCTTTACGAGAAGTTCGAATTTCATTTTACCTGTCCTTCGTTGATCCCCTGCGCCACGCGTCGATGCCTGCGGCTATCGCCTCTGCGACAACGCGCCGGCGCGCGGCGTTCCATATTGCCTCCTCGCCTGCGGGCGAAGTGACGAAATCGACCTCCACGAGACAGCTCGGTATCTCGGGATTGCGCGTAACGGCGAAGTTGGCGTGCATCGGGCCGTTCGACTTGAGCGTGTCGCCAAGCGCCTCGGCCATCTCGGCGTTGATGGCCGTCGCAAGCGCCTCGCCTATCGGATTCCACGAATAGACAGTGTGGTAGCGCAGGAGATTCGGGTCCTTGTCGTAGGGCGGTGCGTTGTGGTGGATCGACACGAACGCGTCGGCGTCGTTCGTATGCGCCGCCTTCGGACGGTCGTAGAGGGGAATGAACACATCTGTCTCACGCGTCATCACGACGTTGTAGCCGCGAGCCAAAAGCGCCGCCCTGAGCTGCTCGGCAACGAGCAGGTTCGCGTCCTTCTCGAAAAAACCGTGGGGGCTCTTCGCGCCAGTATCGTCGCCGCCGTGCCCAGCGTCTACGACGATCGTCACCTCGTTCGGCGCCCTGTTCGTGGGCGGCTCCTTCGCTTCGTCCTTGGCGTAGTCGAGCTTCTTCCACACCTTCTCCGGCGCGCTCTTCGCGTTTGGGTCCGCAACGGGCTTTTTCGCGATCTTGAACCAGACATTCGTCGCCTCGCCAGACTGCGACACTATCGAGACATCGTTCGACCCCTCGGCCGTCTCAATTAGCGTCACCCACGCGCCAGTGCGGTAGACAGGAACGTTTGCACCGTTGACGACGACATTCGTATCGCCCTTCGCAACCGCGCCGGCAAGATAGACATGGTCGATCGCCGGAAGCCTCGCGCCCTGCGCTGGAAACGAGACGAACGGAACGGCCGCGAGAAGTAGGGAGGAGATCATTTCGTCAGAGCGCGGCGAAAATCGCGTTCAGGAAGTCGTCGTACGTCTCGAACGCCGGAATGTCGGGGTTGGCCTTCTTAATCGCGTCGGTCGAGCGGAAAAGGAAACCTGCCTTCGACGCGCGGATCATGCCGAGGTCGTTGAAGCTGTCGCCTGCAGCTATCGTGTCGAAACCGCAGCTCTGCAGGGCCTTCACGGTCGTGAGCTTCGACTGCGGGCAGCGCATCTTGTAGCCCGTGATGCGGCCGTCATCGGAAACAGTGAGCGAATTGCAGAAGATCGCGGGCCAGTTGAGCTTCTTCATGAGCGGACGCGAGAACTGGTCGAAAGTGTCGGAGAGAATGAGCACCTGGGTCCGCTCGCGGAGCTGGTCGAGGAACTCCTCCGCGCCGATGAGCGGGCGCATGGAGCCGATCACATCCTGTATCTGCGGAAGCTTGAGCCCATGCTTGTCGAGGAGGTCGATGCGGTAGTGCATGAGCTTGTCGTAGTCGGGTTCGTCGCGCGTGGTGCGGCGGAATTCGGGAATCCCCGTCTTCTCGGCGAACGCAATCCATATCTCCGGCACGAGGACGCCTTCGAGATCCAGGCAGACGATGTTCATTCTATCATATTCCTTCTGCCGGGGAGCCGGCATCATTGGTGGGACTGCCGGGAATCGAACCCGGAACCTACGGTTTAGGAAACCGTCGCTCTGTCCAGTTGAGCTACAGTCCCACGTAGCCTCCGGAAAGGATGGTGGAGAAGAAGAGATTCGAACTCTCGACCCCCACGTTGCGAACGTGATGCTCTACCAACTGAGCTACTTCCCCAATCCGTGGAAACGGCGCATAGTATACCAAAAACCCCCTCGCGCGCGCAAGGGGGTTTTTTAGGCGTTTATTTCGCCGGACGCAAGATCATGTTCTTGAAGTCCGCGTCGGAGTGGTCACCCTGGAGGTAGATAGGCCCAGGAACAAACTCGTTCGCGTCGATCGCGCCGCCGGTGATGCCGACGACAGGCGCATCTTCAATGATTGTGACGCCGTTGAGGACGACGGTGAGATGGCGCTTGTAGAGCGTGACGGAGACGTGCTGCCACTCGCCCGCGGGCTTCTCGGCGGCGAACTTCGGCACGACGCGGCCGTAGTAGGCGGCCATGTTGTGCTCGTTCACGGGCTGGCCGTAGCTGTCAAGCACCTGGCACTCGTAGCGACCGCGAAGGTACACGCCCGAGTTGGAGTTTTTCGGCACGCGCACGTCGTACTCGAGGTTGAAGTCGTAGAAGTCGGCGCGCTTCGTCATAAGGTTTGCGCCACCGCCCGCCCAGGAGCCATCGGGCTTGAGGCCGAGTTCGTTGGAAAGAACTCCGTCCTTGAACTTCCAGCCGTTCTTGGCCGTGTCGTCCATAAGCTTCCAGCCGTCGAGGCCATCCGCGAGGAGGTCGATTGGCTCGCCAAGTTTCGCGTCCTTCGTCGACGCGGGCTTGATGACGGGATTGCGCCAGCCTTTGACCGTCGTCTCCGTCGTGCCGTCATTCTTTACAGCCGTCGCGACGAGCGCGTTGCCATCGACGGTGCCTTCGAACTTGAAGCCCCACGGATGGTCAAACGTGATCTTGTCGCCGGCGAGGACGACGTTGTTCATCGGGATCGGAGACGCCCAACGCCAAAGGACAACGGCCTGAGCCGCGCCGTTCGCATCGCGCGAGACGATCATATGGCCGGCGTTCATGCTGTCGTAGCCGAGCTTGAGACCCCAGTTGCCGACGACAGGATCCTTGGGATCGACGCCGAAATCGCATGTGCAGCACCCAGCGAGGGCAAGCCCCGCCGCCAACGTAGATAGAATTTTCGTATTCATATTGAGTAGTATATCACAAATCCGACCAATGGTCATCTGGTCATTGCAAGCGAGGCGATCAGTCGAAACCGAGGACGTTGCGCATGTTGTATGCGCCAGGGCGCTTGCCAGCTGCCCAGACGACGGCTTTCAAGGCGCCCGCGGCAAATGCCTCGCGGCTCTGCGCACGGTGCGTGAGCTCAACGCGCTCGACATCGCCCGCGAACATGACCGTGTGGTCGCCGACGACAGATCCGCCACGGAGCGCGTGGATCGCAATCTCGCCGCGAGGCCGCTCGCCGACCTCGCCCTGCCGCCCGTAGATTGTCGCCTTGTCGAAGTCTGCGCCACGGCCTGCCGCGGCGGACTTCGCAAGCATAAGCGCCGTTCCGGACGGCGCGTCCTTCTTGTGGCGGTGATGCATCTCCGTCACCTCGACGTCGTATTCAGGACCGAGGACTTCCGCGGCCTTGCGGACGAGCTCGAGAAGGAGATTCACGCCAAGCGAGTAATTGCCGCTCTGCACGACGGGAATCTTCTTCGCCGCCGCGTCGACGACCTTCTGTTCGTCGGCGGTGAGACCGGTCGTTCCGATGACGTAGGGAATCCCCTCCTCGGCGGCCTTGGAGATCGCCGCCGGCACTGCCGCGTGGAAAGAGAAGTCGACTACGCCCTCTGTGCCCTTAGGCCATTCGCGATCGTAGCCGTCAGCGATATCAACCTTGGCGACAACCTCGCAGCCCGCTCCCTCGGCGAGGGAGCAGAGCATCTTGCCCATCCGTCCCGCCGCACCTAATATTGCGATTTTCATGAGATGTAAAAGTTAAAAGTTGAAAAGTTGAAAGGTTGAAAGGTTGAAAAGTTGAAAGGTTGAAAAGCTAGATAGTTGACGTCAGACAATCAAACAATTCAAACAATCAAACCATAATTGACAAACTACTTCGTGAAGCGAACAACAAAGCCGCCGCCGGGGGCCATGTGGAAGGAAAGCTCCTCACCCGTCTTGACAGTCTTCGTCTCGTGGATGTACTTCGTCGGGTTCTCGTCGGCATCGTCCGCGTCGCGGAAGACCTCGGCCTTCCACTCGCCGCCGCCGAGGAAGTCGGTCTTGAACGCGAAGTCGCGCGATTCCCTGTTGCTGATTGCAGCCGCGTACCACGAGCCGTCCTTGGCCTTCCTTGCAGCCGCAGCGAAAGACTCTGGGCAGCCGCCCAAGCCAATGGTATCGTCCCAGACAACGGGCGTCTTCGCCATGAACGCGAAGCACTCCATGTTCTTCTCATACTTCGTGGGCGAGTCGCTCAACATCTGGAGCGGTGCCTCGTAGAGTGCCATAAGCGCCATCTGGTGGCAGCGCGTGCCGACAGAACCAGGGTTCGTTGTATTGCCCCTGTAGTCGCCAATCTTGTAGTTGTCCATTGCGGCAGGCGTGTAGTCCATGGGACCCGCCGTCATGCGAAGGAAGAAGCAGGCGACGTCGTTGTAGCACATGTCCTTGTCCTTCTTGCCCCACTTCAGCTGCTCAAGCCCGTGGATGCCCTCGAAGTTGAGGACGTTCGGATAAGTGCGCTGGAGACCGACGGGGCGATACGCGCCATGGTAGTCGACGAGCATCTTGTGCTTCGCGCAAGCAACCGCGAACTTCTCGAGGAAATTGGCAACCTCTGCGTCGCCACGGTCCATGAAGTCGACCTTGAAGCCCTTTGCGCCGAGCTTCGAGAAGTGCTCGGCGACTTTCTCCTCCTCGCCGTAGACCTGAGCCCACGCCATCCAGAGAATGATGCCGACACCCTTCTTGTTCGCGTAGTCAATGAGATACGGAACGTCGACTTTCGGGCTGTACTCCCAGATGTTGAGCTTCGCGCTCCAGCCCTCGTCGAAGATGACGTATTCGACGCCAGTCTTCGCGGCGAAGTCGATGAAGCGGACATAAGTCTCGGTCGTGCAACCCTGGGGATCGCCCTTGTTGTCGAAGGCGTTCCACCAGTCCCACGCGACCTTGCCGGGCTTCACCCAGGAGAAGTCGGCGTCCTTCGCAGCGGGCGTCGCGAGCGCGTAGAAGATATCGGCCTCGCAAAGCTTGGAAGGCGAGTCGGCGAGCGCAAAGGCACGCCAAGGGAACGCGCGCGGAGCTTCCGCCTTGGCAATGAATCCCTCCGTCTCTTTGACCCTCACCCAACGGCCGCCCTTCTTAAGCCCTGTTTCCTTGCCCCAGCCGCCGACATGCTCTGTCGTCTTGGGATACTTGGCGAAGAGCGACTTGAGCTTCGTGCCGCCCTCGGTCTGCTCGACGTCGCCAAAGTTCCAGATCGGATAGTCATGGAGTCCGGCATCGACGACTGCAACGGTCTTGCCATTTACCCCGGTCGAGTAGACAAACGGGAGGTAGATCGCCTTTTTGTCGTCGGTCACGAGAGCAGACGCATCCGCAAACTCGGGAACCGTCTCCTCGCAGCCGAGCGAGCCGCGCCACGTGCGGTTGAACCAGCAGCGAACGCCCTTGGGAAGAGTTATGTCGGCCTTCTCGCAATCGACAATGCCTGGCTTCTTCGTTTCGAAGCGATAGGCGACGCCGTCGTTGCGCGCGGCGAGACGAACAGCCCAATCTCCAAAGTCGACAAAAGTTTCATTCCCCGCGAGATCGAGCTTGCCCTTCTTGTAGACCGACGTCGGAGCGAAACCGCTGAGCTTCGCAGATCGCACGGCGCACGGCTTCGTGACACCTTCCTTGACGCACTTGCCATTCATCTTAAGCCCGATCTCGGTCTTGGCGACTACAACAACGCCGTCGCGCATTACCTCGTAGGCGAGAGGGCTGGAATAGAGGCGTATCTCGTTCTTGCCGTCAGGCGAGACCGCTGAATTCATATCGGGATTGAACGCAGAACTGCCCAGGCATCCAGCCAGGGCCAAAGCCGCCGCAGACGCGGCAAGGGTAGACATCTTCATCAGGATTTTCCTTTCGTGGGTGCTATTATACCAAAAAAAAAGACGCCGTGGCTAAGCAACACGAATCCGTGCTGGAGTCTTCGGCCACCGCCGAGCGAACGGTGTCGCGCCTTTCGCGGCCTGCGGCCAGCCCAGCCTCAGACGTCAGTCGTCGCCATAGTGGCGGCGGTAGTACTGGTTGAACGCGTAGAACATGACGTTCACGCCGAGCTTGTACGCCTGGTCCGCCACCTCCGGCGACGCGCCAGAGTGGCCGTCCTTCCATGCGTCGTTGACGTCGCCTGGATGGTAGTACACCATCAGCCGCCCGTCGTCGTCGCGGATGCCCATCGCCCGGTAGCCGGCATGGTGCCAGAACGGAGGTGCGCCGTCGGGGAACATATACGGGCGCTGGTGGATGGGATCGTCGTTCGGCACGTCCCTGAGCGACTTCCCCGGGAAGACCTTGCGGAGCATGTTCCTAACCGCGCCGTCGAAGCTGCCGCCGCCGTTGTCAATGAAGAGCATGCCGCCCTCGCGCTGGCAGTATTCGCGCAGCGCCTTCGCCTCGGCGTCGGAGATGGAGATGCCCTTCATGCCGGTCATGAAGACGAACGGAGGCGCCTTCTTCTTCGGAAACAGCTTAAGACGCATGATTTCGCGCGACTCGGTGTCCTTGGCGATCTTCATGCCGGTCCACTCGTGGAACCTTATCAGGAGATTGTAGTCCGCGCCCTTCCCCATGTCCTGATCCCAGTCGCCGCCGCGGTACTGGAGGCGGATGAACCTGATCGCGGAGTTCTCGACGCCTTCCGGCCAGCCGCCGGTGCCCTTGCCCTTCCCGCCCTTGTTGACGGCCTTCTGCTGGGCTACGTACGTGTCCCTCGTCTCCTGTTCGAGCTCCTGGAGCGTCACCACCTCGTCGATGTTCATGCGCTCGAGGATGTAGGGGCTCCACGGATTGACCGTGAGCTTCTTCGGCTTTTTCTTCTTCTGGACCTTCTTGACCACGACTTCCTGGAAGACCTGCTCTCCGCCGCCCTTCGGGAGCGAATACGGCTCCTCCCATCCCCACAGGAACACAAGATACGGCCCGAAGAGGAGAACAAAGAAGATCGTGAGCGCGTAGTAGATCGACGAGCGCCAGCGGCGGTCTGCGCCGCCGGTCCTGAGGGAATCGAGGATGCCCTCTCCCCATGCGGACGGGGACTTGAAGCCGTAACGGACGCGGATCGAGCGCTGGACAAGCGCGAGAAGGAGAAGCCCGGCCCACGGAAGCGTCATCAGCGACCAGAAGATGACGCCGACCCAGAGCCCGTTGCGCTCGTCCGTAGAAAACGCCTTGCTGTCCGCCGCGTTCAGCAGGGGGCCGCACTTCATGATCCAGACGAAGGCAAGGAACGACAGCGCCGCGTACGCGGCCATCGCCGCCTCCATCACGCGGAAGGCGAACCTGCGGCGGATGAACGCGAAGACCGACGCGACGACGCAGAGCGCGGCGCCCGCAAGGCAGGCCCAGTGCAGGCGGTCGCCGCCGGCGATATGCCCGGCGTTCTCGAGATAGCGGACGAACGCCTCGTCCCATTCGCGCTGCGCGACGTATCCGCCAGAGACGAGGTGCGCCGCCCAGAGAAGCACAAGAGCGAGACCCGTGAAGCCGACGGCGAACCTGAGCGCCGTCGGAATGCGCGACTGGAGACGCCAGAGCGCGGAAAAGAGCCGCACCAGCCAGCCCGCAAGCCAGCCATGGGCGCGTTCAACCGCACAGAGGAATGTCTCGAGAAGCTTCATCGGTTCCGTGGACGCGAAATCAGTCGAGCGTCAGGTCGTCGCCGTACTGGAACTCCTTCTTCGGCGGAAGCGGCTCCACCTCCGGAGGCGTCTTCTTCTCCTTCTCCTCGGCTGCGGCCGCCTCCTCGACGGCAACCGTCTGCTTCGCCGGCTCAGCGGCGGGGGCGGCTTGGTCCGTCTGGCCTGGGGCGGCCTTCTTCGCCTCCGCCTCCGCGGCCTCGCTCTTCGCCTTCTCCGCGGTGGCCTCGCGCCGGCGGGTCTCCTCGGCCTCCCGGCGCTCGCGCGTCTTCTCCGCGTTGATGTAGGAAGGCGAATGGAAGCCGTACCGCATCCAGTCCTGGAAGAGCGAAACGGACGTCGCTCCCATCAGGGCGGCATGGGCTATGACCGACATCACCAGCGCCTTCGCGAAGATGGAGCGGTCGATGTTTGCGATGAGCTCGTCAGGTTTCTTCATGGTGTCAGTTCTCCTTCTCGCCTGTCAGTATCAGCTTTGCGCCGCTCTCGCTGATCGCCTCGATGAGCGGCATGAAATCCCTGCGCTTGAGCGCCTTGTCTATCGCGACGTGCACCGCAAGGTCGCGGTTCTTCTCGGCAAGGGTCTTCAGCGCCTCGGTCACCTCGCGCGGCTGGACCTGCGCGCCCTCGTACCATATCCTGCCGTCCTTGTCCATCACAACCGACGACTTCGGCGGCTCCTGCTGCTCGAGGTCGGGAGAGGCGGGTTTTTCCAACTCTACCTTGTTCGTCTTCATGAAGTTCGAGGCCAGCATGAAGAAGATGATGAGCAGAAACGCGATGTCGCCCATCGACGATAGCGGCAGCACGAGGCTCGGTTTCTTTCTTCTCCTGATCGCCATTTTCTTCACTCCGTCATTACGGCCACGACGCCGCCCGCGGCGGCGATCGCCGTCGCCACCTGGTAGTAGCGCTCGTACGTCACGTCGTCGGCCGTCTCCACGACGACCGAGCGCTTCTCGGCCGGCTGCTGCGGGAAGTTGCGCCCCCACAGCTCCTTGCGAAGCTCGTTCATCGTGACCTCCCGCTCCTTTTTCTCGCCCTCCGAGAACACGATGCGGTCGGCGGTGAGCCGCACCGTCGGCGTGTCGCTCTTCTGCTGCTGTTCCGGCGGCTTCGCGCTGGACGGCATGTCCATCGGGCGGCCGAACGGCCGCACGAGGGAAGTCGTGAGGATGAAGAAGATTATCAGCAGGTTCGCGATGTCCGAAAAGGACGTCAGATCCGGGCTGATGTCACCCTCTCTCTTCTTGCCGCTGCGCTTCATCTTTCCTAACGACTAACGACCAACGACTAACGACCAACGCCTATCACGCGAACGACTCTATGAAGTCGGTGATCGCGCCTTCGAGCTGGAGATTCCACTCCTCGACGCGCTTCTGGAACATGTTGTACGCGACGACGCCGGGTATCGCGATGATAAGGCCGGCGGCCGTCGTTATGAGGGCCTCCGAAATGCCGCCTGCAACCGCGCCCGGATCGAGACCCGCGGCCTCGGCCATGACGCTGAAGGAGTTGATCATGCCCGTCACCGTGCCGCACATGCCGATCAACGGCGAGACGGACGCTATCAGCACCATGAGCCCGAGCCGCTTCTCGAGGCCGTTCAGCGACTTCGGCGCGTAGTCCTCCATCGCCTTGGTGACGCCGGCCTCGATCTCCTGCGCGCCCTTGCCGAGCTCCACAAGGCGCCTAAGGCGGTTGATGCCCGTGAGCATCACGGCCGCGACCGGCCCCTCGTTGTCCTCGCACGCCTTGGCTGCACGGTCGAGGTCGTTCGCCTCCAGCGCCTCGCGCACCTCGCGCCGCGTCTTCACGGGGTCGCACTTCGCAGCCGCGCGAAACGCGCGCACGCGGTCTATGATCACGGCGACGAGCGTGATCGAGCAGACAAGCAGCGGAAGCATCATCCATCCGCCATCCATAAGGTATCCGGTCATTTAGTTCCTCCGTATTCTTTTGAAGCTTTTGCAGATTATACCATATTCCGGCGGCGTCATTCGTCGTCGTCCGCGCCAAGGCGGTCGAGGAAGCCCTTCGCCGTCTTCGCCGGCTTGCCGCCGGGGTACTCCTCGATCACGCGCTGGAACTTCTGCCGCGCCCCCTGCCTGTTGCCGAGGCGGTACATGACGACGCCCCACTTGAGGAGCATCTCGTCCAGCCACGGCGCGTCAGGGTAGTCCTCGAACACCCGCTCGAGGATCTCCGTCGCGGCGGTGTAGTTCTTGATCGAAAGGTCGTAGTCGACGATGCGCTTGTAGGATTCGCCGGCGTAGGAGCTCGACGGATACATCTCGGCGCAGCGCTTGTAGGCCATGATCGCGGCCGAGAAGTCGGCCTTGCCAGGAGGAAGGCCGTCGTTGAGCCTCTCGCGCGCCTCGCCGATGCGGAACTGCGCCTCGGCCTTCAGCTGCGAGTTCGGCAGCGAGATTATCGCGTTGAGGACGTCGATCGCCGCATGTAGAGACTCCCTCGTCTTCGTCTGCATGTGCGCGTTCGCGATCTGCATGAACGCGCGGTCGGCGATGAGCGTGTCTGGATAGAGCTTTACGAGCGCGCGGCAAGTCGCGATCGCGCCCCTCAGGTCGCCGTTGACGAGAAGGAGGTTCCAGCGGGCCTCGTACGTCTCCTCGATGATGCCGCGCTCGAGGGTGTGGCGGCGCGAAAGCTCGAGGATGTCGGCGATGCGGCGAAGCCCCTCGTCGGCCTTCGACTTCGCGTTTTCCTGAAGGCCGACGTCCTTGAAGATCGTGCCCCACTTGCACAGGAGCTGCGCTTCGAGGAGGAGCTTCTTCGCCTGGACGTTCGCCTCGTTCGAGTGCGAGACGATCGACTGGGGTTCGGTCGAGCCGCCGACGAGCGCAACGGCGGAAACGCTGCGCATGACGGGCTTCGCGCCTTCAAGGTGCTTCATGTCCTCGTATTCCGCGACGACGCGGTCTTCCGGAAGGATGTATATCTCGCCGGCGGGCAGCTTCGCGGGCGGCTCGTTCGTGCCTTCCGGCATGAGACGCGCCACGAGGCGCCCCTTGAAGAGCCCCGAACGGCCATCGGTCTCGACGAGCGTCATCGTGGCTTCGGAGCGCGTGAGCCACGGCGCGTCGGGTGCGGGCGGAGGCGCCTCGGTCTCGCCCGGCGCGGGCTCGGGGCGTTCGCGGTACTGTGCCTTGACGACGATCGTCGCCTTGTCCGGCCCCGGCGTCACGTCGAGGTCGCAGTCGCGCAGATGGACGAACGTCGGCTGGTCGACGAACAGGCCGCGGATGCGCTGGCGTTCCGCGCCGTCGAGGAAGGACAGCACGGCGGACGACACCACCTCTGCGTCGGCATTGACCTGGGAGTCGGCATCGCCCTTCTCGTTGTTGGCGTCGACATAGACGACTTCGACGGCATCCGAACCCTGGACGGTCAGCACGCCGTCGTCCGGCTTCGAGGCCTCCTCGCTCGTGCGCACCGAGGCGATGAAGTCGCCGTCGCCGCGTCCGAATGCGACGAGCTCGGCCTTCTCCGAGTCGCCGGAGCGGCTCTTGAACCGGACAAAGCTCTTTTCGCCGAGCGAGGCGAGCACGGCGAGGTCCTTGTCCCGGACGTGCGCGAAGACGCGCTGCCCGGCCTCGACGAGAACCGTCTGGTTGCTGCTCGCCGACTCGGGCACGGCGGTTCCCACCATCTGGAAGGCCTCGGCCGCGCGGGCCCAGCGCCCGGCTTCGAAGTGTATCTGCCCGATCATGAAATAGGCGTCGTTCGCGAACGCGCTCGTAGGGTAGTCGTGCGTGAGGCGTCGGAGAACCATGACGGACTCCCCGCTCTCGCCCTTCGCGAGGTGCAGCTGGCCCTGCAGCAGCATCGACTCGGCGCGGAGCTCGGAGCTCTCGGCCTTCTCTGCCTTCCTGAGCTCGGCAAGCGCCTTGTCGAAGACGCGCTTTTCGATGTAGCGGCGACCGAGCTCCAGGGACGCGCTGAAACGGGCCTGTGACGTCGGATACATGCGCTGCACGGCCTCGAGCATGCCGATCGCGCGCTCGTCCTCCTTCTGCTCGAAGAGATTCACCGCGCCCTTGACCATTCGCTGCGCCCTGGTCTCGGCCAGCTTCGCGGCCTCGGCGCCGGCCTTGGATTCCTTGGCGGCGTCTGCGGCGGCGTCTGCGGCCGCCAGGGGGCGGCAGAGCGCGGCGCACAGCGCCGCAACTGTCAGCATCAATGTTCTTTTCATCGTCTTGTCCTCCAGATACTTACCTTACTTCGTTCGTCATGGCGCCGCCAGTCGCTACTCCGAGACGCTCAAGCGCCTGATGGGCCTGGGACGACTCGCCCGACTTCTTCCATTCGGGATGCGACAGGAGACGGCGGTAGAGGGCTATCGCCTTGTCCTTCTCGCCGTCCTGTTCGCGGTACTGGGCCTGCCTTATGACGGCGCGCGGCGCCTCCTTCTCGAAGATGGAGGCGATCTCGTCAAGTACCGTATAGGCCTCCTTCTTCTTCCCGAGGCGGCGGTAGCAGTCGACGAGCGCCCACAGCGTCCCGGGAGGATCGTCGATCTCCCGATACAGCTTGACGGCCTTCTCGACTTCGCCCGTGCGTTCGCGGCAGATGTCGGCGAGCGCCCATTTCGCGCGCTTGAGCGCGGCCGGGTCGGGCTTGCGGGCGATGTATTCCTCAAGATGCTGCGCGGCGCCCTTCCAGTTGCCGACGCGGCTTTCGATCGTGTAGCGGGCCCAACCCTGCGTGAGAGCGCCCTTCATCAGGTCTGGAACGGTCCGCGCCATGTCGGCCTTTCCCCGCTCGAGGAGAATGCCTATCGCCTCGTTCGCGCGCGCGTTGACCGCGCCATCGTTCTTCTCGGAGCGGAGATATCCCTTGACACCGTCGAGAGTCCTCGCCGTCTGCTCGTCCGTCCCGAGGTAGAGATTGGTGCGCAGCGCGGCGAAAAGGTAGTCCGTTCCGTGGCCCGCCTTCTCGTAAGTCTCGCGGCAGCCGTCGAACCAGCGCAGAAACCACTTCCTCGCCTCCGCCGTCTTCTGGCCGCGCTCCTTCTCGTTCGGATACCTTTCGGCGCAGCGCTCCCTGTAGCCCCACTGCCCGTGGACGATGCTGCGGAAGGCGCAGTCGAGCGCCCAGCGGCAGCGCTCGTAGCGCCCCTTGACGTCGTTCTCCTTCACGCCGGCGAACACCATCTCGTCGAAGCGGTCGAAGTCGCACGTGACGAGGCTGATGACGACGAGAAGGTCGTGCGTGGCGTTCCACAGGTCGCGGTTGTTCGCGGCGTATCGGTCGTCGAGGATGCGCAGCCAGTCTTCCATCGCCTCGTCGTACCGGCGCGCGCCCCAGAAGTTCCACGCCTGCGTATTGAGCGCGTTCGCCATGAGGACATGCCCCTCGTTCGACTTGTCGGCCACGAATTCGTCTATCGCGCGGCTGCCCTTCTTCTTCTCCCCGAGCGCGAGGTGGCAGGCGGCGATGCGGTACTTGGCCGGGATCACGATCCACCCGACGTCGGGGTGCAGTTCGACGAGCTCGCCGTAGAGCTTGAGCGCCTCGTTGGTGTCGTGCGCGCGCTCGCGGGCATAGGCCTGCATGAAGAGCGAGTACGAGATCAGCGTCTCGTCGAAGTTCTCCGCCTCCGCCTGTATCTGCACCTTGCGCCATTCCGCGACGGCGGCGCGGTAGCGCGGAACGAGGTCCGTGACGCGCATTCCCTGCCGCTCCGCGTTGTACGCCTGCGCGAATATCTTGGCGGCGCGGTCGACGCCCGCGCGGCTTGAGAAGTCGAGCTCCCTGTAGACTTCCGCCGGCATCTCCCAGCTCCATCCGTTCGCCGCCGCCGCGCCCGCGGGCGCGAGCGCCAGCAGGAGGAGGGCTGCAAAAATCCTCGTTGTCGCGTTCATCGTCGTCTGCCCTCCAATGAAAGTCAGTTGTCCATGTCCCTGAAGGCGTCGGACTCCTGCAGCAGCAGTCCGCGCGCGCGGCGCGCCCACTCGGTTTCCGGGTATTCCAGCACGCAACGCTTGAGAGTGCGGTAGGCACCCTTGGCGTTGCCGGCGCGGAGCTGTACGTCGCCAGACCAGTACATGGCCTGTGCGCGGAGCTCGGGCGTCGTGGTCTCGCGGTAGGCCTCGCCC
>Ga0256405_10005406_pt1 | contig 22119 bp, 21 predicted proteins | sample RumenRJG_02DNA_FD_189096 | JGI IMG/M metagenome (GOLD analysis project Ga0256405, IMG submission 189096) | Bovine rumen microbial communities from Lethbridge, Alberta, Canada - RJG_02 | ecosystem: Host-associated > Mammals > Digestive system > Stomach > Rumen | place: Canada: Alberta... | reverse complement strand
TAGTTGAGCTTTTTATTTGAAATTACTAAGAAAACCTAATCAAATTGAGATCTTGGTGTGCTTAAATAATTTCGCCATAAATTTTCTTTTACAACATTCAAATCATCATGCAATTTTTGAATAGTTGAAAAGCAAATATTTATCGCATCAGGATCGGTATCTTGAAAATTGTTAACTTCATTTATTTCAACTTTCTTACCATCAATTTGTATATTTTCTGCAAAAAGAAACTTTGATGACAATTGATTTAAAAAGTTATCTTTAGTCTTATAAATGATGTTATTAGTGTTGACAAAGAACAAAAAGTTTCTAAAACCTTGTTTATACAGATACAAGATCAAACCTGCCATTAACAGTGTTTTTCCACTTCCTGTTGCCATCTGAAACAAGACATGGGTAGGACTTGTTTTTAAAGAAGGATCTTCATAAAAACTAATAAAATTGCGAATTGCATTGCGCTGATAGCCTCGCAATTGAAATTCTCTTCTAAGGTTGCTTGCAATATAATCAGGAATAGATTTATACCATGATGTATCTGCAATAATCTTCTTCTCAATTTTTTGATATAGATATTCTTGCTTTTCAGACATAGTGACTAATCTCCATAGAAACTTCTGTTAAAAGATTTATCACCGGCTGATACCTGATATTCTTCATCATCGATGTCAGAGTAATTTACATATAACATATTCAAATCTAGCAATTGAATTAGCAATTTTCTCTTACTTTCAGTTGAAAGAGATTCAAAATCGCTTACATTACTTTCTATATCGCTTGGTTTGACTTTGCTATTTATGAACTTTGATTTTGAAATTTTATTATATAGATCAATTAGCTGAGGATCTGATCCTGCATTCTGAATTTGTTTTATATATTCTTGATTTAACCCTTTTAGTTCGCAGTAAACAAAAGTACCTCCACCTTGCCATTTTAAGGATTTAGATATTCCAAACATTTCTCCTGAAATCACATTATTCAACCTTACTACAGCAAGATCTTCAATATAATCCATTTGCTCTACTCCAATAAATTGTCGTTTCATTTTTAGAGCAACCGCTGCAGTAGTACCAGATCCTAAAAAGAAATCCAAGACAATATCATTTTCTTTTGTATTTTGCTCGATGATACGTTGCAATAATTTCTCTGGTTTCTTACCATTTTTTAATGTTACTGTTCCTTCTTTAGAAATTCCTTGCCAAGAAATATCATCCCAAAGGGAGCCAAGCTCTCTAGCAATATACTTGTTTCCTGTGTTGTCTGTTTTAAGATTTTTGGAATAGAATCTAACCATTCGACCTTTATAACAAAATATATTTTCTTTCTCTTCTCTCTCATAGCAATCCCAACCATCAAGAGCTTTTGATCTGTTCATTGCCTCGAGAAGCCCCTTTCCTGGCCTTTTAGGAGAAATTGCCTGGAAAATTCTATCAGCATGCTCTAAAACAAAATTGAGATAGCCTTTATCCCCTTTGTATTTATCTTCCTTTTGCGCATTTTCTTTAAAATATGCTTTTAAAGAAACAACCTTCCACTTATGAAAATCCGATTCTTCACTAAAATTAACTATGTACTTGTTATATGCTGAATCTGGGGTATCGACCTCTACCCATGTTGGTTTATATTTTCTTTCTTTGTAATTTTTTGCATACATCAGACCATATTCACAATTTTTTGGCATAAATGGATTAACAAATTCGTTCGCAGCACCAACATTTGCTTTTATTTCCACAATTTGTATAAAATTACTTTTTTCAAATAATTCATCCATAAGTACCTTTAAATATGGCATTTCATTATCATCACACTGAACAAAAATGACTCCGTCTTTTGTTAGTAAATTTCTTGCTAGTTCCAGTCTGTTTTTCATAAAAATTAACCATGAACTATGATTAAATGAGTCATTATATCGGAATGAATCTACTCCTGTATTATAAGGAGGATCTATATAAATAAGTTTTACCTTATTAAGATATCTCTTTTGCAAAGAACTCAATGCCAATAGGTTATTTCCCTTAATCAATAAATTATCACTTGAAGATATTGAACTAACCGTTTTTTCACCTTCTTTTGTGTACTTTTTAATATTTGTGAATACTTTAGGCGCTAACAAACAATCAACATCTTCTGGAGCTAAAGTTTCATTGAAAAAGATTTCACTTCTCTTCTGGTCTTCCTTTGTTTGACCTCCTTCTAATACGCAGTCCTTATAAGGGAAAGACAAAACAACATCGTTGTTTGAAGATATAAATCTCTCATTTGAGTCTATTAGACCGATCTTTTGTTTGAATCTGGTGTAAGAATCAGGTAAGAATTCCTTATTTTCGATAGTCCAAGTAAACTTGTTTTTGTCAAAAACTAAGACACCATCGACATCAGTAAAGAATTGATTTTTTAATTTAGGATTGCTAAGAAGGATATGAAGTAGCTCTTTGTTCATGTTCAGAGCATCTTCAATTACAACATTTCTTAAAAGCTTAGGATTTTCTGTATTTTGTTCTGAGTACTTGCTATTTTTTAGAAGAGTATTCTTTAATTCATCAAATAAATTAAGGTTACCCCCCCCCCGATAGAATTAAAAGTAGACATACATTTATTCCTTGAAAAGATATTTAATTTCAGTTATTAACATTATATAAATCAACAAAGTTGCTAACCAAAATACCCTCAATTAAGATCAGAGTAAATAAGTTTGATGATATTCTTTGATAGTTAGCATAATTTACAAGATCCCCTCACAACTCATTCCTACTAAAGAACAGGCTGTATTGAATACTTCATTAAAGTTATGAGTAAAGTTACTCATAAAGGCATTTAGTGACAGGAAGAGTACGCTTAAGCCTACAATCATGGATACGGCAAAGCCTAATGAGAATATGTTCAACTGAGGAGCAGCTTTTGTCATTACACCTAAAGTAAAGTTAACCACGAGCATAGTACAAATCGCGCTCATGGACATGGCAAGACCTGCTTTGAACATGGAGCCTGAGAATATGACAAACTCTCTTATACCATACAATGGTAAAGCCTCACCCATAGGCAGAGCTTTAAAGCTCTCTAGCAATAATCTTAAAAAGATTAAATGACCATCTACACTGAAAAAGACTAAGGTACACAGTACTGTAAAAAACTGACCTACTACAGGAGAGTTGGTACCTGATACAGGATCAACTAAGGAAGCAAAGCCTAAACCTGTCTGCATCGCTACAGCCTGACCTGCAATAATAAAAGCCTGTGAGATAAAGAGCGTACACAAACCTAAAGCTAATCCGATTAAACACTCTTTTATAGTTACGATAATGCCGTATACAGTAAAAGGATCAGTGTTAGGTGCCAGATTGGGAATAGATGGCAGCATACAGACTGTAATTGTAAGAGCCAATAGAGCTCGTGTCATCATAGGAAAAGAGTTTCCAGAGACAGCGAACATTGTTGCTAAAAAGGCACTGATACGACACAGTGGCCAGACAAACTGAGCTACTGCTGTAAGAGTGATTGGCTCTAGTACGTCCATTAACCTACAGCCTGTGGGATTAAATCAATAATGGTCTTGAAAAAGGACATGAGCTTTTCAAGTCCCCAGTGAGAACCTACCATCAAAGCTCCTACTGTTACGAGCAGACGAGGTAAGAATGACAAAGTCTGCTCGTTAATTGAGGTTGCAGCCTGGAAGATAGATACACACAGACCTACACACAATGAAGGTACGATACTTGCGCTTACTAATAGTGCCACCAGACCTAAAGCTTCACGGACAATATCGACAAAGACTTCTGGTTCCATACACTACCCTCCTGCGACACCGAGTCCGAAACTGGACATCAGTGTTCCCATGATAAGAGACCAGCCATCTACCAGCACAAACAGCATCAATTTAAATGGCAACGACACAATCATAGGAGACAACATCATCATACCCATAGCCATCAGAATTGATGCTACCACAAGGTCGATGATAAGGAATGGTAAGAACAGCATAAAGCCGATTTGGAATGCTGTCTTTAATTCACTGACAATAAAAGCTGGAATTACCACTCTCATTGGCACATTCTCTAGTTTGTCAATCTTGATGTTGGCAAATTCTGAGAAGGCATTTAAATCTGTCATACGGGTCTGATCGAGCATGAACTTGTGCAAAGGCTTTTGTGCAATTTCAAAAGCATCTCTTGCCTGGATTTTATCATTCATATATGGCTCAATTGCCTGTGTATACATATCATCAAAAACAGGAGTCATCACAAAAATGGTCATAAAAAAGGCAATACCAATTAACACCTGATTTGATGGTGAGGTCTGTAAACCTATGGCCTGACGCAAAATTGCAAGCACAATGACAATACGTGTAAAGGAGGTCATCATTAATAAGATTGATGGTAAGAATGACAATAAAGTCATTAAGATCACAACCTGTAGTGATAATGAGTAATCCTGTGTACCGTCTGGATTGGTCTTTACTGTAAATGCTGATATATCAAGATTTGCCGCAATACTTTGAGTAGGCAATAAAAACAGAATAAGTCCTGTTATAAGAGTTAATACAGAACTTATAGCAAGACTCTTCTTTAAAGACCTGAGTTTTGACAGCATGGCTTTTGAATTTGCCATGTACTCTTTAGATTCAATTGCTCTTTGAAATATCATGTGAACCCTGCTCTATACTGTTTTCTGTATCTGTATTAGCCTTTGAGTGATCTTCTAATACCTTGTCAAACTCAGCTTTCTCATCATCTAAATCGGTTAAATAGGTGATTTGACTTTGAGTAACGCCCAGCATTATCTGTCTGTTCTTAGCCTTTACTACAACCACTCTTTGCTTAGGGCCTAAATATAGCTGATTTAATATAACAAGCTTGCCTGAATTATTTCTTACAAAACGTGTTTTCTTCAAAAGGTAAGCTACAACAAGGATTATAGCTAAAATTGCAAAGGTAGATAGAAGCCAAGTGAAAAGTTGACTTGCAGAGGATAATTCATGACCTGAGGTAGTCTCATCAGATACTGCAATGCCTGCATAAGACAGCAGGCATAGGGATAACAATAATCTCATCTTATTGAAGCTTTTTAATTCTCTCAACCTGGCTGATAACATCAGTCAATCTGATACCGAATTTGTCGTTAACTACAACAACTTCACCGTGAGCAATCAAAGTGCCGTTAACTAAAACATCTAAAGGCTCACCTGCTAATCTTTCAAGTTCGATTACAGAACCCTGATTTAACTGTAACAGGTTACGGATAGAGATCTTGGCATGACCTACTTCCATGGTAATGGTTACAGGAATATCCAAGATAGAATCTAACTTTTTACGCTCTTCAACTGAAAGCGGCGCTTTATTAGCTGAGCTATCCTCTTCAAACTCTTCAATAGGAGCTGCAGTTGGGTCAGAACCTGAATCCTGTGCTCCTAGAGCTGCGGCCCATTCATCTGCTAATTTCTGATCGTCTGACATATTTCACCTTAATCATCATCAAATTCTTCAACTTCTTCATCATCAGCTACATTCATATTATTGCCCTTGATGAAGCTCAAATCGTTCTTAGCACTCTTAGGTCTCTCAAGAACTTCGGAGATCTTAATTGCAAGCTTTTCTTTAGACTGGCCTAATTTAGCTCTGTAGCTTGGCAAATCCTCGATATAGACCAAGAGGTTTTCAGGGATCTCCACGTTGAGGATATCACCTGGCTGGAAATTCATAATGTCACGCAGTGAGACTAAAGTATCTAAGAGCTTTACTCTCATATCAACGTTAACATCCATAACTTCTTCACGTAAAGCCTTGTTCCAGCGAACATCGGTATCACCTTTATCTGACTGTACACCAGCATCTAAAAGTTCACGAATAGGCTCAATCATTGAATATGGGAAACAGATATGCAGATCACCGCCACCACCATCAAGATCAATATGGAACTGGTTTACAACTAAGACTTCAGATGGACTGACAATATTTGCCATTGAAGGGTTAACTTCTGAGTCTAAGTATTCAAACTCGGCATCCATCACAGGAGCCCAAGCTTCCTTGTAATCGGCAAAAACCATCTTTAAGAGTTTTTGAATAATTCTTCTTTCAGTTGGGGTGAATTCACGACCTTCAATCTTGGTTCTAAAACGACCTTCACCACCAAAGAAGTTTTCTACAAGGATGAATACTAATCGAGCCTCTAAAGTAATTAGAGCAGTACCTTTTAAAGGTCTAAAGCGCACCATGTTCAATGAAGTTGGAACATACAAAGTCTGTAGGTATTCACCAAACTTCATCATGTTCACGCCAGTCCAGGTCACTTCAGCTGAATGACGCATCATGTTAAACAAACTGATACGCATGTGACGAGCAAAACGCTCATCAACAAGCTCAAGTGTTGGCATACGACCACGAACAATACGTTCCTGGGAACCAAAATCAAAGTTTTTGACGCCCGAGACGTCTTGCGGCTCTTCTGGCTCTACATCATCTGCTCCGTGTAACAGAGCATCAATTTCATCCTGCGTTAAAAATTCAGTCACAAATATTTCTCCTACTGCAGGACAAAGCTAGTAAAGAGGATCTTATCAACTACTGGAGCTTTAGCAATTTCAGACATCTTTGCTCTTGTAGCATCTAGTAGCTCTCTTTTAAGTCTCTGACGTCCTGAAGGTAACAGCAGTCCTTCATAGGTCTGTGCGCTGAGTTTATCAAAAATAACACTATCGATTAAAGTCAGATGTTTCTTAGCTAAAGCTTCGTTCTCTTCGCCTTGAACTACTAACACCACATCTACCTGACCTGTATGTAATCTTCTTTCACTCTTGATGTTAAAAGAGAATTTCTCTGAGCACTTAACATAGATCTCGCGCTGCAGAAGTTTTTGAGATTTTTCTTCTTCAGCCTTTTGAGCAGCGATTTCTTCAGCGGTAGGCCCTGGAGGATCAAATGGAGGTAACTGCAAGAAGTAAGCAGCACCAAAATAGCCACTAACACCTAAGATTAGCAACAACAAGGCTGCGATAAGAATAAATAGCTTCTTACCACGCTTTGGGCTATCCAGTTCGTCATCTTTTTTCTTTTCAGCCATAACTCTCTCCTAATTATTTATATTATGGCACAGAGAACTAAATAATCTCTTGATTTTTACGCAAAATAGCTTACAGAATCACCATTTTGTGAGTTTATTATATTTTCAGTTCCATTTTCTGTCAGATTTTCTGACACATTATCCTTATCGTTGTCTGAAGCAAAGACTGTGCCGTAATTCTGTGCATCAGCATTTTGCTGTGACTCTTCATTCTGAGACTGATTCTGGTTATCGGCAAATTCCTGATTTTGGTTCTGCTCAAAAGAACCATCCTCATATTCTGTTACTTCAGCCTTTGCATTGATGTCATTGTCTCTTAAGGTCTGTCTTAAAGCATCCATACCCTGCTCTACTAAAGCTTTAGTAGCAGGAGAGCTTGCTGAGATAGAAATCTTGGTGACGTCATCACCACTTCCTACATCAAGAGAAATCTTCATCTTACCTAATCCATGAGGATTTAAAGTCAAATCCATGGTCTTTAGATTTTTTGATGCCATCTGCATTACTTTTTCAGTTAAAGCCTGAGCATTCTGCTTTAAGTTAGATGACATGGTCAGTAAGTCAAACTGCTTTGAAATTTGGCTCTGAGCATTTTCTTTATTAGTTGCAGCGCTCTGCTGTAACATGCTCTGGAAGGACTGATTCTGGTTACTATCAGAGCTACCACCATCGGATAAATCTGATGACATAGCTACAGTTGAGCTCTCAACAGCAGACTTGATTGCCTGCTCTAGGCTCTGCAAACCATTTGAGCTTATCTTTTGCTCTGATGCTGTGTTCAGATTAGTGTTATCTAAGGTAATTCTAGATGATACTGCATCTGTATTAGTCTTTCCTTGAGTTGCACCTCTTAGTAACTCTAAAGATTTAGCTAATGTGTTCTCTGAAGCTTCTTCTTTAGAATCCATAATTGAGTCAATCTTACTCTTTACATCAGCTTTAGCTAATCTGTCATCAAGAGTTTGTGATAACTTTAAGCTCTGCTCGATTAAATCAAAATCATCAGCACCAAAGTCAGTATTCTCACTTTCATTTGAAGTTACTTTTACAGATTCAACATCAGCATCTGCTAAAAGCTCGTTAAACCATGAATCAAGACCGGTATCTTCAGCTGATACTGTGTTTGCTCCTACATTTAAAGTATTAGCAGAGTTTTGTGCAGAATTCTGTGTTGATAACTTAGCAGTTAAAGCAGTCTTTACAAATTCATTTAATTTTGAATCGTCTAAATTCTCAATAGAGCTTAAATCTTCATTTGAAAGATTTAAAAGTGAGTTCTTTAACTCCTCAAGATCAGAACTTGACTCTAAATTTAAAGTATCTCCATTAGTAGCATTATTTGTTGAATTATTAGTTGCATTGCCTTGAATTAAATCAGAGCTTCTTTGTACGATTTTATCTACTAACTCAATTTTCTGATTTAATGCATTAACATCGCTAGCATCCATCACCTGATTAGTATTTGTAAAATCTACAGTGTAATTGTCAGCATTAGCTAAAAAGTCTGAATTGTCTAAAACAAGTTCAGTGTTCTCAGTGCCTAATAACTCTGACATGAGAATTTCATCTGAAGACATAGTCTTCTTTTCATTTGCTAAGATGTCTTCATCATCTGAACTGTTCACTGATTCAGCTGATTTTGCCTTTGTAGAGTCGGTCTTTGCAGAGTCTGTCTTTACAGCATGATTATTCTGCTTAACTGAATTTTTATTAGCAGCTAAGGTATCAGCTTTAGTGTTTGAGGATTTATTCAGTGTCTTATTAGAACTTACAGGCTTTACGTTCTTACCAGTTCTTACAGAGCTTTTTACATTCTTTGAGTTCTGTACTGATGAGGTGGTAGTTAAAGATGTTGAGTTTAGTGATCCAGTAAGTGAACTGAATAAATCACTAAAATCAGCAGCATTCTGTTTAGACACAGTTGAATTAACGTTGCCGTTAGAGGCAACATTGTTTTTAATAGTCTGATATGTATTGCCGATGTTTTGCATTGCACATCCTCTCTTTTACAAGACAGTTGTAATTTTTATTTAATAATTCAATTAGTTATTTAATATTTCATAAAGATATTTGTCTTTATATGTACTCATAGATGCAATTAGTTTGCCAAGTTTTAATTTATAGGTTGTAAAGAGGATCTTTGAACTAAGAGTTCTGTGACACAAAAGATTAAGTAGAAGAGATTTAGCTGGAGTTGAGTTTAGCGCTTTAAATATATCATCTGCTTTCATGACTATTATCATTTGAGCATTTGGTACAATTTAGCAAAAAGCGCAGATCAAAAGACACTTTGATCTGCGATGTGACAGTTAACAATATCAGTCTTTTAAGACAGACTAGTCTTTTTTAGACAGGCTTTTATGTGAATACAAATCTTAGTGTTTACGCTCCATAAATCTTGAATAATGGTGTGTTCTGAAGAGTTAATGGTGAATCATGCGAGAAGAACATGATGCCATCTACATAAGAGTAAAGACGAGCTTTTAGTGTACCTTCATAAGGATCAAGGATACGACCTAGCTCATCGCCTCGTCTTACGAAATCACCAGCTCTTTTCTTTTTATAAAAGATACCCGCACAAGGAGCCTGCAGTACAACCAAGTCCTTTTCGTTAATGATTTCTGAGACACAGGCAGGATCATAGGATTTCTTATTTACAATGCCCTTTTTAATCATGAAACGTAAAACAGCATTTAACTCACTCTTGCAGATAAAGCCTTCAATTCTGTTATTAGCTCCACCATACATTGAGAAAGCTTTGGTATTCCAGATCTGCCAGTTGTAGTTTAAAAGTGTAGTATCAAAAGGCGCAGGCTCTGTTACTGATACATAAGGTAAACCAAAGTCTTTACCCTCATCAGCATAATCTAGAGCAGTTTTCACAATTCTTACATGAGGTATGAACTCACCTGGCATATAGAATGATGCCATTTGAATACCGTACTCATAGCCCTGTAGCTTTTCAAATAAACCTGCTGCTATTCTTTGTGTAGTCTCACCTTTGTTGTAGCCTGGGAACATTCTGTTGATATCAGTATCATCCATAGCCCAGAAACGTTTACCAATATTCATGGAAAAAGGGTTGGCACTAGGTACTACAGTAACACTTACACCTTTTTGTAAAAAGCCGTGGTTCTCTAACATGTTCAGCTCTTTGACAATCTGAGAACAAACATATTGCTGAGCGACCTCATCACCACGTAAGGCACCTACAATGGCTAATTTTTTAGCACCTTCACCAAAGGTATAACCTAATATCTTAAAATCATCTCTAAAAGGAGATTTCATGCTGAATAAGACTTCCTTTTTCATCTTTAAACATTCTCCTTAAAGACATGAATTCTTGCTAACAATGAACCTTCATAAACCACAGGATAAGCTCTTAGTGTAAACATCAGACCATCTACAGGTGCAATTACATCCTCTAAGATTTCACCTGTAAGTGAACTTACAATCATGCCTATGCGCTGACCTTTTTTAACATTGGAATTTACATGACTGTCAGTTATAAAAATGCCTGATTTTTCAGCATTGATAAAAGATACTGAATCACCAACAGAGAGCACAGGAGTCTTTACTTTCCTCTCTATATTGTCATGCCACATCTGCATTGAACTTAGCAGATTTAAGATACCTTCAATTAACTGCTCACAGCAGTCATGATTGATACGCATACCTACGCCCATCTCAACTACTAAGGTCTTAGTACCGATGATGTTCAATGAATGAGCTAAGGTAGACTCAAGCACAGTTGCAGCCTCATGTACCCAGATAAAATCCATATTCAAAAGATTGGCTAATGGCACTAAGGTAGACTGCAAATTAACGTTAATTCTTACCTGAGGGATCTCGCGTAAAAAGATGTTACTTGAATGAATATCAATAACGACATCAGCTCCTGACAAATCTTCGACAATATAGTGAGCTGCAACCTCTGACATGGAGCCTACTAAAGATCCAGGAAAGATACGGTTCATGTCGATATCAAAATTAGGAATACCTCTTTGAATTGAATCAATACCTAAAGGGTTTAAGGCTGGATAGATTTCAACTGTACCGTCTAATTTATCTAAATTGTTGTTTAAGATCTGATTTAACTTAAAAGCTACATATTGTCCTTCTAACTCATCACCGTGAGTACCAGTGACAATACATACTCTTTTAGGTGAATTACCTGAGGTAATCACATTTTTCTTAATACAGAACTTCTCGTCTATAGGAAGTTCTGCTTTAAATACGTCTCTTATCATAGTTTATTGTGTTCGCTCTCAATATTATTGCTGTTACTTGCTACAGTCACTTACTACATTTCTACAAAGCACTACAATTCACCTACACATACATGTACAGACATCTGTTGAGTAGCATCTCCTGTAAATACGCCCCTGCATACTGAGCAATCATTAGCGTCTCTGCCGTGAGCTAACTTCACATAACCAAAATCTATTTTTCGGTTATGTGTAGGATCAAAGCCATACCATTTGTCACCAATCAAAATCTCAACCCAGGCATGAGTCTTACCATCTCCACTAATCAGTCCTGAGACATATTTTGAAGGGATGTTCTTGTAGCGTAAAAAAGCTAAGAGGACGTGTGCATAATCCTGACATACGCCCTTTTTTAAAGAAAAGGCTTCACTTGCAGTGGTGTTGACATTGGTAACACCTGCTTCATAACTTATAAGATCGTGTACAAGCTCGGTTAAGTAGTAAGCCTTATCAAAAGGAGATTCTGGAAGAGTTTTATCATCAATAAACTCTTTCATACTCTCGTCTACTAAGGTCAGAGCTGACGGCAACTTAAACAGATAGTTCTCTTTTGTGTCCTCGTACTCATAGATTTGAGTTCTTAAAACTCCAGAGCTGTTCCACATCAGGGTTTTATGAGCATTTAAGGCACCGCCATAACAGATGGGATTTGAAAATGAATCCAAGCCATCTTTCATCTCATCAAAGCCATACCGTGAAAAATCAAGTTTTAAAATCTCATAAAACGAGCTTTTTCGTGGCAGACAACGTAGCAGCAGATAATGTTTAGTTACGCTTACATTCGTGGTAAGCATATTCTGATAACTAAAGATCAGATCATGTGTCATGCTCATAGATTTACAAGCTTATTTACTATGCCTAGCATCTGAGTCTTATAAACACTGTCATTTAGTTCATATGCTGACTCATTTAACATCACATCAAACTTTTCCATTGAGTACTTGTTGATAACAGACTCATCAATGTCTACCCAGTGTAATAAGCTGTCAAAGACTTCTCGTACCACCTCAAAGTCATAGTTAAAGCGCATATGCATATCCAAGCTTTCAATAAAGCGTCCATAACGGATGATAGCTACAGCTTTATCTGAATATAAACGCTCTTCAATAGAGCCAAAGAATGACAAAAGATGATCGGTTATCTCCTGTAACTCGTTTACAGTAATTTCATCTTCACGCTGTGCTAGTCTTTCTAAAGCGCAGACTGACATCTGGATATAAGATAAAGATTCAGATTTAATTACTTCACGCAATAAGATAGCGTTGTCATTAGCTCCGGTTAGAGATGAAACAATGGAGCTAGGATTCTTTTTATCAAAGATGTAGACAGAGGCAAAAGTCTTAAAGTCCATGTCTTTTGCCTGAGCAGGTCCTAAATTCTTTGCATAGGTTGCAAAGTCTACAGGATCACCGTCTAAGTACAGATCAAAATAGCGACGTAACATATGTAATGACAGGTATGCTCTTTCAGTATAGCGACCTAACCAGTACAAACGATTTGCTTTAGCATCAGAAATTGCAATCTTATTCATAATAGTCTCTCCTGTTATTACTCTTCTAAAATCCAAGTATCTTTAAAACCACCGCCCTGTGAGGAATTAACCACAAAGGAATCTGGATTTCGTGAAAAACGTGTAAGTCCACTTGCCCATACCTTGGTTTCTTTTCCTGTTAGCACAAAGGCTCTTAAGTCAGCTTTTCTTAAAACCTTGCCACCTGACTTATCATCGATAATCTCAAGATCTTTAAAATCAATAACCTCTTGAGCGATAAAGCGACGTGGCTCTTCTACAATCAGAGCTTTTAACTCGGTTAGTTTCTTGTCATCTAAATCACGACCAAAGATCACACCGTAGCCACCAGCTTCACTTACATCTTTGATAACCAGCTTTGAAAGGTTCTTTAAGATGTAGTCATAATCATTCTGATAATATGGAAGATAAGTAGGAGCGTTGTGTAGCACTGGATCTTCATCTAGGTAGTACTTAATCATTTTAGGCACAAAGTAATAGATGCCCTTATCATCAGCAACACCGTTACCTAAGCCGTTAACTACTGCAACATTGCCCTTTCTGTACGCCTGCATCAGGTTTGGAATACCAATTAAAGACTCAGGTACAAAGGTATTAGGATCCATGTACTCATCTGAAATTCGTCTGTAGATGCAACCTACTTTTTCCTTTTTACCGTGCATGCCCAAATAAAAGCACTCATCATTTTCGACAATGATTTCGCCAGGATAGGCTAAGGTTGCCTGTGACTTTTCAGCTAAATATGAATGCTCAAAGTAAGCTGAGTTATAACGACCTGGTGTAAAGATCACGTTCAGACCACCATTTACATTCACATAGTCCATCATGCTCTTTAGGATGTCGCCATAATTACGGTTATCCACAATCTTCTTATCATGGAAGATCTCAGGTAAAACCTTACGCATTACCGAGCGTGCAATCATAGGATAGGAAGCACCTGAAGGAATTCTTAAGTTGTCTTCTAAAATTACCCATTCGCCAGTTTTTGATTGCACTAAATCAATACCTGCAATATGAGCATAAATTGATTTTGAAGGAGTAATACCCTCACATTCGTGCAGATATCCTTTGGATGTCAGCACAAACTCTGGAGGAATAACTCCATCTTTGATGATCTTTTTGTCATGGTAGATATCATCAATGAACATGTTTAAAGCTTTAGCTCTCTGGATAAGACCTTTTTCTAATAGAGCAAAATCACTGTGAGAAATCACTCTTGGAATTGAGTCATAAGGAAAGAGCTGCTCTTTGAAAACGCCATTTTTGTAAATTCCAAATTTCACACCATAGCGCTCAAGCCATGCATTTACAGCATCAGAGCTTTTGATGAAAGCATCGTTAACATCGTTCATATTGTGTCCTTTAATTTGTTTTTGTAGTTTTTAGTTTTGTATTCACACCTCTTTTATATCATTTAAAAAACGACAGTCTTTTTTTTAGATCTATATTCCCTACATATGATCGATTTGCTTAATTTTGGTTAATATAATGTTCAAAAATAATGCATAAAAACGGCTGTTTTTGCGAAGACAAAGGTGACTTTTAAGCCATTTCTTTAAGATAATTAAGATAGATTTACTTTGATAAAGTGAATCTAATCTCAATAAGAGATTTTGAAGGTGAAGATAAGTTTGTTGAATTTGAATTGATTGGAAATGAATTTACTGAATAAGAGCAATTAAGTGTGAAGAAGCTAGTAAGAGAGATTAAATTGAGCTTTGATTGCAGTAGTTTGATTGCAAAGTTTTTGTTTCAGAAAATGTAGCACCACTAAAAGCTTGAAGACTGCATCTAGCTGTTAACTTTGTCTTTATCCATTAAAAGACGAGCCTGCTTTGAACTTACGATATCATCTGTAAGTTTTTGCTCAGCTTTGGCTTCCTTTAGTAAGCGCTCTTGCTTGTGCTTTTCTAACAAAGATTCAATGATCTTTCTTCTTTTTTGTTTATCAAGGTAGTTTTGCTTAGCGCGCTCTTCTTGGTTTTGCAGTTGAATAAGACCTGCTTCTTGGCGAAGCTTAATCTTATCTAACTTGGATAAAAACTGCTGATATGACATATACATGTTCATATCCATGCCGTTTTTAGACTTTACAGTCATCTCATTTTCGTAGATCTTTTCAAACTGTTTTAACTGCTCGATTTGGCGCTCAAAATTTACCACAGCATTCTTAGCATCAGTCCACATTTCAAGTGCGCTGTCTTCTTCTTTTTTTCTTAAATCAAGAACTAACAGTAGAGCTTTATCGCCACTCATAACTTATCCTGTGAACTTACGACCCTGTGAACTTACGACCCTATGAACCTATGCTTTTTAAGCTATGAACTAGCCTTTAAAGTTATTGGTTACCTGTACTTTTGATGGCTTTAAGGTGGCACCTGAGGCTCCACCTGTAGCTTTAAGAGCTGTACCTTGAGCAGGTCTTGGGGCTTGAGCTTGCGCATTAGCCTGCTGCATTGCGTTTATTTTGTTTTGCGCATCGTTAATTAAGAGCATTGACAATTGCTTTAAGCCATCTAAAGATTGCTTAAATGGCACAATGTCTTTCATGCCCTGAACTGTAAACTCATCAATGTAAGGCTTAATCATGATTGCCTGATCAACTCTTGGATCAGAACCTTTTTGATAAGCACCGATCTGAATTAACTCTCTACTTTGAGTGTATTGAGCTAAACACTGTCTGATGGTTCTTGCCATCACCATGTGCTCAGCACTCACTACAGCAGGCATAACACGGCTTACTGACTTTTCAACATCAATTGCAGGGAAGTGACCAGAGTCTGCTAATTGTCTAGATAACACAATATGACCGTCTAAGATAGCACGAGCAGAATCGGCAATAGGATCTTGCAGATCGTCGCCTTCTACTAAAACGGTAAAGAAAGCAGTAATAGAGCCCTGACCTTCACCGCCGTTACCTGCTCTTTCAACAAGGGCAGGCAATCTTGCAAACACTGAAGGGGGATAGCCCTTAGTAGCAGGAGGCTCACCTACAGCAAGCGCAATCTCACGCTGAGCCATAGCATAACGGGTTAATGAGTCAATCATTAACAGTACGTTATAGCCCTGATCTCTAAAGTACTCAGCAATAGATAAGGTAGTTTCACAACCTTTTAGACGCATTAAAGGTGAAGCATCAGCAGGAGCTGCAATTACTACAGAGCGCGCTCTACCCTCTTCACCTAAAATATCATCAATGAATTCTTTAACCTCACGACCACGCTCGCCGATTAGACCTACCACAACAATATCAGCTGTGGTACCGCGGGTCATCATACCTAAGAGCACAGACTTACCAACACCAGAGCCTGCGAACAGACCAATACGCTGACCTTGACCGATGGTTAAAAGCGCATTGATGGCTTTTACACCAACATCTAGTGGATGCTTGATTGGGCGACGCGCCATAGGATTTAATTTGGTTGCATGCCAGCGAGTTGAATCTTTAGCAACTAATGGACCTTTGCCATCAATAGGATTACCAATACCATCTACAACTCTACCTAAAAGATGCAAACCGTAAGGATAACTGTCAGCACTGTTGATTGGAGTTACTAAATCACCATTTTGAACATCGGTAATTTCAGTTGTTGGCATCAAGAAAGTAGTGCCACCTGAGAAACCTACAACTTCAGCGGTCATAGGACCTGAGGCTGTATCAATTCTGCAACGCTGACCTAATGGTACTTTAATACCTACAGCTTCAAGCGTAAGACCTACCACTCTGGTCAAACGACCTGAGAGTACCGGCTCACTTTGCTTATCAGGCAAGTTAACTGATTGCAGTCTTGATAAAAGGTTATTCATGACAGTTACCTTTAAGCCTGAGGAGAGACCATTCCATTAGGATCTAATTGAGGCTCAACCTGAGTTTCATCAGAATCTGCTTGAGCCTGTAAATTCTCAGGACCACTTTGCTCATTTCTCTTTGGAAGCTGTTCATTTTGAGCCTCGGCATTGTTTTCAACAAAGGTTGGTGCAATATCAGATAAAACTCTCGGAGCTACTGGCTTTTTAGGAGTTTCATCATAATCAGGACAACCTTCAACAGGTTCTCTTAAAGCTTTATCTACACTAGGATAAACACTAGTTAAAAAATCCTGTAAAAGCGCATCGATTCTGTCATTTATTTTCCAGTTAATCTCTGATTGAGAATTTGTAACCTTAATGTCACCAACCTCAATTGAAGGATCTTCTTTTAAATCCCATTTTTGAGATTTGATGTACTCTTGACCAAAAGTTGCCTCAACGACAGATAAATCTTCTGGATTTAAGTAGATTTCAGCACCTTTTTGAGCATTAGGCAGGATAGATACCGCTTTTTCTATTGATTTTTGTAAAAATTGAGCGTTTTTCTTGATTTCTTTACAAGTAATCACTTTAACTAAGCGAGAAACAATATAAGCAAGTTCATCGGTGACATCTCTATCAACTTCTCTTAAGGGATTAGCAAGACAATCGGCTAGATATCTGAATCTCTCAGACTGCTCTAATACGACCTGTTGACCTGACTCTAGTCCTTCATTATGACCTTTGACAAAGCCATCTTCATTGCCTTGTGCAAAACCTTGGTCATAACCTTTTTTAGAACCTTCTTCAAAGCCTTTGTCATAACCTTGCTTTTGGCCTTCACTCAAACCTTGTTCAAGTCCCTGCTTATAGCCATCGTCTCGACCTTGAGCTAAACCTTCCTCGTAAGCATCGTTTCTGATTTTATCTAGCTCTTCAACTGTAACTAATGGAGTTTGATTTTCAGCCTTTGTGTTTTCTAATTCCTCATCTAAAATGGAGTTGGCTTCTTCCATAGCCTTGCGCTCTTCTTCGCGATCTTTAGCAAGTCTTGCTATCTCCATTTCTTTACGTCTGCGCTCTAGAGCATCTATACTGATACCAAGCGCATTAGTACCGTTTTCTTCATCGGTTGACAAGGTAGGCCATTGCTTTACTTTGTAATCTGTTACTTTCTTTGCAGAGGTGACAGTTGTAACTTTTCTGTTATATCTAACATCGATCTTAGAGTGAACATAAGGATCAGTCTCTTCTGCAATAACAAAGTCATCGCCTTTAGCGTCTTGTACTGTCTTTAAAAAGTCATCCATGACTAAAAATCATCTCTTCTACATTAAGTAACAGCTTGCCTTCTCATTAAAGCAAGCCCTGTACTCTGGTGACACCGTTACTATACGAAGTCGCCACCACCGCCACGATTTAGCATAATAGCGCCAGAATCTGACAGTTTTCTTGCAATAGTAAGGATCTCTTTTTGTGCGGCCTCAACATCGGAGAGCTTGGTAGGTCCCATAGATGCCAAATCTTCCTTTAAAGAAGCTGATGCACGTGAAGACATGTTCTTGAAGAACTTCTCCTTTAGAGTATCGTCTGCGCCCTTTAAAGCCTTCTGCAGGACGTCACCAGGAACATCACGCAACAAGGTCTGAATAGAACGATCGTCCACAGCCCCCAGGTTCTCGAATACGAACATAAGATCCTGGATCTGGTTGCCGATTTCCTTATCCTGAGACTGAATAGCGTTCATTAACTGAGTCTCAGTTGAGCTGTCTAAGTAGTTCATAATATCAGCAGCACTCTTCAAGCCACCAATCTTGGCAGACTGTGAGCCTGCAGCACCAGCGAACTGTTTTTCCATGATTTCGTTTAATTCCTGCAAAGCTGCTGGCTGAACTTCCTCTAAGGTAGCAATACGCATGATTAAGTCCAAACGTACAGCCTCAGGGAACTGAGCTAAGATTTCAGCTGACTGTTCAGGCTCTAAGTAAGATAAAACGATAGTCTGAATCTGAGGGTGCTCATGCTGAATAATAGTAGCAACCTGACGAGCATCCATCCATTTTAGAGAATCCAAACCACGTGAACCTGTACCCAGAGAAATCTGTTCGATAAGGTTGTTGGCTTTTTCTGAACCTAAAGCTGCAACCAGAGCGTGACGAACGAAATCTGAATTGCCAAGACCAAGATTTGAATGCTTGGTTACATCCTTTAAGAAGGTCTTGTGTACTGCGTTTACCTGATCTTGGGAGAATGCAGACATCTCTGACATTCTGATACCAAGTTTTTGAACCTGTTTAGGCTCAAGGTTTTTGAAAATCTGAGCTGCATCTTCCTCAGAGAGAGAGAGCATCAACAACACGGCTTTATCCATGCCGGTCATATTCTCTAAGGCAGACTTTTCATCCTCTGTAAGTTCCAGTACAGCTTTATTGGATACAGCTGTACTTACAGCGCCACCAGCGTCGGTGGTTTGAGGTAATGTTGGAGCGTTATCTGACATTTATAACTCCTAAGCCTTTTCTTTAAAATCTTCTTCTAACCAATCCTTAATAACCTCAGCTGTAAGCTGTGGTTCATTAGAGGCAAGAGTACGAACTGCCTTGAGCAGATCTGCTTCCTTATGGAGGTTAGGAAGCTCAATACCGCCTTCATGATTGATTGTATATACCTGATCTGCCAATTCCTTATTCTTAGCAATCAAGTTGAAATCGTCATATCCATCCAGTGCTGACTGAGAATCCAACTCGTCCTGATCGACATCTGGATTGAGCTCGTCCTCGTCCTTGTGTAAGAGCTTGTTGAGCAGAGGACGAATGATAAAGATAATTACAATCAGCACGATGATGATTGAACCACCAATACGTACCAAGCGGTAGAAGAACTCCTGCTCGTACCATGGAAGAGGTGGTTTGATGTCACCATGAGGGAATGAAACTGTTTCTACTTTTACAAAGTCACCACGACTTTCATTTAAACCTAAACCACCGCGTACTAAGTCTGCGATCTTATCCAGATCTTCTTGTGAACGTGGAACGTAGGTAATGTTACCGTCTTTATCTAATTGCTTTACATAATCAACAGCAACTGACACTGTAAGTCTCTGTACTACATTAGAAGGTCTTACGGTGTGACGTAAAGTAGTATCAACTTCATAGTTTCTTACAGCTTCACGACTTTCTTTTTTGTTGTCAGAAGTTGTAGAAGCAGCGTTTGCAGTACCATTCTTTAACTGCTGAGGAATAGAAGCATTAGCTGGAGGCTGATTTGATAAAGAACCAGGTACTCCATAAGGGTTAGTCTTCTCATCATTACCAGATTGCTCTTTTAAGGTCTCAGAACGCACCGCCTGTGAATCAGGGTTATATAACTGAGAAGTTTCTTCTTGAACAGTGGTATCCAAAGTTACATCAACTTCAGATGAGTAGTTACCTAAACCTAGCATTGGGGCTAAGATAGTATCTAACTTGTCGCGGTACTGAGCTTCACGCATAGTGCGGATTTCAAACTCACGCTGTAACTTGTTTTCAGCTGTATCAGTTTTAACTTCAGCTGATAACTGTCTGCCTTGCTGATCGGTTACAGAAACGTCTTTACTCATCAGGTTATGAACTGATGAGGATACTAAAAAGCGAATTGAGTTTACGTTCTCTGGGGTTAAATAAGCATTTTGCTTTAGTGTAACCACAACAGCTGCACTAGGTCTGCTCTTTTCACGCGCAAAAACATTCTCTTTTGGAATAGCTAAAAGTACAGTTGCGTGCTGCACACCGTCAATTCTTTCGATGGCACGAGCTAGCTGCACTTCACGACCATGCTTAATTCTCTCATTTTCCATTCTCTGAGAGACACCAAAGCCGGTATCAGACATAATGATCTGATCACCTTCATCAGTTTTTTCCTGAGGAAGAGCAATACCCTGTCTTAACATCTTTTCAGTGATTTCATTGTAATCTTTAACATCAACTGAAATGGTGTTACCTGATAATCTGTACTTATAACCTTCGTTTTCTAAGAAGTCTAAAACACTACCAATATCCTGAGTTGAATACTGACCTAATCTACGCTCAGATTCTGGAGCTTTTCCTGATGAAGTGAAACTGATTACAGCAAAGATAATAGCAGCAACAAAGATTACTAGAAAACCTAAGATAATCAGACGGTGAACCATCTCACCATCTTTAAAGAAGCCTTTGATGCCTGATGTTTTAGAGGTATCAACATCGTCATCAACGCCAGTTGAAGGCATAGACTCAGTATTCTGTGCTACCAGATCTTTTGACTGACTGCTGTCTGTAGTTGTCAGAGCAGAAGATGTATCTTGCTCTTGACCGCCCTGCGCTACAGGAAAACCGTTGTCTGCCATTTTTTATCCTCACCGTAAAAGAATGCAGAATAAATTAGATCTGCATCTGAGATATTGTCTTATAAGCTTCGATCATTTTATTGCGAACCTGTAAGGTTGCGTCAAATGAGATATTAGCTTTTTGGGTTGCGAGCATAACATCTGAAAGTGTCATTGATCTGTCACCCAAATCAAAACGAGTCTGTTTGTTTGTTGAGTCGTTTTGTAAATTATTAACTGTTTCAAAAGCTTCATTGAGCATGTTAGCAAAAGCACCAACGTTATCAGTCTGCTCAATTGGAGCAGCGCCTGCTGAACTCTTTACTTCCGGCTGATTAAATACAGGTGTGTTGTTAACATTCTGATTTAACATCTGGTTATCAGCTGATGCCATGCTTAAAGTGCGCATCTGTTGTTGCATCTTCTGAAGCTGAGCTAACATTGAAGTTGCACCAAGACCATTTATTGACATACTCATATATACCTCTAACTGTCAAAATTCAGACAGATTAATCTTTTACTGAAGTATATCTTTCAAGTACTGTGCCAACTTTTATCTGTTGGTGTAAAACAATGTAAACATATACGTAGATTGTGCCTTTTTCCTATCTTTATTTCAAGAATTTAACCAAAAGCTAGCTAAAAGAATTGATATTACTCACTGTTTCACTTGTGTCTTTACAAAAACACAAAATAAAACAGTGGTAAACATAGATTTTAGGAAGGATAAAAGAGTTTTTTAACTCTCGTAAATTAAACAAATAATAACTTGTACAAAATTACTTTTCACACAGCATTATTCTTTTGACAGTTATTGATACTTTATGGTTATAAATCTGATAATTAATCACATTATTTCTGTAATAATGTTTTGTATAAAATTACCATTTTACATTTCGTTTTCAACTTTTTCTAAAGCAACGATCTCACAAACTGGAGTATCACTCTTTTCTCTACTCTTAGAGTTATTCTCTAAGACTAAAGCTACAGGTACTACAGTCTTATCTGTAAGGCGTCTTGCGTACTTGTTCTTTATGATTTGATCTTTTGCTTCATTTAGTTTTGTATCAATATCTTTAGAACTATCTGTTACCTTTAATTCAAAGACATATAGGTAGTCACCTGCCTCTGCTGTAATG
>Ga0256405_10005405_pt1 | contig 22122 bp, 14 predicted proteins | sample RumenRJG_02DNA_FD_189096 | JGI IMG/M metagenome (GOLD analysis project Ga0256405, IMG submission 189096) | Bovine rumen microbial communities from Lethbridge, Alberta, Canada - RJG_02 | ecosystem: Host-associated > Mammals > Digestive system > Stomach > Rumen | place: Canada: Alberta... | reverse complement strand
CAGTAGTGTCCTAGATAGCGACCTCAAGTCTCTTACTCCAGATAAAACAGATGACAGTATGCTCTCTATTGAGGAATTACAAAAGATCAATCCAGATATCCAGGGCTGGCTCACGATTGATGGCACGAATATCGATTTTCCAGTGGTCCATACCACTAACAACTCCAAATATCTCTCACGTAATTACAGGAACGAATATTCCGTCACTGGCGCGGCCTTCATGGACTACCAAAACACCCCGTTTACCGATGATTATTCGGTAATTTATGGCCACCGTGCCACTAGAAAGGTTATGTTCTCCGAGATTACCTCTTACAAAGAACAAGAATACTTCAATGCTCACCGTACTGGCACTCTTTATACGCCTGACGAGGTCTACGATCTTAAGGCTGTCGGTTTTGCCATCATCAACGCTACTTCTTGGCATTATTACGACATCAACCGCATCAAGAATGGCCGCAATAACGACATTATTAGTTACATCAAGACCGATGGCCATATTGTCGCCACGGATGAGTATAAAACGGATAAGCTCCTCCTCCTATCTACCTGCGATAAAGACTCCAAGCACTACCGCAACATTCTCCTCCTGTCCATGACCGTTCGCGGCTCGACAGACAACTGATAAGATGTTAAAATATAACTAATGAATCCAAATATAGACCTAGAGGCGCTCGAAAAAGAGCGTCAAGAGATAACAGACTTCTTAAGTCAGCCAAACGCCTATGCTGACGCTAATTTTGCTGCAAAAAACCGTCGTCTTCAAGAACTAGAAGAGCTCATTACGCTCGGCAAAAAGCGCATCCAGCTTCAAAATGACATCAAAGAGGCGGAAAACGACCCAGAACTCGCCGAAATGAAGCCAGATCTCGAAAATGAGCTTTCTGAAACAGAGAAGAGACTTACTGAAATGCTTATCCCTCGCGACCCTAATGATGACAAGCCTGCCATCATCGAAATCCGTGCCGGTGCTGGCGGCGACGAAGCTAGCTTATTCGCGGGCGACCTATATCGCATGTATCTTCGTTACGCCGAAACTCACGGCCTCAAAACCGAACTCCAGTCCGAATCCGTCAATGACGCCGGCGGTTACAAGGAAGTAATCTTTCGCGTATCTGGTGACCAACCTTATGGCAAGCTCAAGTTCGAAGGCGGCGTTCATCGCGTCCAACGCATCCCAGTTACCGAATCTCAGGGCCGCATCCATACTAGCACCGCAACCGTAGCCGTCCTTCCAGAGGCAGAAGAGCATGATCTCGAAATCAACCCAGAAGATCTCCGTATCGATATCTATCGTTCTGGTGGTCACGGCGGCCAGGGCGTCAATACTACCGACTCCGCTGTCCGCATCACGCACTTGCCGACTGGCCTCGTCGTCGCCATGCAAGACGAGCGCTCTCAACAGCAAAACCGCATCAAGGCTATGACAGTTCTTCGCAGCCGCCTCCTAGAGCGTAAGATTGCCGAGGATCGCGCCAATGCATCCGACGCACGCAAATCTCTCATCGGTACCGGTGACCGCTCCGAAAAAATCCGCACTTACAACTTCCCGCAGGACCGCATCACCGACCATCGCATCCACTACAATCGCAGTAATATCTCTGCCGCAATGAATGGCGACATCGAAGATATAATCGAGGCGCTTCAAGCTCATGAACGTGAGCTCTTGGCTTAAAGAATCTCCTATCGAGCACCTAGATAGTGAGCTTATTGTTGCTTCTGTCCTCGGTAAGGACCGCACCTTTGTGCATGCTCATCCAGAATACGTTTTTACAGAGGTAGAACTCGCAAAGATCCAAGATTTTACTACTCGTCGTAGGGCAGGGGAGCCTCTCGCCTATATTTTGGGTACCAAGGAGTTTTATGGTCGTAATTTTCGCGTGACGAAGGATACTCTTATTCCACGCCCAGAGACGGAAGCGCTAATTAATCTCGCAAAAACCCTCAATGCACAAAAAATCCTCGACGTAGGGACGGGAAGTGGTTGTATCGCAATTACTTTGGCACTAGAAATGCCGCAAACAGAGATAGAAGCCGTAGATATTTCACCAAAAGCTCTCGAAGTCGCCCAGGAAAATGCCAAGAAACTTGGCGCAAAAGTCAAATTCTACCAGTCCGACCTATTAGAAAATACCGAAGAATACGACATCATCGTTGCGAATCTCCCTTATGTAGACAAAAACTGGGACTGGCTCGGCCCAGAATTAGATTACGAACCAGAAAGCGCTCTCTATGCCGATGATGGCGGGCTGGAGCTAATCAAGAAGCTCATCAATCAAGCTCCTCAGCATTTAAAACACGATGGCTATCTCCTCTTGGAGGCGGATCGTAGCCAGCATGAAAAAATCGCCAGCTACGCCAGCGATTATTTCGATATCTTATCTAATCCTAACGACCAGACCTTGGCGTTATGCCTGTGCCTCCGGTGAACTTCTTCGGCCCACCTTCAAAAGTCCTTACGCCACCAGCAAATCTATCAACCTGTGCAGCGCGATGTTCAGCCTGTGCCATCCTGTTATCTCTTAGCTCTGCGGCAGACACGCGACCAAAACCGCGGGTTTTTGATACCTCTTTTGCGCCATTCACCCCTCTGGCAGCGCGGTCATATTCGCGAATACCGCCTGCGTTAAGCTTGGAATTCATCTCTTGTCGCGTGAGATAAACATCGTCTCCACCCGCATCATGAATGGCCTTCTGCGCGTCCGCGAGTGCTTTCTCCTCTACAGACATCGCTTTTGGCATAAAATTCCTCTGTTGCGCAACCGACGCCTGTCTATAAGCTTGAATGTTTTGACGGTTCTTTTCTAGTTCAACACGATCCTCAAAACTCTGGTTTGCCCCCTGTGCAACCCCTAAATATCCGCCATTTTGCGCATCCGCATAGCCAGTACTATGCACGACGTCCGCAGAGGTGGTCTTGGTGATTCTCTGGATAAGCTTAGAATTCAGTGCCATATGGCCTCATTATAACACCCAAATTACCCCTGTTCAAAATGTTTATGTATAACATATTTTGCGCTAATGGTAAATTATATCAAAATGGTATTGACAAAAATCAAAATCTTTGATATAATAAGTCCAGCTAATTGCAAGACTGCGAAAGGCCTCAGCAAGAAGCGCAAAGTTAACAAATCAGATCATTACTGCGTATAATCAATGTACGCAGTAGGAAGAAGGTTGGTTGTAGCAACCCCGGTATTTTACGTCCCCGCCGGTAAAAAGGGACTTAATCATATATAGCGCTTCGGCGCACCCAGTCGAATAGTCCGTGAACTACACTGCAAGTCCTGTCACGGCAGGCAAATATATGAAAGGGCCCCACAAGAAAGGTGGGGTAATAGGTGAATACCATGGCTAATAACAAAACTCTCGAACAGCTTATCCAGGAACAGAAGGCTTTCTCTGCCAACGTCGGCAAGCGTGTCAACGCGCACACCGATAAGAAGGCTCAGGAGGTCAAGACCTTTGTCGCTGCCGCCGGCGGTCGTGTCAACAAGCACACTACCAAGGAGGCAGAAGCTACGCGCAAGCGCAGCGACGACAACCATGCCGAGACTCGCCGCCACAGCGACGAGAACCATGCTGAGACCCGCCGCAGGATCGCCGCCCTTGAAGAGCGCGTGACTCCTGGTCAGGTGATCGTCGGCATCATCCTCGGCATCATCGCGGCCATTGCTCTTTGGCTGGCTGAACACGACGTTATCGTGAAGCCGACTGCGTTCGACGCGGCTGGCAACGTTACGGCGTACGGAACCGATGTCTTCATGGTGGCTCTGTTGGCTATCGTGCTTGGCATCTTCGTTTTCTTCGTGGTGACTTGGCTTATCGGAGCAATCCGTAAGGCCATGAACCGCTAATCTGTGCCGTCATATAGAAAGGAAGGTGATAATATGACGAACAAGGCATTCAGGAGGGGAGCGCTCATTTCCGCAGTGCTTCTTATCCTCGCAATTTGTGTTTGCGTGCCTAGTGTCCGTTCTAACATCGCTCACCTGGCTTATGCAGCACAGGATCGAGTTGTTAGGTACTTCAATAACGAAGTACAGGACGATGGGATTGCAAACAACAACTACAACTTTGGTCCGGACCGCAAGGCCGAGGCCGATAAAGCTGTAGCTGACGGAAAGGCCCAGACCGTACAGGAATGGGTTGCAACCAATAACGGTGAGGGAGACTTCTTCTACTCCATCAGTGTCGACCCTGCGCTCTGCGCGGCAGTTGCACTCCATATGGATGAGAGCTTGGAGCTTCCCGAAACCATTCTCGTTGACGAGCAGGACGTGCTTATCGGTCAGCGTGCCGATCAGGCGCATCTGCACTTCTTGAAGGACCAGAAATACTGGGACAGAGCCATCGAGCTTATCAAGAAGTATCTTACCTCTGGTGAGATTCGCATCGAGCACCTCAGCAACTACACCTCTGCTATGTATATGTGGAATAACGGACTTGAGGGCAACAAGCCTTCTGTAATCGTTCGTAACACCACTAATGCTGGCGGAGACATGGTCGTGTTTGACCTCGGCAAGCCGGGAATCGTCAAGTTCAGACTTCAATGTGGCTACCAACCCGTTGACATTCCTTATTGGCCTACTCCCGACAAGCCTCCGGTACCGGACAATCCGGTACCGGACAATCCGGAGCCGGACGAGCCCGAACCCGACGAGCCTACTCTTGAGCCTAAGGACCGCGACGCGGGACCTCAGGCACAGGGTGAAGGTCAGCCTGGTTACGAGGACTTCGGTGGCGGACAGAACCACGACAACGACACTACTCAGACTGACGAACCGCAGAGCCCGAGCACTTATACTCCGCCTGCAGCTCCGACTGAGGACAAGTCTAGTCGTCCTGCCAACACTACGTCCGACGGCAAGCCTGATGGTTCTAGCGGTACCCAGAGCGGTTCCCGCACAGTCGATACCGACAACGGCAAGACTGAGAGCCACGGTGGTCAAGACTACAACGTAGTTGCCGGTGATGGTCAGAATCATACTGACCTGAACCAAGTCCAGGAAACTCACAGTAGCGATACTGTTGAGCCCGCTGTCAAGGATGACGGAGTCAACCAGGGCGACCTGGATCCTGACGACGTCGAATGACGCGACCACCTTCTTCCGCGCGGGCCTAAAACCCGAGCACCTTAAAAGGAGAGCTGACCCCGAAAGGGCGAAGTAATCTCGGGGAGGGGCGATATTTGCCCCTCCCAACTTCCTTGTATTATACTTAGTAATGATCTGGTTTGTAGACGATTAACAATGCGGCTAGAGAGATTAAACAAACATTCTTAGAACTAATAACTAAGAAAGGAATTTATAATCCATGAATAAAATCGCTAAGACTAGCCTTGGCATTGCAGCCGTTGCTGCTATTGCTGGTGCTGGTGCCTACATGGCCTTCGCATGGGGTCCATCTCGTACTACATATACGATGGATAAGCCAGCTGACCACGTAGTCTTCAACTCTATTACTGACAACAACAAAGAGGTCGGTGATGAGCGCTATTTCGTAAGTGCTTCTGAATACACCGGCGACGCCTCCAAGAACTATTGGAGCGACAAAACTCAGGTTGAGAACGGTAAGGAATACGTTGTTCGTATGTATGTACACAACAACGCAGCTTCCAACCTCAACTTAACTGCTGAGAACGTACGTGCATACGTCGTTCTTCCAACTGACACTGCTACTTCTATTACTGTAAGTGGTAAGGTCTACTCCTCTAATGCAAACCCAACCACTGTTTGGGATGAAACAACTTTTACCTCTAAGAATGGTGAAAAGTTCAATCTCGCTTATGTAGATGGTACTGCAAAGTATTACAACACCAAAGATGGTAAACTCCGCACCTTCAACCTAAACGCTTCCAACCTTTTGACAAACAAGGGTGAACTCCTTGGTTATGACAAAATGGATGGTAAGATCCCTGGTTGTAGCCAATACTCTGGTTATTTAACTTTCCATGTAAAAGCTCAATTCGCTGAAAAACCAGCTATTGAAGTTTCCAAGGAAGTTAAGATTCTTGGCTCTGACACCTGGAGCGAAGAAGTTAAAGCAAAATCTGGCGACACTGTTCGCTATCGCATTCACGTAAAGAACTCTGGTAATACTACCCTCAAGAACATCGTTGTACGCGATATTCTTCCTACTGGCTTAACTTATGTTAAGGGTACTACTACTATCGTTAACACTGCACATCCAAAGGGCGTAGCCCTCAGCGATGGCATCGTTACCGACAAGGGTATTAACCTCGGTGATTATGCAGCTGGCGCAGGTGCTTGGTTATACTTCAACGCAACTGTTGACAGCTCCGTAAGTGAAAAATGTACTAACACTCTTCTCCGCAACGTAATTCAAGCTTCCGCTGGCACCACTACTGGTACCAAGGAAGACACCGCTGACGTTCTCGTCGACGGCAAGACCTGTACTGAAGGTTTCAAGATTGACAAGATGGTTAAGCTCCCAAGCGAAACCGAATGGCATGAAACCGTAAAAGCAGAAGGTGGTTCCAAAGTTGACTACCGCATCCGCTTTACCAACACTGGTAACGTTGCTTTGAACAATGTTGTTATTACTGATACTCTTCCAGAACACATGAGCTATCTAACCGGTAGCACCAAGCTTGATGGTAAGGCTGTCTCTGACGGCGTTATCTCCAAGAGTGGTCTCAATATCGGTAGCGTAGCTGCTGGTAAGACTGTTTCCTTAACCTTCCAGGTACTCGTATCTGAAACTCTTAAGGGCAAATGTGAAGATTCTACCCTCACCAACACTGTTAAGGGTACTTACAACAAAGATGAAAAGACCGCAAAGACTGACACCGCAGTCGTAAAGATTGATGGCAAGGTTTGTGAAGAAGACAAGCCAGGTTTCAAGATCGACAAGATGGTTCAGCTTGACGGTGGCAAAGAATGGTCCGAGACCGTTACTGCCAAGGCCGGCGACAAAGTTCGCTTCCGCATTCAATTCAAGAACACCGGTAACACCACCCTCAAGAACGTAATCGTTCGCGATAACCTTCCAGAAGGCATGACTTATGAAAAGGGCAGCACTGTTCTCTACAACAAGGCAAACACTAATGGTAAGACTCTTGCAGACGGCATCGTATCCAAGAGTGGCATCAATATCGGTAGCTACGACAAGGGCACTGAAGCAACTATTTACTTCTATGCAACTGTTAACAGCTCCTTGAAAGACAATTGTGAAGATACAACTCTCACTAACGTAGTAGATGGTTGGTACAACAACGATACCAAGACTACTGAGTCTGATACCGCTGATACCAAGGTTGAAGGTAAGGTCTGTGAAGACGAACCTGAAGAACCAACCCCAACCCCAGAATTACCAAAGACTGGTCCAGTCTCCGTAATCAGTGGTCTAGTTGGCGCAGCAAGCGTCGCAACCGCTGCAGGTTACTACATTATCAGCCGCAAAAAATAAGTTGACCGCCTAGTATAGAGCTTCCCAAAGCTTTAAGCGAGACGGGAAACAAATAAAAAAGACTTCGGAGCAATCCGAAGTCTTTTTTGTTGTACTTTTGTAATGTGCTTATGCTATCATATAAAGTATGAACGAGGGTGATAATTTTGGTACAGCGAATGGTGGCGCTGCACCACAGGGCAATAACACAAACAATCAATCTTTTGATCCACCGAAAGAAACAGTATCAAGTACCCCTAGCTCAGAAGAATCTGGAGAAATACCTACCGTTTCTACTGCGGGAGTCTCAAATAGCAGTAAATATTTTGGCGCACGTGGACGACGTAGTTCACGCAGTCAACGTCCAGATCAGCAGGTAAATTTTGCTGCTGCGCAAAACATTGCATCAAACCCTAACACCCCTCAATTCTTTAGCGAAGCCGTAATGGCAGATAATCCATACCCAACTGAAACACCAAGAAAAAGCAAAACACCTCTATTCATAGGAATCGCGGCAGCCGTCGTCTTGTTGGTTGTCGTTATAGTAATAGCTGTTATCCCGAAAGGTGATGGCGGTGGCGCTGGCGGCGATGGCAAAGAAACCGCTATGGAGGCCACGTTTAATAGCCAAGATGTCACCAATATCAACAAAATGGAATCACTCTATAGGCAAATTATTAGGGAAGAAATCCGTGGTAGCGATTTCGCTGCGCAAGACTTCCATGACCAGATTGAAAAAGGTACTACCTCCTATAGAAATGTTCTCAACGCCATCAAGAATAATGAAAAACAGCTCAAAAAAGAAGACAAAGATGCCGATATTGATGGTGTAATCGCAAAGATGGAAAAGAACGTCGGGATTTTTGAGGAAAACTACAAGCAATATGATTTATTTTACAAGGCGCTAACAGAAGAAAAGGTTGACCCTATCAATGAAATTAGTGATGAATCAATCAAAAAGTCAGCTAAGGGCTACTACAATCACTATATTTCATATGTCAAAAACCGAAAAGAATTCTTAAAGGCGGGCTGCAGGGATATTGAAACTCCTTTGAGTGATAGCCAACAACAGGCATGCGACGCTTATGAAGACAAACTAGACGAAGATGATACGGCTATGCGCGAGTCGACGTTGATGAAAAAGCTATTCATTGGCGATGACGAGGCGACGATTAGTGATAATTATGTAAAAGATTCAATAACCGAGATCTATCTAAAAATAAGAAATAGCGGAGTCAAGAATGAAGACGAAAATAAAGAAAATTCTTAAGGGCTTTAGGCCGTTACTACTATCTGCGGTAGTCATAGCCAGCTCGGTCGTTATTCCGATCAATGCTGCATACGCGGCGACCATCCCTAATGGTATTGGCTCTGCGGAAATCAACAAAATCCATAATGATCTAGGCGAAGAGGCCTGGGCTCAGCTTACTTGGCACATTCTTAAGAAGTGTGTAAAAGGTAGCTATGAAGAACGTTCTACCGATTTCAAACCTAGCGAAATTCTGACAAAAGATGACTTCTTTGATTACTCGCGCGTTGGCGGTGTTGTTACGATCCCGACAGGGTATTACCTTGAGAATAAAGTTCAGGGCAATGGCGGTGATGATGGTGCAATCTACTGTCGCCAGGGCAACAACAAAATTCTTACCATCGCGGCCGATGCGGCAGGCATCGATTATCGCCAGATTCTTTGTAGTAACAACTCGCCTGGCATTATGCGAAACCGCAAGAAGCCGAGCGAATGTAATCCTTCTTCTACTGCCGACGATTATCAGTTTAACCCTGGTTACGATAGCCACTTGTCATCTTTGTGGAACTCAATCAAGAGTAGTAAAGGATGGGCGACTTCGTGGGGAGACATAGGTAACTATGGCGGCGTTAATGGTTACGTGCTGTATGGTTATGAAGCTGGATATAGGTGCGGTTCGAGCGCCGGTATATACCAGACTGAAAGCGAAAAACCAAGCGGCTACTATATTAATCCTGCATTAAAGAATGTCGGCCAGGATGCTGGTAAATCTTATCAATATTTCACTGCAGACAATGATATTGAGTATGAGTTTGTTAACCGTAGTGATATTTCTAACTGTTCGGACCTCATTACTCGTGCAAACTCGGATACGGTCATCACGGCGTTTGTTGAAAAGGTCTTAGTTACCTTTAATGACCGCTGCATGAACTTCTATCAGGGTGAAATTGATGCGAATGGTGACAAAATTTCCGACGAAGCAAAAGACCAATTTAATGGGCTAAAGAACGCGAATCAAGGTACTTATCCATTCTTGGAAGACAAAGATGATCCAAATGATCCTACGGATACCGAGGACAAGCAGTGTGTGACCATAGAAGGCATTCTCCATCCAGAGCAGACCGACGACGACTCGTATGCGGATGATTCTGCTGCCGACGACGAGACCAACGAGCCAAACTGTTACACTAAGGCAGGTTCTCTTGGTTGGATTCTCTGTCCGCTCATCGATAGCTTAGGTACATTCATTCTTGAAAAATACGAGCAATGGATTGTCCCAGCATTACAGATGGACGTGTCGCTATTTAGCGATAGCTCAGACAACGGTACCTTCCAGGCCTGGCAAATATTCCGAGATATTGCCAACGTCCTGTTTGTGATATTGTTCCTCTTCGTTATCTTCTCGCAGCTCACTGGTGTCGGTATCGATAACTACGGCATCAAGAAGATTTTGCCAAAACTCATTGTTGGCGCAATCCTTATTAACTTGTCATACATAATCTGCCAGCTTTCGATTGATATCTTCAACATTATTGGCCGTGGCATTGGCTCGCTCTTCAAAGGTATCTCGGACCAGTTGGGCACAATTAGCTCACTTCAGGTAGATAACGTTACTGCGCCAAGTAGTGCATGGGAAAGCTTCACTAGCTCAACCTGGTCTAACGTTCTCATTATTATTGTGGGTGCTCTTGGCGTTGCTGCGGTATTATCCCAGGGTCTAGCAATTATAGTGCCGGTATTACTATTGTTCATCAGTATTGCATTCTCTGTATTTACGCTTGTTGCAATTCTTGGCATTCGTCAGGCTGCAGCGGTACTTCTCGTTGCGGTTTCGCCATTAGCATTTGCATGTTATATGTTGCCGAACACGAAGCCAATATTTGACAAGTGGTTCAATTTCTTCAAGGGTTTGCTCATGGCATTCCCAGTATGTAGCGCATTAATCTATGGCGGTGATATGGCCGGCAAGATTCTCTTAACCGCCGCAGGTCAAAACACGTGGGTAATTATCTCCGCTGCCGTAGTAAGCGTAGCCCCAATCTTCTTCATTCCGAAGGTGATTACCGGCTCTCTTGGTGCCTTGAGTGGTGCTGTCGCTAAATTTGGCGGTGGCCTCGGTCGTCGCGCACAGGGTAGCCTAGCCCATAGTGGTTTCGCAATGGATATGAATCGCCGTGCGCAGATGCAAAGAGCTGGTATCAAGTTCGATAAGAATGGTAACGCAAAATACACAGCACGTGGTCGTTTGCAAAACCTTACGCATCGCACGACTGGTAGTAAGCAACGCCTTACTATGGCACGCAAGCAGGCTGCCATGGCGCAAGCGCAGATGGGTGGTGCTGGCCTGATGATGGGTGCAGGTGGTCTCCAGCGCATGAGCAATATGCAGAAGGCTGCTCAGGCTGGCCAGGCAGAACAGGACGTTAAGGATATCGAAGCATCAATCGGCTTAACCGATGAGATTAATAATAATGATGCTCTTAGCGATGGCCTCTATAATGCCATGATGAGTGGTGACTCCAGCCGCATGAAGGCGTATCAGAATATTCTTTACGGTAAAGGCGAAGATGGTCGCGATGCGGCGCGCAAAGCGGTAGAAAAAGCTCAAGGTGATGGTGTGAGCAAGGGCATCATCCAAGATTATGGTTCAAATGCTATGAATAATTGGGCCAAAGATCTCAAATCTAATGCTCGTTCAGACTTTGAATTCGCAAAGGCTGCTGCATCTGGCGATACCAGCAAGAGTATCGGTTCGTATCGTGCCATCGAGAAGGCGAACAAGTATACCGCCGAAAGTATGGCTACGATGGACGACTCTCAGGTCAAGTCTATGATTCAGGACATCAACAGCGGTGCTGCTACAGAAGAGCAAAAGCAGTACGCCCAGCAGGCTGCCTATGAGGCTCTCCATAACGACAACATCAGTCTAAAGGGTGAACGCCGCAAGGATCTTGAAGCTATTGCTGCTGGCTATACTCCTTCGTCCGATGCCGCATCTGGCGGTAGCGGCCCAGCACCAACCGGCAGCAACGGCGGCGGAAGCCATAGCGGCGGAAGCAACGGCGGCGGTGGTGGTGCACCGAGCAGTGGTGGTTCTAATCCGCCAGCAAAGCCTGTCGTGGCACAAGTTGACGGGAAAGCTGGTACGGTCAATATCCGTCAAGGCGATCGCCCAGGTGAATATAAGACTGATTCCGGCATCATACTAGGTGGCGGCACAGTAGATAACATTCGCCGCGATAATAACGGCGGAAACAAACCTGATGGCGGTAGTTCCGATGGCGGCATAATAATAGCCCACTAAAAAATCCCCCCGAAAGGGGGATTTTTGTTGCTTCGAGATTTATTATTATTTCTTCATTGCCGCTTGTAGCACATGCTCGAATAACATACAGACGGTGAGTGGACCAACTCCGCCAATCTTTGGCGTAATTGTGAGGTCGTCACGCTCGCGTACAGCTTCATCGAGATCACCCTTAATTACACCACCTTCCGAGGCAGTACCGGCATCTACGACCACGCAACCATATTTAATCATCTCAGTCTTAATTAGGCCAGGTACGCCAGTAGCTGTTACGACAACGTCATAATCGGCAAGCTTATTCAAATCGTCGCCTTTATGGAATACCGTGACATCGTAATTGCTTTCTTGCCACATCTTTTCAAGCGGGGCGCCAACCAGTTTGCCGCGTCCAACAATTGCTAGCTTCTTTTCTTGCAAATCTACGCCATAGCTAGTGAGTAGCCAATGAATCGCCATTGCAGTGGCGGTATCGGTCTCGCCGCGCAAACCATCCACGTCTTTCTCCAGTGGAATGAGATCCAAAATATCCATACTACAATCCTTCAGCGGTAGTTGCACGATAATTCCCGTTACACTCTCGTCCGCTGCGGCCGTGCGTAGTTTTTCTTCTGCATCGCTGGCGGAAATCTTAATTACCTCTACGCCAATGCCAATATCATCACCGTATTGCTGCTTTAGAGACATGTATTTGGCGATTACTGGCGAATCGTTATCATAGAAAATTGCGAGTTTCGGGAATATTTTTCTGGCGCGTAATTGGCGAACTTGTTTCGCCTGGCGTTCCTTTACATAGCCGGCTAATTCTCGTCCATTTAATTCTTTCATTCTTCTCCTAATTCCATCGGCTCTTGCTCGAGTTTAAAGCCATACTTCTCATAGACGGCATCGATTACAGCCTGGCGAGCCTTTGCGAGGTCTGCATAGCTCTTTGCGGATTCATTAATAAGTACAAGTGATGCCTTATCGGATACGCGCATGCCATAGAATTCCTTGCCTTTGAGGCCGGCATGCTCGATTAGCCATCCACTTGGAATCTTTCCGCCGTCCCAGACTGGAATTCCTTTTTTCTCTGCGGCCGGAATTTCGTCTTCGGAAATGTATACATTCTTGAAGAATGAACCAGCAGACGCATATTCTGCAGGATCAGGCAACTTACCGGCGCGTACTGCCGCTACGCCATCACGAATCACCTGTGGGCTAAACTCGGTAATATTATTTTCGTCAAAATACGCCTGGAGGGAAGTGTAGAACGGTGGCTTGAGCCAATTCTTATGCAGATTCACCGTAACACTTGTAATAAAGTAGCGCCCAACGCCATCGCCAGTATTGAATATACTATGGCGATAGCCAAGATCTAGTTCGTCTGCCATCATATGTTTGAAACAGTTATCGCGGCAGTCATATACGCAAACGGAATGCAACGTCTGGGCAATTTCCTGACCGTATGCACCGACGTTTTGTACTGGTGCAGCGCCGACGGTACCAGGAATCTTGCTGAGCGCCTCAATGCCGCACCAGCCATAAAAATCACCATTCCATAGTTTTACGCTGTATTCTACCAAATCATCAAGCAATTCGCCGCTCTTTGCGCATAGACGAATTGTCTCTTTGTCGCTATCTATTACATAGATACCCTTCAGTTTATTGACGAAAATTACTCCATCGAAACCTCCATCGCGGCCAATAACATTACTGCCACCGCCAAGAATATAAGTTTTTAATTTTTTCTCACGCGCAAAACGATAAGCCTCTGCAAGGTCCTTATCTTCCTCTATCTCGATGACATACCGAGCGGCGCCACCAAGCCTCATGGTTGTTAATTCTGATATTGGTACATTTTCGCGTATTTTCATATATTAATTATACCATGGGGCGCATATTTTAAAGTGATAGAATATAGATAAGTGCGCCCGTAGCTCAGTGGATAGAGCACTGGTTTCCGGTACCAGGTGTCACAGGTTCGACTCCTGCCGGGCGTACCATGGAGGAACAATGGAAAATCTAGATAAACAGAAAAAAGAATTAGATGAAACAATCGCCGCGGCAATGATTTTGGCAAAGTATAACAATAACTTTCGCCATCGCTTCGTGCGCGCCTTGGACAAATTCGATAGCGAAATTAAAATTATTGCTACCGAGACAAAAGTGCAATATCCTGCAGATTTACTAATAAACGAACCCATCCATAGCGACCCGGGTAATGTCCAAGGAATTGCGAATAAAATTAAGACGTATTTCATGGACCACGGCGTAGATGTAGATATCGAAAACTGTGACGTGAATGCGCAAATTTCTAGATACTCCTGTTTTATCCATTCTGCCAAGGAACCCGTTAAAGTCACGAAGGCGGAGAAAGATCTACTAAAGCTCCTCAAAAATAACAGCGTTCGCATAGTTAAGAATTCAAAAACTATCGATGTAGAAATTAGCAACAAGACGCTTGGAACCGTAGACTTTGGCGAGCTGATTAATTATAAAGTTACTGATTTGGTTGACCCGCTAACTTATGTCGTCGGCAAGGATATGACTAATGTCTACGGCAGCCTTACGAAAGCAAATGGCATTATTATTTCTGGCGGAAGCGCCTCCGGCAAACAGGCCACTATCCGCGACATTATAGATTCTATTCTGTATCGCAATTCTAGGGATGATATCGAAATCGATTTCCTCAACCTCAAGTATTCCGACTTCGAAATCTACAATAAAGCCCCACAAGTCATCATGGTTGCCGATACGCCAGAGCTTGTGGCAAAAACTCTAGATAATCTTCTCGAGCGGATGGATATCTGCTTCGACCTTCTTTCGAAGACGAAGATGAAAAACATTGAAGAGTTTAATGATAGTGCATATGGCGACAGGAAAATGCGTCACACGATTATTGTGATTGACGAGCTAGCGAAGTTGTTAGAAATTGACCGCAAAATTGAGGATAAGCTAATTCGCATTTTGCAAGTTGGGCGCGCAGTCGGCTATCATCTCATTATTTGTACTGGCGAAAATGATTCTATTTCCGTAAAACTAAATGCAAATTGCATGGACAAAATCATCCTAAAAGACGGCCTCGACAAAGAAGCGGATAAGCTCATCGGTCTCGGTGACGCCTTTTATGATTCCGTAAGCGGCAAAGAACATGTGCGCCGTCGCGTACAAATCGCATTTCATAGCCAGGGCGACACGCAAAAGATTTGCGAATATCTTGAAGCGAACTCAAAATAAGCATCAATAAACACCTCTGTCATCTCATAGGTGTTTTAAAGTGTTATAATATCCCCATGCACCCGTAGCTCAGTGGATTAGAGCATCTGTCTTCGGAACAGAGGGTCGTGGGTTCGAGTCCCTCCGGGTGTACCACGAAAAGAGTAGACTTTGGTCTACTTTTTTCGTGGCTTCCGCGAGATGCGCGAAGTCTCAGGCTTGCTCAATGATAGCTCTCGGGGCCAATAGGCCAGTTATTGATATTTGTCAAATAAGGTGGGCTCGTTTAGAAAATAGATACGCGCGGAGTAGTACGCTTGCGTTCGGAATTGGAGGCGCATGTTGAGTAATGTTGACTTTTATGTAATATGCCTTTATTATTAGCATAAGCACTGTATTGGTACAATATTTCCGTTGGGAGAGTGAAATATGCATAAGCTACATAAAAGATTTACGCGAAATAGACAAATACTAGCCTTCTTCATAACTGTAATGGTCATGCTCGCTGTGGGGCTCACTCTAAGAGTATCTGCGACGGCCAACCTCTCATTTGTCTCAGACTTTGGGATAAAGAGCGTATCCGACGGTACGGCGCCATTTAATGATAATAATGAGCCGGGCAACGACTCGGATGACAATAATGGAATTATTAGGTCATTCGATTACGTAAATTATGCCCTTTCTTACGTTACCGAGTTGATGCCTGGTCAGAAAGTAGTTGAACAAGGGAAATTGATGACGGAGTTTGAGCTAAGCGCCCCTCCGTCCGCGGTGGAATTCAATATGGATACCTTAAACTGGATGCTAGATCAGAAGATGACATATTACTATACCGACGGCACCAGTAGCGATACGTGGGATGAGAAGAAAGTTGTATCGCGACAAGTGCTAAGCGGCTATAGGCTGTTAACTGTAAATGAGAATGGCTATAACGCAATTCCCGGCGCTGGATCGCTAACGGTTGGCCTGCATATAAAAGCGGCAAAAAATGGCGACACGATTACTCCGAAGTTTACAATTTGGATGGAGGGGAATGATAATAGTCTTAAAAAGTCGATTATATCGAATGAGGTTAAGGTTAGTGCGGCGCCGCGTTATGATATTGTGGTAGTCGGAAACTCTAATGCTGACTATCTAGGGTACTTCGACCCGCTAAACGGCACCATTTCTACTACAGATAAAGCAGATACGATGCGTGGGCGGCTAGTAGGATACGCTTTTGGGCTACGCCTATATAACAAATCGGCGGATTTGGGACTTAAGGGGATTGAGCTACCAAAAGGCGACTTTAAGTTTGATGTAGTCATGAATTCTAAGCTGAACGATGTGCGTGTTAGTGACGATGAGGAATATAGACCGTTCCTTTGGGATTATCGCGAGAATAATACCGCCAACGCCAACGTTAAAGGATATTTGGGCCGACACATGGCGGCGGAGGGGCATAACTTGCATGCGTACCGCCCATGGAGTGTTCCAGGAAACAATAATAATGGGAATCGTAAACAGACTTGTTGGAATGGTGGCAAGTACTCTGTCGTGCAGGATGAGAATAACTTGAACGTGTATCATGTTGTGGTTCGCGATTACGATTTTGACCTAAAAAGCCTAATTTTCCCAGAAGACGGCCTCCAAAACACGCCATCAGTACAATTTGGCAAGAATATAGGATTCTTCTCGGTGGGGTACCTGCAGTTTATTGCGCGTTTTCCTAGGAATATTAATACCGCTTCTACATTCCTGGTTAGCGCGACCGCGCAGAATATGCAAGCTACATCGCTTTCTGGCATAGAGACTACGAGCGATTTAATAGACAATAACAACTCGAGCGCCTCGAATATTACACTTTATCCAAAGGGAAGCATCTCGCAACGTAACTATTTCGTAAACTACGACAGTAAAACCATAAAAGCCAGTGCGTGGTCACGTGGCGACAGTAGTGCTTTCGTTGGCGAGCGAATAATCCTAAGGCAGCAGGCGAGATATAATGGCGATGGTGGCTTAAGACACGTATCTATTCTGGAGAAATTCGATAATAATGTTTTTAAAGTTGCCGACGACGTGCAAGAGCCAATCACATTTAAGGCTACGTCTAGTTTGTCCAGGGTTGATGGCCATCAAATTCTATATGCTGCTAAGCCAGACAAGACAGGGTGGGTTAACGAGGAGGAAATGAACCGGGCTACTGAAGAAAACCTCGTTTACTTTGATTCGATTCAGGACCTTAATAATGCTGGATACGTATGTGTTGGTTATCTCCTGACCGTTCATGGCGAAATAATTTATTCTGGAGACGGGGCGATAATTGAGTCATCCTTAGTCGTCGACGTTTCTAACAGTGTTAATAATGTGGGGTTAGTATTCCAAAAAACGGGCCATATGCGAGCCTGGAGAGAAGAGGGCGAGATCGCCGATTGGAAGAGTTATGTGAGACCTGACGGATCATATGGGTTGGGCGATTCTTCATATGGGGTAGGCGAATACGCGCCAGGCTATATTAAGCCGACCTATGCGCACTTCCCGACGACCTACACTAAGTCGGCCTATGAGAATGGTTCATTGGTGGGTGGACATAAGGGTGGTGTAGAATATGGCAACTCATTGCTCATAATTGGTGCCGTGAACAGCATAAGTATAAGAGTTAACGATAAGACAACCTCATCAACTGGAGCGGAAGTCGAAAAAGTTGTATACGACCTAGACAAGGGTGAACGGGTGGCCGAGTTTTCCATCTTTCCGAGTATGAATGTCTTATCTGAAAATCAAGAAGACGAGAGCTCAAACCAGCGCGCTGATGTTGTCATTACGGCAGTGGTTCCTAAGAAGCTAAAATATATCATGGGGTCATCTAGCACGCCTCCAGTCGATATAACTACGGACTCTAGTGGAGCGCAAACCATAACTTGGATCGTAGAGAATCAAAAAGTTGGCGAGGAGATGCCTCCAATAACATTTAAGGCCACAATCGGCGAGGCCGGTACGGCGAATGACGTCAACAATAACGACAAGCTTAGCGTTCTCGCTACGATTTCTTCTGGCGCTGATAAGAGGATTATCTCAGCGTCGAACGGCAATCTCTCTGAGACCACGATTACGGTCATTAAGCTAGCTACGTCTTCAGTATCGAAAACGGCCAGCCCATTAGTAGAGGTAGGCGGCGATATTCACTTTTCGCTACACTTTGGCAACAGTGATAGCGACGTGGTTAAGAATGTGCGGGCGATGGATATTCTGCCATACAATGACGATGGACGCGATTCATCCTTTAGTGGAGGATATCGCCTAAAAACAATAACACTAGATTACATAAATGCGCCGTCAAGCTTTGATGTGGCAAAAACTGAATCTGGAGTATTCGCTAGCGACGAAGAGGAAATGCGCAATCCTAATAGTGTCGAGACTATTCTTGCAAATAGATCTGGCGAAACATGGAACAAGCTGACTGGTGCAACTGTAAACGAAACTTCAAAGACGATTACTTATAATAACATCTACCTTGATGGCCTAGCAGCACTATATTTCTACCTAGGGGACGTGCAATCCAATGGTTACGTCAATGTAGACCTTTCGCTCACGCCGATTGACGCTGATGGTGAGTTGTATGCCATTGGCGGTAAGGTACAGCAGCCGGGAGATGTCTACTCGAACAATTTCTACGAGTTTGCGGATGGGCAAATAGGAATTGTTACTAGCAATATAGTGTCCGCACAAGTCGTACACCGTGAGATATCGGGCTTAGCATGGTATGATGCGAATGATAATGGCATACGCGACGGCGACGAGTCTGTAATAGCTGGAAGTGTCGTTCGTATTTATGACCAATCGAATATGAAGGCTAAGGACATACTTGGCCGAGAATACGAAAGTATAAAGACAGACTCTCAAGGACGGTATAGATTCGATTTGTTGCCGGCAGGGAACTATGTAGTAAAAATTGAAGGTGGCGATTATGGCCTCGCAAAAAAGGATATTGGTAGTGATGATAAAATTGACTCCGATGCAACTCCAGCTGTGGCGAACGGCACTCTAACGACAGCGAACATTGCCATAAATGACCTGCCTGCGGCAAACGCAATGCTGTCATATCATTACGAATCAGAAAATAACGACGCCGGTTTTACGCGTGCTACGTTATATGCCCGTAAAGAAAAGAAAGACGGCTCTTTGTTGGCCGGAGCAAAATTTAGCTTTGCCGATAAAACCTATGACGCCTCAGATGGCATGTTGGTGATTCCGAATCTTGGCGTCGGCACGGGTACTTTGACGGAAACCGAAGCTCCACAAGGCTACAAAATTGCTGGCCCTTGGACTGTCCGTACGGTAGTTGCGGATGATGGTACTATTTCGGCCAGTATCGACGGCGCATCAAAGAATGGCAGCGCCTATGTACTGACTAATTATCTCAAAGATTCAAAGATTAAAAACAAAATCACGAAGTCTTCTGCTACAACGGAAATTACCAAGAAAGATCAGGCTATTGACTACAAAATTCATTATGATGTCGAGCTGACCGATTATATGGGCGACGCCAAAGTTTCTGTCGTAGATAAACTTCCACATGCCATCATCGAAGATCAATCCGAGCTAGACGGCGGTGTCTATGATGCGGATAAGTTAACGATTACTTGGGAAGAAGATTGGACTAGCATTAATACTTACGTTGGCGCAAATAAGAAGAGTTTTGAATATAATATCTCACTAGTCTATGATGGCATTCTTGGTACAGATCGCGAACTAAATAATGAAGCAACCGGTCACGTTACTCTTATTGATGTCGAGACCGAACCAACCAACGAAACGGAGCCTGGCGATGAGGAAGATGACGAGCCAACCCCAATCAGAATTCCTGGTCGGATTATTACGAAGTTTATTGAAATCGGCACAGATAAAGAAGTTTGCAAATCCGATAACGCGGTAGGCTTGATTGGTGACCCATATCACACTCGTGCCAAAGAATGTAAGGACTACGAGTTAGTCAAATCACCAGACAAGGAAGATTATAGCTTTGAAGAAAATGACCAAATTGTAACCTACTACTACCGCAAGTTGGAAAACCCAAATACTGCAGATCCAATTACTATTGTCACAAGTGTAGGGTTAATCGCCTTTATTGCGAGCTTCGCTTGTTATCGCGCGTTCCATAAGCGTCGTTAATCGATAAAAAATACCCCCTTGTTACCAAGGGGGCGGGAGCGGAGGGGAAAGCCGTCTAGCGCGGAGTGCTAGACGGGCCTGAAGCCTTGATATTTGCCTTGTGCGGCTTTGACGACGATGACTATAGAAACATCGAAGCTTTTGAGTGCACTTTAAAAAATGCGAAACCCTGAAGTAGTTAAGCCGTCCGACAATCCACCGGTAGCGCATACCTATAACGGATCCCACGTTAGCAAAGCGGCGGAAAAGCCCTCCATGGCTGGAGACGCATTAAATGTCCTTGGCTTTTATCATTATCGTTTGAGTAAGAATAAACTATTAACGCCCGAGAATATTTTCGTCTATTCTTATTACGCACTGGCCAAAAGGGTGGTTTTTCTGTCGGCGAAATTGTCGCGATGCTAAACGCTATTAGTGAAGATTTAGGCGACATTGCTGTTGGCGAAACAAATAAGAATGTGGTTTGGTCCCACTCCACGCACCGACGTAGTCGTTGCTAAGGAGAAAGTGCTTCGGGGGGCTCTGTCATGCCTAAAAAGTGCAAAAATATAATGGTGGCGGCCCCATTATATTTTTTCTTTAACAATGATTATTGATTTAGTATAACCTTTTCGTGTATCCGTTACCGAACAATAACTCTTGGCATCTTGCGCAATATCCACTCTTTAAGAACTCACGCTCGCACCTATTGAGGGCTGGCAGACATTCTTGGATCAGCAATCCGCCCATCAGATAGTTCTTAAATGCTCCTAGTTCTTCGTCCGTGAGTTTTATGTACGATTCATCGCCACACATTCCGCATACCTGCGACACTTCACTATCATTGATCGTAATCATCTTATGGTTCCCCATTAAAGTTATTATTTTAAGATAAGAAAAAACTACGACATAGCGGCCTCCACTTCTTGCTTCCGCACATTGCTGTAGCTTATACTGTAGAAGGCATCACTCTTAATTATGGTTATAACTTCATGAACTCGGGTGTACCAATTTTTTATGGGATTTTTATGAAAATAGAGCTACTACCAATCAAAACTCGTATCGTCCATCCGCCAAAAGACGAAATCTGGGACATCATCGACAACCTAGAGGTAAAAGATGGTGATATTATTTTTATTACGTCAAAAATTGTCGCTATTCATCAAGGTCATACGGTTAGCAAAGATAAAATCGCAAAAGAGGACCTTATTCGCCAAGAAGCGGAGCGTATGATTACCTACCGCAATCCGACGGGGAATTATAGCGTTAATCTTACAGTGGCTCACGGCGTATTAATTCCAGCGGCCGGCATCGATGAGAGTAATGCGGATAATCACTACATTCTATGGCCACGCAATATTGATGAATTTTGTCGCGAAGTTAGAACGCGCCTCATGAAAAAGCATGGCCTCAAAAAGCTTGGCGTTGTCGTAACGGACTCTCATACCACGCCTCTACGCTGGGGCGTCACTGGTCTTGCGATTGGCTTAGCTGGCGTCGAACCGCTCGAAGATATCCGCGGCAAGAAGGACTTATTTGGCCGCGAAATGCATCTAACTCAGGTAGATATGATTGATCCGCTTGCCGCTATGGCCGTAAATACGATGGGCGAGAATAATGAATGTATGCCAATCGTAATCATGCGTGGCGATTTCAAAATTAAATACTCCGACAAAGCCTCAATGGACAATTTCAAAATCGAACCAGATTACGATTTATATCGTCCATTGCTCGAGGCTTTGCCAAAAGTTGAAGAGTAATCGCCGTCTTCCGCTAATCTCTTAGCTTTGCTATAATAAAGCTAATGAATATTCTCGAGACAGAAAATCTCACG
>Ga0256405_10005404_pt1 | contig 22123 bp, 20 predicted proteins | sample RumenRJG_02DNA_FD_189096 | JGI IMG/M metagenome (GOLD analysis project Ga0256405, IMG submission 189096) | Bovine rumen microbial communities from Lethbridge, Alberta, Canada - RJG_02 | ecosystem: Host-associated > Mammals > Digestive system > Stomach > Rumen | place: Canada: Alberta... | reverse complement strand
GATGCTCCGCCCTTCCCCGGTCCCTTGCCAGGGCAAGCATCCGGATTCCCAGGCCTCGCTGCTTGCTGGCATGGAGGAGCGCGCCTGCCACGTGGAAGCCCACGAGCCCCGTGCTCCCCGTGATGAGGACGGTACGGCCTGCCAGTTTCTCCCAGGGAATGAAGCCGCACTGGCAGATATATTCCATGTCTTCCCAAAAGATTGTTTTCATGCCATATCTTCCCCGCACATCCCTGAACTTCCCAACAATACCCCTTTATGTATTCTATAGTTTATTTTTTAATCAGTCAATGTTATTTTTTACCAATCCTGATTGTTTTATATTATCCATGCTATCCTTGTGACAAAGGGGTATGCCTATGGATTGGAAAAACAACTTCCACAAGAGAATCAATGAATTGTGGGAAAAGGCAAAGGACAGGGATTACAGACTCACACAGGCGGAATATGCCAAACGGCTCGGCGTGACCAGGAATTCGCTTCTCGGATGGCTGAGAGGTGCCGGTCAGCCGGATGCGGACGGCTTTGTCCGCATCGCCGCCATAGAGTGCGTGAGCCTGGAATGGCTGCTCGGGGACAGCCGGAAGGCAGATTCTTCCATCCTTGAGCCAACGGAACGCGATCTCCTGATGTATTACAGGAACATCACAAGCCTGCACAAAGAAGACCTGCTTGTGATGGCAAAGCATTTCTACGTGCAGGACAATCCAACCGCAAAAAAAATTTCCGTCGAAAAAAAAGTAATCTCTTGATTCCAAGTTGCTGGAAAAATCATTAAATTCTATATATTGTGTAATTTTTATTTTTTAAGCAAACTCATATTACATCACCAAAGTCAATACATGTCTATATTGACTTTGGTCAAATTTCGTATATAATATAATCATAGAGTGGTCCTGCTTCAGTGGACGATTCAAAATAAGAGTGGTCCTGCTTCAGTGGACGATTCAAAATTAGGGGGTTATCGCCATGATAGCCCCCTTTAACTATGGGAGGGTCATTATGGACGAAATCAGACTATATAAAATTTCCTCTGAGTATTTGAAGTTTCTCCATTCATTAGACAAAAGGATAAGCGTAAAATACAACAACCGTCCATTTGTTGGAACTGTCGTCATGCTTAACGGTATCCCCTATGTTCTTCCATTGACTTCCCAGACAACATCTGAGCGCAGGAAAGCTGGAAAGAACAAACGAGCAGCTATGCTCACTACTTTTGTAAGAGGCAGTGCCGGAGAGGAGATTGCAAATATTCTCCACAATAATATGTTTCCCGTGATGGAGAAAGTCCTTACCCCTGTGATCATAGATGCGGAAAAGGACACCTATGAGGCAAATGAAGCCAGGTATATAAGAAAGCACAAGGATGAAATAATCGAAAAGGCAAGAAAGCTTCACGACAAGCGAATCCTTTCCCCGAACGACTTCTTGAAACGAACTTGCTGTGATTTTAAAATGCTGGAAGAAAACTACCAGAATTTCTCTAGTGTCCCACCTCGTTCAGAAACATAAAAATAATTGTTCGAGATGTAGTCAGATGCTAGGAAGAGGAGGGCGGCGTAGCGGTGGCTACGCCAACTGACGATGACAACGCAGATGACTGCATATCGGGCAATTATTATGGATATGAACGAGGCGGGACACTAGTGTGGCATCCCCTCCCGTTCTTCCACGCCAATGAACTTCGTGCGACAGATTGTGCCGGCAGGAACCCTGCCCTCGAAATTCCGTCTTTGAAAGATTTGAGCAAAAAAGAAGCATACACGCAATCAAACGTGTATGCTTCTCTTTTTTGTCCTTCAGCGGCTGATTTCCATCCTGCGCTCGCAAAAATACACTGGGCGCAGGGAGCAATGCTCTGCAAATTCCTCGGCCGCTGCGAAGTTTGCCCCTATGGCATCCGGCGTATGGGCATCGGAACCGATGGTGACGTACCTGCCCCCCAACTCGCGATAGCGACGGTAGATAGGCAGGAGCTCCTCGAGAACCGAGGGATCGCCCATCCTTCTCGTGTTGAGTTCCATCACCGTGTCCGTCGCGATGAGCGCTCCCAGCACAGCATCGATTTCCTCGGGGAATTCCTCATAGTGAAGCCCCGGATCACTATAAGTCGCATAACGTGCGACATAGTCGATATGCCCCAGCACATCAATGTAACTGTTTTGGTAGACTTCCCTTGCCATCATCATCAGATAATCATGATAGAGCTCCTTCTTATCCCTTGTTTCATAGATCTCCGGATAATAAATATCATACCCCTCCATCAGGTGGATGGAGCCGATGACGAGATCGAAGGGAACCGTTTCCGCAAAGGCACGGTTCTCCGCACGGCTCTCCGGTGTCAGGCCGATTTCAACCCCCAGATGAAGGCGCTCCCCCCGAAGAGGCTCGTATTTCTTCCAGTATTCCTGAGGGTCGAAGGTGAAGTCCTCCTCTCCCGGGCAATCGATATCCAGATGCTCCGTAAAGATGGCGCCAAGCCCCAATCGCTCCGCCCGCTCCAAGGCTTCCTCCGCCTTCATCTCCGAGTCTGCGGAAAAGGCGGTATGCATATGACTGTCATATCGCAACGAATCATCCCCCTTCTCTCATGCGTTCTGGGCAGCGTAGGCCTCCTGAAGGGCAATGGCAAGCTGGTCCGGGCAGGAAGTCGGCTTGTCGTTGCAGGTGTTTCCCTTGAACCGCTCGATGACAAGATCCATATCCATCCCTTCTACCAGTTTGGAGATTCCCTTGAGATTGCCATTGCATCCTCCCTCAAAGGACACATGCCTGATGATCTTTCCGTCCAGTTCCACCTCGATGGAACGCGCACAAGTACCCTTTGTTTTGTAATGATATCTTCCCATATGTCTCACTCACTTTCTTTCATCAATAACTATCTCGTTACTTCGCCGCGGGGACAGGAAAATCCTTCCTTCCCGCACAGGAACCCGATCCTTACACGGTGAACACCATCGTATTGAACCCATGATAGCTGCGGTAGAGAACCTGATGTGCCCGTTTTTTGGCCACCTGCAGGACGATGGGCCTGATGTCTTCCGTTTCGACGGGAAGGGAGATATCCTTCATGGCCTCGCCGGGGAACCGGAAGGGGTCGATCTCATCCCCATTGTTCCGCAGGTGCAGCCGGAAGGTGCCGTCCTCCCTGGCAATCAGAGTGAGCTGTGTCAGGATGTGCTCTCCCCTGGAAGGATGTGCCTGCTCTTCCATGAAGCCACAGATTTCCTCCACAAGCAGACGCAGGGTATAGCGTTTCTTGCTGTCGGCTCCCCAGGATGCGGCAAACCGTTCCATGGCATCCAGCTGCCCTGCCACTTCCTCGCTGGTGCCCAGGAAGGTGGCGGCATAAATCCTTGCCTCCTCTATGCGCTTCCTCTCTCCTTTTCGGCGCTTATAGGCAAAGAGCGTCAGCAATGTGATGATTTCGGCAAGGGGATAGACCAGCCAAAAGGCGTAAAACCCGAACTGTGCCAAAAAGAAGGCCAAAGGAAGGCTGGCGCCGCACTGCCGCATGAACACCACAAGGAAGGCGCTGCTTTCGTCCTCCTCGGATTGCAGGTAGTTCTGCAGGAGCAGGCAAATCCCCATGAAAATCGTCCCGATGCAGAAAAGGCGCGCCGCATGGTAGACCTTGGCGGTATCCTCAATCTCATCCAGCCCGAACAGCAGGTCCAGGATCTGTGGGCACAACGTGGCCAATGCCGTGGCCAGCACCCCAAGCAACAGAGAATAGGCCAGTGCATAGCGGAACACACGGTGGAGCTCCGCAAAGTTGCACTCGGCGAAAAAGGTGGAAAACAGGGGCTGTGAGGTCTTGCCGATAAACTCGTACAGGAAAATGAAGAGCAATGACAGATTCTCGATGACGTTGAACACCGCTACCCCATCGGTTCCCGCCATGTTCATCAGCAAGTGGATGGAAACCAGCGTGAAAATGGCGCCGAAAATGTACTCGGCAGAGGTGGCAAAGCCAAGACGCAGGGGCTTGATAGCCTCCTGCAGGGATGCCGTATGGCGGCCAAGGGCGAGTCCCCCGTCCGGGCGCAACAGGATATAGCCTAGGCAGACACACGCCGCAAAAAAATTGGAGAGAAAGAAGCCGAAGCTGCACCCCGCAACCCCCCAATCAAACACGAACAAGAGAAGGGCACTGAGAACCACGTTCCCTGCACCGGCTGCCGTCTGTATAGAAACGGAAAGTCCGTCGGCATCGTCGTTCCTCAGATAGGAGCAGAAAACCTCCATCAGGATCTCAAAGGGAATGCCAAGCAGGATATAGAAGATGTAACTTTTGGACATCCCATACACCAGGCTGTTCTCCGGATCGGCACCGAGAAGCAGGAGCAGATGATCCTCCCAAAGGAGCCCTCCCGCTGCGATGCCAACCCCCACCAAAACCGCAAGGCGCAGGAAAAAATTGAAGATGCCCAGGGCATCTTCTTTTTTTCCCTCATGCATGAGATTGCTGTAGACAATCGCGCCTCCCATGGAAAGGCCGAACACGAAGAAGGTCGCCAGGAGGAACAGGGGGGAGACGAAGCCGATGGCGGCCAGGCCATCCATGCCGATGGCATGGCCCACCAGGATCGTGTCCCCCATCTCCGCCAAGGCCAGACCAATGGCTGCCAGTGGTGCCGGAAGTACCGAGTGCAGAAACATCTTGCGGGTGAAATAGGCATGGTCTACGGCTTTGCTCAAGAAAATTCCCCTCTCCTATCTGCCATCAAGCAGCTTCACGATATCCCCGATTTTCCCATCATTCGTCAGGGCATGGACGACCTTTGCGTAATTCTCTACAAAACGGGCAATGAACTCCTCGCTGTACTCCCTGGTATTGTAAGTCAGGTTGACATAAAAACCATCCTGCCGCCGATAGACAAAGAAGTTGAAATTCTCCTCCTCATGGTCCTCCACCCATTCCTGCACGGCCTTGCCCCCGCAGAAATCAAAGGGTCCGTCCAGATCCTCCCCCTGATAGGCGAAGGAAATGATCAAAGGCACGGGATCGCCTTCGTAAAGGGCATGGCGGCGGCAGAGGAGGATGTTTTCCTGGGTATCCCTGGCAAATTCCGCTGCCGTCATCGCTTCCGTCCAACGGACGCAGAGGGGATAGTGCCGATAAAGGGCCCCCATCGTGCGCTCAAAGCGGATATCGTCCCGTCCGTTGTAGATCGTGAGACTGACTGCGGCCTGCTCCCCATTCCGATGGCCCTGCATCAGACCGAAGGCCGCCGAGAAAAGCGTCCCCTCCGTTATGCCATGTTCCTTCAGGAAACGGTCCACCTTCCCTGTCTCGACAGAAAGCGGCACAAAGATGGCCTTCGTCTCATTTTCGCCATCCGCATCGAGATCCCCGGGCAGCTCATTCAGCTTCTCCGTAAAGGAGTGGACAAACTCCTCGTTCCACTGCTGCCGCTCCCGGTATTCCTTGCTTCCGATGACATCTTCCATCTCATCATAGTAATCGAGGACGGAGTATTCCTCCGGCACAAGGGTTTCCCCCCGATAGGCGGCATCCACGTCCTCGAGGAAGATCTGGGTGGAATCGCCGTCGATGATCGGATGCAGGAAATCGAAGTAGAAATCCCTGGTCTTCCGCCCGTCTGCTTCCTCTATGAGAAAGAGCCGCACAGAGAACATCCGTGTCTCCGGCTTGTTCATGGAAAGGCGCAGGTTCTGCCTGAGCCCATCGTATTCCATGCGGGATACCTGCTCCACCTTCGGCTTCAGGTCCTTTCCATCGCCATTTCTCCAGCGAAGATTGCCGCCCGCAGGCGTAAGCCTCGCATCCACCGCAGGATGCGCGAGGAGCGCCGACTCCACCGCAGAGGCAAGCCTTTCCATATCCGTCTCCGGCGCGAGATGTATGGTGATATCGCAGTGGACGCCATATCCCTCCTCGATCTCATTGCCCCAGGCATAGTGAAGTTCCTGGAGCGGGCCAAAGAAGTGCGTTTCCCTGTGCTCCCCATGTTTCCTGTCCACTGCCTCGCGACGGGACAGGAGTTTTGCAATGCCGATGGGGGTCTTTCCCTCATAGATGAGATTGAAATTGAGCTTCAGGTCACGGCATTCGGAGAGCAGGCGCACAACGCTCAGGCTGTCGCCTCCCGCGGCAAAGAAGTCCTCTGCCGCACTCACCCGCTTCATGCCCAGGGCTGCCGCAAAGCCCCTGGCCAGCCCGGCCTCCACCTCATTGGCCGGTTCCACATAGGCACCGGCGCTCTCGTGGATTTCCGGCAGGGGCAGTGCCTTCCGGTTGAGCTTGCCGTTCTGGTTGCGGGGAATCGCATCGATCTGGACGATGGCAGCCGGAACCATATAGGGCGGCTTCCGCTCCCGTATGAATGCAGCCAATGCTTCCTTGTCGATGGGCTCCTCCGCCACCACATAGGCGGCAATGAACTTTCCGCCCGCGGGATTGTCGCAGGCAATCACAGCGGCGTTCTTCACAGGCGGAAACTCATGAACGACGCCCTCGACCTCGGCCAGCTCGACGCGGAAGCCACGGATCTTCACCAATCCGTCACGGCGCCCCACGAACTCGATGTTCCCATCCATGCGATAGCGCACGATGTCCCCTGTCCGATAGGCAGTCTCATAGAGGGGCTGCTTGGAGAAGGGATTCGGGACAAAGACCTCTTTCGTCTTCTCCGGCCGGTTCAGATAGCCTCCCGTCACCTGCTCCCCCGCAACCCATAGCTCGCCCAGGGCTCCCGGAGGCACCCGCCGTCCTGCGGTATCCACGATATAGATTGCCGTATTGTCCATGGATTTCCCGATGGGAATGTCCGGCTCATATTCCGTCATATCGTAACACGTGACAGAGACCGTGGCCTCCGTGGGCCCGTACTCATTGGCGATGATATAGGGATAGACCGGCTCAAAGGGCACCAGCTTCTCCCCTCCCACCACGATGTATTTCAGCTCGGGACAGTCCATGGTCAGGGCAAATTGCCGCCCCACCTGGCTGGGCAGATCCGCAATGCTGATATGATGCTTCCGGATGATATCCGCCAATGCCGGCAGGTCCAGCTTCTTTTCCTCGGGAATCACCACCACCGCAGCGCCCACGGTCAGCGCAGGATACATGTCGGCCAGGGAGCCGTCAAAGCCATAGCTGTTGTAGCAGGTGACTCGCGTCTTTTCCGTGGGGGCAAAGTAATGGCGGTACCAGGCCGTGTATGCAGCCAGATTCCGGTGCAGGAGCCGCACCCCCTTGGGCACCCCCGTCGTGCCGGAGGTATAGATCAGCAGGAACAAATCTTCCGGGCCGGGTGACGGGACAGCACCCATGTCCTCCGGCTGCGGCAGGGCAGCAATCTCCGAGATGCACAGGGTACCCCCCGAAAATTCCTTGAAGTTTTCCAGGCGCGGCAGAAGGCTGTCATCCACAAGAATCAGTTTCGCAGATGCGTCCTTCGCCATAAAGGCCAGCCGTTCGTCCGGGTAATTGGGATCCAAAGGCTCATAGGCGCAGCCTGCCTTCAATACCCCCAGGGAGGCGATGACCATGTACTCGGAACGGGAAATGAACACGGAAACCGTATCCCCCCTCCCCAGGCCATGCCGGAAAAGATAATAGGCCAACCGGTCGGAGAGATCATCCACCTCCCCATAGGTATAGGATTTTTCCTCATAAACCACCGCCACATGGTCCGGCCTTTCGGCAGCGCAGGCCCGGAACTGGTCGATGACGGTAGCCTTTCGGTCATAGTCCCGGACCGTCTGATTGAAGCTGTCCAGCATCTTCCGCGTCTCTGGATCCGCGATACAGACATCGGACAGGAGGGCAGCCTTCGGAAGGCTCAGGACAATCTCCCGCCAGGAATAGGCCAGGACGCGGATGAATCCCTCCGTATAGCATGAGGCCGCATAGTCCACCCGCAAGCCGTCGGAGTCCGTCTGAAAAATCAGGGCAAATCCATCCCGTTCTTCCCGGGGTATATCTCCAATCTCAGAAAAGGCAATGCCCCTTCCCTTCTCCTGTCCCAGGACATCCCATGCTTCCTGCTTCGACCATGCAAAGGAATCGCCCTCCTGCAGCATCCCATGAACCTTGTCCGCCAATGCAGCCCCGGAGGTTTCCTTGTCCCACTGCAGCCGCAGGGGAAGCCATCCCTCTTTTTTCCGCACCAGGAAGCCCGCTTCCCCGATGCCGCCATACACCCCCAGCAAAAAAGCGACGCTCGCCGCAAGACCCGGCACATCAGGGCAGTCCTTCACCGTCACCGGACATACTTCCCACTCGGAAACATAATCCTCACGTTTGTCAGGCAGGGGCAGGCAGTCCGGCAGCTCGTCCCCGAAATGCGCCTCGCACCATTCTTCTTTCCTCATCGTCACCGATTCCTTTCCCGCGAACCGTTATTTCAGCAAATCCCCCGTCATGCAGCCATCCTCCATGAGTCCATGGATCATCTTTTCCACCGTATCCGCAAAGTGCCGCATGGCCTCCTCCGAATAGCGGCTGGCATCATAGTTCAGCACCAGGGAATAGGTTCCGTCATCATGGGCATTCATCTCAATATCCAGGGTGTTCTCCGCTGCCGATATCTCATTTTCCGGCATTTCCACGATGGAGGCAACGGTATCCCCAAACTTCATGCTGCCGCGCCTTCCCATGCTCCCTTTCTGCAGGATGAAGGTGGCACAGTCTTCCTCCAGGCCCTCATTGTATACGATGTCAAGACTTTTCCGGTATTTCATGCTGCCATTTACCCGCTCCTCAAGGCCCTGCAGGAATTGCCCGACGGAAATATTTTCCTCAAAATCCCAGCGAATCGGGAACTGCTCCAGCATGATGCCCAGGAGCCGCATCTCCGAGAGCTGGGCTCTCCCATTGTGGACCCAGCTCATGACAGACTCCCGGACACCTGCCGTCTTTGCCAGGGCCAGCATGGAAGCAGCCATGAAAAAGGTGTTTTCCGTAAAGTCCCTGCCTTTGAAGAAATGCTTGGGCATATCCACCTGCATCGGGATCTCGATCTCATTTTTTGTCCATGCAGCGACACCCTCCACATCCCTGGGCGGAAGATGCCTGCGCTCCTCAAAGCCGCGAAGCTCATTCCTCCAGTATGTGTGCCCTTCCTCCAGTTCCTCTTTGGGAATTCCGGCCTCCTCCAGAATATACGCGGCGTAGCTGGGGGGCTGGCGACGGCTCTTTGTGCCCGATACATAACGCTTTTCCAGTTCCCTCCAGAAGATGACCACGATGGCGGTCCCATCCACGATGGCATGGTAAAAATCCGCATACAGATACTGGGCCGTGGAGGTCTTGATCAGATAGATACGGTACAGGGGATGGTCGATGATCTCATAGGGCTTCCTGATTTCCTGCTTGCGCTGTTCAAAGGCCTCATCCGACAGGGTTTCCACATAAACCTTGTCCACCTTGCCGTCAAACCTCTGGCAGATATCGCCTGTCTCGGGATGGAAGACGAACCTTGTCCGAAAGATATCATAAGCGGACATGAGATCATTCAGCGCTGCCGCCAGCCGTTCCATATCGACAGAGTCATCCATCCGGATCAGGGCGCCTGTATTCATCATGATGGACTCCGCCTTCTGGAAATGGGTGTCCACCATCATGCGCTGCACCGGGCGCAGCGGATAAAAGGCCGGCGCCTCACCGCTTTCTTCCCTTTGCACAATGGTCACGATATTGTCATAGCGGGTAGCCTTGAAAACGTCCATGACTTCCGGTGTGGGATCCAGCACCTTGAGGTCCCCGCCCTGCCTCATCATCGCCTTCTTTGCCAAAAACAGGGAGCGCAGACCGGCGGAGGAAATATATCTCACCTGGGAAAAATCCAGCAATGCTTCCTTCATGCCCTTTGCCGCATCCAAAAAAGCAGCATCGAAGTCCTTCGCTTCCAAAGTGCTGAGTTCCCCGGACAGGTCCAACGTCAGGGAGGTTCCGTCTGTCCTTGTATTGATTTCTAGTGCCATCGACTGTTTCCTCGCTTTCAACATCTACTTCCATAATATCGCAGCCCCAGCATGGTGATGTCATCGGACTGCTCGGCATCTCCGGCATGCTGCCTGATTCTCTCAAGCACCTCCGGCAAAATATCTTCTATAGCCTCCTCGGGCGGCAGGGCATCCAGGGTATCCCGGATGCGCTGCTCCGTGAACTGGTTCCTCTGCTCGTCCATTGCCTCGGAAACCCCGTCCGTATAGAGGAAAAGAGTATCTCCCGGGGCAAGGTCGATGCCCTGCTGTTCATAGGGCTGCTCTAGCAGCCCCAGCATGCAGCACTTCTCCATGGGCAGGAATCCGTAGCTTCCCCCATGCCCCAAAAGGGGCGGGCAATGCCCTGCATCCGCATAGACAAAGTGTCCCGTACAAAGGTCAAGCACCCCCAGAAACACCGTGACAAACATGGCCGACTCATTGTTCTGGCAAAGCCGATGGTTGGCATTTTCCAGGACTGCCGCCAAATCCTCCGGCTGCTTCGCCATCATGACGCAATTCCTGAGGATGGTCTTGGACATGGCCATGAAGAGGGCTGCGGGAATTCCCTTGCCGGACACATCCGCCACAGTGATGACGAGATGGTTCTCGTCCAACAGGTAAAAATCGTAAAAGTCCCCTCCCACATTCTTCGCCGGATGCATGAGGGCATAAATGCCGAAATCCTTCCGCTCCGGAAACGCCGGGAACGTTCCGGGCAGCATGCCCATCTGGATTTTTGCGGCCACCTCCAGTTCCGTGCGGGCATGTTCCTTTTCCGCTGCCACCTGTTCCAGCTGCCTGGTATGCTCCTTGAGGGAATCCGTCATGGCATTGAAGCAGATCGCCAGATGTTCGATTTCGTCCCCTGTATCAATCGCCAGCTTCTTGTCGAAATTCCCCTCTGCGATTTCCCTCACACCTGCGGCCAATTTTCGAATGGGCCGCGTGACCCGCTCCGCCAGTGTGCCGCTGCCATAAAGGACCAGAAGCAGGACAGGGAGCAATACCACAACCACCTTGACCATGGAGTCAAGGAAAACCTGCTGCAGGACCTCCCGAAATGCCGTCATCTTCTCCCGGACATCCTCCGTGACCTGTTTCACCGGATCCAGAACCTCATCGTCCTCAATCACGGTGCCAAAACTCCATCCAACAGAGGACATGGGAGCATAGGCGAAATAATAAACCTCCCCGTCCACCTCTATGGACATGACACCGCTTTCCCCTGCAATCATGCGGCGGGCTGCCTCTGCCACGCTGGGGCTTGCAATTTGCCGCAGGTCAGGGGCTTCCGGCGCTGCCGCAAGGATTCCTTTCTTCTCGGAAGAAAACAGCACCCTTCCCTTGCCGTCCAGGACAAAGCTGATGCCATCCTTCCCACTGACAGCATCCTTCACCACATCCTCGCCGATCATTGCCAATTCCCTGTCAATATACCGTGCCTTGACCTCCGCTGTCTTCCGCAGCCGCTCCTTGGCGTATTTTTCCGCATAGCCTGCCATGGATTCTGTCAGAAAGGCATCCAGGACATTCTCCTGCTCCGTCATGGATTCCATGGCCGAACGCAGACCGTAAAAAGCCACTGCCCCCACCGTCAGGACTGCAACCATGACACTGGACAATACCAACAGTGACACCCGTCCGCGAATCGATAACTTCACCATTGGCTCACCCCTTGCAAATCTGACCTCAAACCACCAAAAAATTCACAATATAATAATATCGTAAAACAAATCATTTGGCAAGAAAAAGCCCCTGAATTCATCCATCCCGGGAGAATTCAAGGGCTTGATCCTGCTTACACAATATTACTTTCCAATGACCCAGCTCACCACGTAGATTGCCAGGGGAATCGTCACGCAGGCGATGCCGATAAAATCGATGTAGACGCCCGTGCGGATCATCTTGGTGATAGGAATATAGCCACTGGCGTAGACAATCGCGTTAGGAGGTGTCGAAACCGGCAACATGAAGCCCAGGGATGCAGAAAGGGCAATGCCCACAGAGACGGGAATCGGGCTGACTCCCGCAGAGATCGCCGCCGTGATGGCCAGGGGGCCGATCATGTTCGTCGCCGCCGTATGGCTCGTAAGCTCCGACAGGAGAAGCGCCATGACCGAGAAGATTGCCACCATGGCAACCTGGGAAGGCTCGCCGCCCATGCTGTTGACGATAAGGTCGCCGACCCAGCCGGAAAGCCCTGTCTTGTACATCATGCCGCCCATGGCAAGGCCGCCGCCAAAGAGGATGAGGGTGCCCCACTCGATGCCCTCCATGGCTTCCTTCCAGGTCAGAGTGAACTCACGCTTGGAGAAATTGACGGGCAGGATGAAGAGCAAAAGTGCTCCTGCCATCGCCGCCACCGCCTCCGGGAACAAGTGGTTGTACATTGCCAGCATCGGATCCTCCGAACCGAAGGCAATGGAAAGGAATCCCGGAGTGATCCAGAGGACAACTGCCACGAGGAATGCAACCAGCGTGTTTTTCTGGGCGCGGGTCCATCCGCCAAGCTCCCTGATACGCGCACGGATGAATTCCTCCGCCCCGTCGATGCGATCCACATCCGCCGGGAACATGTGCGAAAGCACGATGTAGGCGATGATGAAATAGAACACCATGGCAATGAAGCCCCAGACCATCCACTGGAAGAAAGAGATATGAATGTCGGCCATCTGCCCAAGGAAGCCGAGCATGATGAGGTTCGGAGGCGTCCCGATGGGCGTCAGCACACCGCCGATGGAACAGGAATAGGCCGTCATGAGCATGAGGCCCGTCGCGTATTTGTACTCATTGAGGTTGATATTGCGCCCATTGGCCGCGAACATCTCCTTGATGGAGTTCAGGAGGCCAAGGCAGATGGGAAACATCATCGCCGCCGTCGCCGTGTTGCTGACCCAGCCGGAGCAAAGTGCCGCCGCAAGGCCAATGGCCAGGAAGATCCGCTTGGGATTCGAGCCCACCCAGGAACGGGACAGGAGCCAGTAGGCAAACCTCTTGTCCAGCCCATGGGACATCATGGCCTTGGCGAGAATGAACCCGCCCATGAAAAGAAAAATCATCGAGTTTGCAAAGGCAGAAAATGCCGTCCCCACCGGCACAACTCCCGTAATAACCGCCAGTGTCGGCCCGATGAGCGAGGTCACGGGAATGGGAACAGGCTCCGTGATCCACCAGAGTGCCACAAGCACCATGATGGCAAGGAGCTTGTGCGCCTCAAGGGTAAGCCCGTCAATCGGTGTGAGAAATACGAGAACCGCCAGTATCGGTGCCCCAAAAAGCCCAATCGTCCTGCGCTTCCGGTCAAAGGCCTGCTCTGCTTCCTTGACCCGTTGCGCCTCATCACTCGCATTATCCATGCAGTATCCCTCCTTACACATTCAATAGAACATTACTGCCACCCGATCCGGTTCAGCGTCCTCTGCACCAGCCGCTCCGCATGCTTCTCCGCAAGCTCTGCCGATGCGACGGCAGGATGCTTTTCCCGCTCCGGATCCTGCTCTTCTTCGGCACTCCGATGGAACCCCATCTCCTTGAGTGTCTTCTTCACCAGTTTGTGCGCCCGTTTCTCGGCGATGGTTGCCGTCTTGCAGGCAGCCACTGCCGGATGCTCGCCCGATGTTTTTTTCTTCTTGTGCTTGTGGTGCCACTTGTCCATACCATTTCCCTCCTCCCTTTGGATAATCCCAAGGCCTATTTCTCCATCTTCTTCCCACAATCCTTCTTTAAAATACAAAAAAATCGACAGGATTCACAAAAAATCCTGCCGAAAGAAAAGGAGCCTATACTCAAATCACAATATATCGATATATTCGCCGCTCAAGGCCTTGTTCATGCTTCGCACGGCACAGAATTTCCCGCACATGCTGCAGGTATCGCTGTGGTCGCTCTCCGGCATGCGGCTGCTGCGGATGGCTTTCGCCGTGTCGGGATCCAGTGCGCAGTCGTATTGCGCATCCCAGTCCAGTTTCCTGCGGGCCTCTGCCATGCGGTCATCCGCATCCCTGGCTCCCGGGATGCCCTTGGCAATATCAGCGGCATGGGCGGCGATCTTCGAGGCAATGATGCCCTGGCGCACGTCATCCACATTCGGCAGGGCAAGATGCTCCGCCGGCGTCACATAGCAGAGGAAGGCAGCGCCGTTCATGGCGGCAACAGCCCCTCCGATCGCTGCCGTGATATGGTCATAGCCGGGGGCAATGTCGGTCACCAGCGGCCCGAGAACATAGAAGGGCGCCCCCATGCAGATGCTCTTCTGCACCTCCATGTTTGCCGCAACCTGATTCAGGGGCACATGGCCGGGGCCCTCCACCATGACCTGCACATTATGGGCCCAGGCCCGTTTCGTCAGCTCTCCCAGCCGCACCAGTTCCTCCATCTGGCAGACATCCGTGGCATCCGCCAGACAGCCGGGACGACAGGCATCCCCCAGGGAAACCGTAACATCATATTCCTCGCAGATATCCAGTATCTCATCGAAATGCTCAAAGAAGGGATTTTCCTCCCCTGTCATGCTCATCCATGCAAAGACAAGGCTTCCCCCGCGGCTCACGATGTTCATCTTCCGCTTGTGTTCCCGAATCTGCCGAAGGGTGCTTCTGGTAATGCCGCAGTGGAGCGTCACGAAATCCACCCCGTCCTCCGCATGGAGCCGCACCACATCAACGAAGTCCTGGGCCGTAAGCGTCGCCAGGTCCCTCTGGTAGTGGATGACGCTGTCATAGACGGGAACCGTGCCGATCATGGCAGGGCATTCCTGCGTCAGCTTCCGACGAAAAGGCTGGGTGTCCCCATGGCTGGAGAGGTCCATGATGGCCTCCGCCCCCAGATGGACCGCGCTCATGACCTTCTCCATCTCCATATTGTAATCCTTGCAATCCCTCGACACACCGAGATTGACATTGATCTTCGTGCGAAGCATGCTGCCAACGCCCTCCGGCTCAAGGCATTTATGGTTCCGGTTGGCGCAGATGACAACCTTCCCCTCTGCCATGAGCTTCATCAAGGCTTCCGGCTGCATATTCTCCTTCTTTGCCACTATCTCCATTTCCCGCGTAAGAATCCCTTTTCGCGCCGCATCCATCTGCGTCGTGTACTGTCTTTCCATTGCATATCCTCCTTAATGAACTGTTCATCAAAAAAAATGCTGCAAAGATGCCTGTTTTTGATACAACGCTCTTTGCAGCTTATTTTCTCCCTACGTTGGCATTATCCAAATCAGGTCACAGGTCGAAACACACAGTTTCCTCTCAGCCCGTTCACGAGCTCCCATACCATATTCAATTTTGTCATCTTCGATAATAACGTATCTTCCGATATGCCTTGGGACGGTTCAGCACCTCTGCCAGGGCAACAGCCTGCAGAGCAGTCTGCGGGTCCATGAGAATGGGATGGGGTTTCCCTGCCTCACCGGCTGATGCCTCTATGGCCGTTTCACTGCTTCCTGCACCATTCCTCAAAACCGCATGCCGGGTCCGCTCTACGTATTCCTGCCACAGGTCCCGCTCGGGATGCGAGGCAGGCTTCCCCGAAGCCTCGTCTTCCTCTTCATGGTATACCCCATCGGCAGAAGGTACGGGGGGCGCACCCTCCAGATGCGGGATCTCAAAGTCGATTTCCCTGCGGGGGGCTGCGCCTTCCTGCCTCTGGGGAAACTGCTGCGGCATTTGCTCCGGGGTTCCGGGCGGCGGCATCCGTCTCTTCTTTCGCTTGTTCCTGTCGGAAAATATCGTTGCGATGAAATACAAAAAGATGATAAGAAGAATATTTTCCATATCACTTCACCGGTGCGGAAGGTGCCTGAAGCTTGCCACCGTTTCCTGCATTGCTGATGGCATTCCGCATATCCGTATCCGCCTGCACATTGTTCAGGTTGTAGTAATCCATGACGCCCAGCCGGCCTTCCCTGAGAGCCTCTGCCATGGCATGGGGAACCTCTGCCTGGGCCTCCACCACCTTGGCCTCCATCTCCTGGGTATAGGCCTTCATTTCCTGCTCCTTGGCCACAGCCATGGCGCGGCGCTCCTCCGCCTTTGCCTGGGCGATGCGCTTGTCTGCCTCGGCCTGGTCGGTCTGGAGCTCCGCCCCGATGTTGCGCCCGACATCCACATCGGCGATATCAATGGACAGGATCTCAAAGGCAGTACCCGCATCCAGCCCCTTTCCAAGCACCGTCTTGGAAATGTCATCCGGGTTTGCCAGCACGTCGGTGTGCATCTCGGAGGAACCCACCGTCGTGACGATGCCTTCCCCGACACGGGCAATGATGGTAGGCTCCCCTGCGCCGCCCACCAGCCGGTCAATGTTCGCCCGCACCGTGACACGGGCTTTGATCTTGAGCTCAATGCCGTTCTTTGCCACCGCCGAGACGATCGGCGTCTCGATGACCTTCGGGTTGACGCTCATCTGCACCGCTTCCAGCACATCGCGGCCTGCCAGGTCAATGGCAGCGGAACGCTCGAAGGGAAGGGGAATCTGTGCACGATGCGCCGCAATGAGGGCATCCACCACCTTGTCCACATTCCCGCCTGCCAGATAATGCGCTTCCAGCTGGTTGACGGATACATCCAGTCCCGCCTTGTTCGCCTTGATGAGAGGCAGGATGATCTTCCCCGGAGGAACGCGGCGCATGCGCATTCCCACAAGGGTCATGATGCTCACATGGACATTGGCCGCCATCGCGGAAATCCAAAGCCCCACAGGAACGAAGTGCAGGAACACCATGACAAAGATTATCAACAATACCACAAAGAAACCCGTGCCGAACAACTCCAGCATCAAACCGCCACCTTTCTGACTACCACACGACTCCCATGAACAGCCACAACTTCCACCAGTTCATCCTTGCTGATGAATGCTCCCTCGGAAACCACATCCACCGGCGCGCCATCAATGAGGATGGAACCGGAAGGCCGAAGCTCGGTCAGGACTTTTCCCTTCTTCCCAATCAATGTGTCACGGGACTCCGCGCTCACATAGCCCCGCTGGCTCGTGGACTGGTCACGAAGGACGATCTTGTTCCAGAGCTTGCTGGAAGGCAGATGCTTCACAATGAGGGCAAACATCACAATCGCCAGCACAAAGGCTGCGAGCATGGCATAGACGGCATTGACATCGCCGCCCAGCGCCAGCACGACGCTGTAGAGCATCGCCGCCACACCAACGCCTGCCAGCAGCCCGACGGTGGGCATGAGAATCTCCACGATGATGAACAAGATGCCCGCCAGGAAAATGCCGATCTGGTAAATGCTCACCAAACCCTTCATATACTGGCTGCCAAAGAACACACCCGCCGCCACAAGTCCAAGCAGTACCCCGACGCCAAGTCCCCCTGTCTTGATTTCCACAAAAATCGCCAGGAAGACAATGGCCAGCAGAAGCACCTGCACAGCCGGCATACTTACATACTCCATAAGGACCCCTCCTTCCGGGTATCCCTGCATGCTAAATCAGCCCAGCATGCCCTTGACGATGCTGTTGACCATCTTGCCATCAGCACGCCCCTTGACCTTCGGCATGAGAACGCCCATGACCTTGCCCATGTCCTTCATGGAAGCAGCGCCCGTCTGCTCCACGGCCTCCTTGACGAGAGCCTTCACCTCATCCTCGGAAAGCTGCTCCGGCAGGTAAGGCAGGAGCACGTCGATTTCCGCCTGGGTCTTCTCCACCAGGTCATCGCGGCCGCCCTTCCTGAACTCCTCCAGGGAGTCCTTTCGCATCTTGAGTTCCTTGCTGATGACAGCGATCACGCCCTTATCATCCAGATCTTTCTTGCCATCGATCTCCGTCTGGCGAATTGCAGAGCGCACCATGCGGATGACCGCAAGCCTGTCCTTCTCGTGGGCCTTCATGGCCGCTTTCATATCCTCGGAAATCCTGTCCTTTAAAGACATTTCAATACCTCCTCAATAGCATAAAAGCACCCACGAATCCATCGCGGGTGCTGACTGCTTAGCCTCTGTACTTGCGCTTGCGCGCTGCCTCAGACTTCTTCTTGCGGCGAACGCTGGGTTTCTCGTAATGTTCACGTTTTCTTACTTCAGCCAGAGTACCAGCTTTCTGGCACGTACGCTTGAAGCGGCGGAGAGCACTATCGATTGATTCGTTTTTGCCAACTTTGACTTCGTTTGCCATGATTCTTCCCCCCCTCCAAGTATTCTTGGGAGAGCCGTGCCTTGCGGCCACAGCTATAGTTCTGTATTATACACAATTCTCCCCGAAATGTCAATAGCCAACGCACCTTTCAGCTTACAGCTTAATCAAAGCGGCATTTGCAAGGGTTTCCCTCGCTTCCTTCATAATGGCTTCCACAATCGCCTTCACCGGCTCGACCTTCTTGAGGGGCAGGAGGCTCTGTCCTGCCTGCATCATGCCGTTCTCCGTGTCGCCATCCACTGCCGCCAGCTTGTTCGTTCCCGTGGCCTTGTCCATGAGTTCCTGCTTGCTCGCCTTGCCGGAATACTCCAGGGCAATGAACTCCTCCGAGAACTTGTTCCTGATGCCGCGCACAGCACCGCCAATGGTAAGCCCCGTCACAATGGTATCCGTATCAATGGCCTCAATAAGCTTCTGCTTCATATTCCCATGGACAGGGCACTCCTCTGCCACAAGGAACCTCGTCCCCATCTGGACGCCCGCCGCCCCCATGAGGAGAGCCGCTGCAAGGCCCCTGCCATCGGCAAAGCCGCCGGCCATGATGACGGGAATCTTCACTTCCGGAATGACCTGTGTCATGAGGGCCATGGTCGTCAGGACGCCGATGTGCCCGCCGGCCTCCATGCCCTCCACCACCATGGCATCCGCGCCCTTGTCCTCCACGCGCTTTGCCAGCTTCACATTGGGAACCACGGGAATCACCTTGACCCCTGCCTCATGGAATTTCGCAAAGTACGGCACGGGATTCCCTGCCCCTAGCGTCACAAAGGCGGGCTTTTCCTCGCAGATGACATCGACGATCTCATCCTTGTTGGGCGCCATGAGCATGACATTGACGCCAAAGGGCCGGTCCGTGAGGGTGCGGCAGCGGCGGATTTCCTCCCGCGTGTATTCCGTCGTCCTGCCCCCCGTGGAAATGATGCCTGCGCCCCCCGCATTGGAAACCGCAGACGCAAGGCTCGCATCGGAAATCCAAGCCATTCCGCCCTGCAGGATGGGATATTCGATGCCCAAAAGTTCCGTAAGTTTCGTTGCCATAGGATACATTCCTCCCTAAAATTCATTCCAAACTCCGTGCGAAACGGTGTTTCGCACTACGCCCTTACACGAAATCTAACCGATTCTGCGCCCTTCGGTCTTGACTCGCTAAGATTTCATAGTAAAAAGACCTTCATCAACTTTTCCAATGCCTCCTGATCCGCCGCGCCCATGAGTTCCCGTGCCGAATGCATGGCAAGGATGGGAACGCCGATATCCATGGCCCGCATGGAGACAAGCGCAGAAGCAATGGACCCCAGAGTGGAGCCGCCCTTGCTGTCGGAGCGGTTCACGAAATGCTGCCAGGGAATCCCATGTTCCTCGCAAAGGGAACGGACAATTGCCACGGCCTCCGCATCCCCCGCATAGGACTGGCTGGCCGCCTGCTTGAGCACCACGCCGCCCCCCAGCAGAGGCCTGAGTGCCGGATCGCTCTTGTCCGGATGGTTCGGATGCAGGCCATGGGCAACATCCACGGACAACAGGAACCCCTTCGCAATATCCGCAAAAAGTTCCTCCCTGGGTTTGGAAAGAGACAGGTAAATGCGCTCCAGCACCTGCATGAGAAGCCCGGAGGCTGCCCCTTGTTTCGTCCTGCTTCCCACTTCCTCATGGTCGAAGAGGGCGATGAGACGGATGCCCTCCGCAGGAGCCGACGCAAGGATTCCCTCCAGACAGGCCTTGGCAGAGGTCAGATTGTCAAGACGCGGCGAGGAGATGAATTCCTCCCCAAGGCCCATCATGCACCCATCCTCCACCGGATAGGCAGAAAGCTCATAGGAAAGGATATCCTGAGAGGAAACCATGAGTTCATCGGAAAGCCATTCCAGGAAAAAGTCCTTCGTCCCGGCTTCCTCGTCCTCCCCTCCATCATCCCCTGCCTCCGCATGAGCCGACAGCCTCGCCAGGGGCAGCATATCCTTTTGCGGGTTGAGCTCCCCCTTCTCATTGACCTCACGGTCCATATGGATGGCAAGACCAGGAATCGTGAACAATGGTCGTTCAAAATCCACCAGTTTCCCCTCGGGATGGAAGGCATCCTTCCCCCGCAGGACGACCTTTCCCGCCAGGGACAGGGGACGATCCAGCCAGGACCGGAGAATCATGCCTCCATAGGGTTCCACATTGAGCAGTCCGTAGCCGTCCCTCTCCATCCCCGCCTTCGGCTTCAGCCGGAAGCACGGGAAATCCGTATGGGCTGCCGCTATGCGCAGTTCCCCGGAACACCTGCCGACCACAAAGGCCAGCAGTGCGGAATCGTAGCCCTTGAGAAAATAGCGTCCTTCAGGCACCAGTTCCCATGTCCCGGAAAGGGCAAGCTCCTGAAAACCCGCCTCCCTGAGCCTTGCCGCGCTGACCTCTGCCGTATGGCAGGGCGAGGTGCACATTCCTATGTATTCCAGAAGTGCCCGGGCCGTTTCCGCCATAATCCTCCTCCTTCCCCAAAACAGCAATAAAAATCCCTGCCATGATTCACACAGCAGGGAGGTCGTCTACCACAGTCAGGCATTCTGCAGATAACGCAAACTGACGAATTCATTGGCCTTCTGGAACTGGCTGCTCCCGTTCTGGCTCCTGTAGTTCAAGGTATCCACATAGGCGCGGATACCATCGGCACCTTTTTTCATGCCGCCGCTGCCATCGGAAAAGATCTGCCGTGTGACATGGGAAAATTCCCCATTTCCCATCCTCGACACGTCCGAGTAGGAACTTCCTATGGAGGCAATCTTCCCCGTCACATGTGTGCCATCATTGTAGATCCTGTCATTGCCCTGCGCAAAACGGCTTGAGCCGATATGCGTCTCATTGCCGAAGTTCGAGACATTCGCATAGGAATTGTCCTGGCGGGAAATATCTGCTGCCCACCGCTGCCCATACTGGACAATCTCCCGATTCGTCCTCTGGAACACGCTAGATCCCCAATTCGGTCCTCCCGAAATCCCCGAGATTGCCATGATGCCTCACCACTTTCCTTGCATGCCTCTTGCTCTCTATCCTTAGAAAGAATGGGAAACAAAACTACTTATACTTGTTTTTATTATACCTCATTATCCGAATTTTGCCAAGAGAAAAACGTTCTCAGATAGCAAAATGAAAGGATTTCGAAAAATAATTGATTTTAGTGATTTTAGGTATTTCAATTTTATGAAAAATCCTATATAATGGACATATGCAAGTTTACCTGCTTCTGAGCAAAGCAGGGCGTATCGTTATACCACTATATTTTAGGAGGGTTTTGACTATGAAAAAATTCGTTTGCACCGTATGCGGCTATGTTTTCGAAGGCGAGCAGGCGCCCGATCAGTGCCCCATCTGCAAGGCTCCTGCCTCCAAGTTCCAGGAACAGACCGGCGACCTCGTCTTCGCTGACGAGCACCGCATCGGTGTGGCCAAGGATGTCGACCAGCGCATCATCGACGGTCTGCGCATGAACTTCACGGGCGAATGCACCGAGGTCGGCATGTACCTGGCCATGAGCCGCCAGGCAGACCGCGAAGGCTATCCGGAAATCTCCGAGGCCTTCAAGCGCTATGCGTTTGAGGAAGCAGAGCACGCTGCAAAATTCGCGGAACTCCTGGGCGAGGTCCTCACGGACAGCACGAAGAAGAACCTCGAGATGCGCATCGATGCCGAGCACGGCGCCTGCGCTGGCAAGAAGGAACTGGCCGTTCTCGCCAAACAGCTCAACCTCGATGCCGTCCACGACACAGTCCATGAGATGGCGAAGGACGAGGCTCGCCACGGCTGCGGCTTCAAGGGTCTCCATGACCGCTATTTCGGCAAATAATCTCTCTGTAAGCTAAAACAGCTGCCACCAGGACGTTACTGCGTCTTAGTGGCAGTTTTTTTAACCTAACCCACAAGAAGTCTCCCGCCTCTACAGGCGGTGAGATGAATTGTGGGTTTTTCTGAGGGTTCGATACCCTCGGAAAAACAATTGCTTTGTATCTTGTTCCATGATATAATCAGTCGT
>Ga0256405_10005402_pt1 | contig 22130 bp, 21 predicted proteins | sample RumenRJG_02DNA_FD_189096 | JGI IMG/M metagenome (GOLD analysis project Ga0256405, IMG submission 189096) | Bovine rumen microbial communities from Lethbridge, Alberta, Canada - RJG_02 | ecosystem: Host-associated > Mammals > Digestive system > Stomach > Rumen | place: Canada: Alberta... | reverse complement strand
TCATCAATTAATGACCGCAATTGCAAATTATCAGGCTTCTAAGAATCTTGCTGTTTGTGATGAGAATACTTGGAAGAGTCTGCTTCAGTAAGTATTAATAAATAATATAAATCTCCTTAGGGACAAATCCCTAAGGAGATTTTTTATTCGTTATTTATATTATTATCAGATTCATTTTCATTATAATATTCTTCATATTCGTTTTCTGTTGGAAAAAGCAACCAACAATTTAAATGTGGAATAAACCCCATAATACCACATTTAATATCATACCATTTAAATAAACCAATCCCTCCCATTGTATTAGTTTACTCCTTTTCAATAACTTTAATTGCTGGTCGTTTTTCGGTATTAATCAGACCTTTATTTGCAATATCATTATATTTATCATATTCCTCTTTTGAGACCTCTTCATCAACATCTGTAACAACTCTTGTAGCTGCATCGGAAGGAGGAATAATCTTTTCTTCCTTTTGTTCTCCACGATCTGGATCAATATTCTCTGCAACAGGAACCTCTACAGAATGATCTTCTCCTTTATCAAATACATCCTGCTCTGCTTCCAGCTTTTTATCATCCTCTTCTATCTTCTTCATCTTTGCTGCTAATGCAGTATTATAAAGGTTCTCAATCTTTGTCTTGACATCTTCGTTGGAGAAGAGAGTATTAATATATTCTTTAATCTTATCCTCTGTAATCGTCTTCTTAATGATAGAATATGTAATTGGATGGCTTGCTTTAATTGTTTCCAGTTGTTCAAGAGTTACATGAATTGCAGAAGAATACACAGATTCCATAAACTGCTTTTCAAAGTTCTCAAGACTGTCTTTGTCTTTTAATGCACCAAGATTAAATGTATTAATCTGATTTGCAATGACTTTGAGAAGAGAATCTTTAATAGATTCCAGAAATTCTTGTACCTGTTTGTCTCCGTTCTTTTGACCTTTCATCTCAAATATAATAACACCTGCTACGATAGCTACAATCACAATTGCTATAATATACATCAAAACATCGTTCATAATATTCCTCCTTATTCTGTATTAAATGAATTTTGAACGAACTACTTTATATAATTGTAATTTATTTTACAATTATATACTATATATGTATAATATATGAGGAGGTTTAATTATGAATAAGGTAATTGATTGGCAAAACTATTTTATTGGAATCGCACAACTTTCAGCTTTGCGCTCAAAAGATCCGCGAACGCAGGTTGGCTGTTGTATTGTTGATCCTGATAAAAAGATTATTCTTTCAATTGGATATAATGGATTTCCAAGAACAAAGATGAAGTCTAAAAAGAATAATGATTCACTATTTCCTTGGGCATCAGATGCATTAAATATACTTAATAAGAAAGACATGTATGTTGTACATGCTGAAATGAACGCAATATTAAATTCAAGGGATAGAGATTTGGAAGGATCTATATTATATACAACATTATTTCCTTGTAACGAGTGTGCGAAAGCAATTATTCAGGCTGGTATTAAAGAAGTATTTTATTTAAATAGAAAGAATAATATATCAGAGGAAGCTTCGATTAAGATGTTTGATGCGGCTGGAGTTAAATATAAGAAGATTGTAAGTACAATTGGAATCGAGGTATATCAATGAAGTATGATGATGACTTTCATATTTCAAAAAAGGAAATAATACTAACCATATTGTATGCTATTATACTTACGATTTTATGGCATATATCGTTACAAGTATGATTTTATGAACTGAGGTATATTAATGAATCCTAACGATGATTTTTATAAATCAGAAAAGAAATTATTATTACTCATATATATCATTATGATTACGATTTTATGCGTTGTAATTATTCGTCTGATGTTTTCTATATTTCAATTTTCATCAAATGAAAATGAGCACCAAATAAGTTATATAGAGATTGGTAATGTTACTGATATGGATATGACTTATGATAGTAATGGCAATCCAGTATATGAAATGAAGGTGGAGACGACTACATCAGATAAAGAGCTTACAATCGTTATTGATAAGAAAGACTTCTTAGCGTATCGAATTGGTGATGCAGTAAAGATCAAAAATAATAGTTTGTATAAATAAAAAGTCCCTGTAGGATATTATTCCTACAGGGATTTATTTTTTATATTAATGATAGTATTTATTTCGTAAAAGTCAATAATTTCAAATATATACTATATCTTTGAATGGTTATAAGTAGGGCAATACTTATAAATTTTACCATTCAAAGGAGGTGAATATTATGACCGAATATTATCCTATCAGTAATGATAGAGGTATTCAAACAATCTTTGGAATGCTTTCGTCAAAAGTGCAAGACGCCATCTTGCGCAGAGACGAAATAGAAGCTATGAAAACCCATGAAATTGGAATTAGGGAATATCTACATATTATCTCTAATCCTAGAGAAGGTTTTCTGATCTGATATAGCTTTAAAATCTGAAATAAATACTATCTTTATATTCATGTAATGATAGTATTTATTTTTTTTTTGTTTGTACTTTTGAGATACCATGAACTTTCAAATAATATTTCTATAATAGGCTCATTTTATTATAGAATAAAATATTAAGAAAGGAGATGTTTCTATGGCTGTATTAAATACGGCTATCACGAATAGGCAGTTAATTTATGTACATCTAGAAACAACAAACCAATCGTTTCTAGACATGCATTATTATCTAAAGCATAAAGGAATTAAGAATAATACTTTTTTTCTTGCCTTATATGATCCGGATTTAGCTGGAATAGACCCAAGAGATCCAAATCTATCTCCATTATATAAACAAAAAGTCCTAAGAGAATGTATTGTAAACTACTGGTATTACCTTAGAGAAGTTTTAAGGATACCTGCATCTGGTGGTTCGTTCCGATATCGTCTCGACCGTGGTTCTTTAGCGATGAACTATCTATATACATTGAATTGTAATATGTATGTAGAATTACCACGTCAGTTCGGTAAGACGACAACTGCAGTGGCAAGATATCTTTGGGTTTATAATTTTGGATCTACCAACTCTGAAATTATGTTTATGCATAAGAGTCATGATGGATCAAAAGGCAACTTAAGAAGATTAAGAGAATTTAGAGATGCATTACCAACCTATCTACAAATGAGTTCCGCTACTGGTATAGATGGTAGAAAATTAAAGGTTCCAAATACCATTGTATCTATGCAGCATCCAATCAATAATAATAAGATTACCACATTTGCATCAGCACGTTCAAAAGCTGCTGCAAATAACCTAGGACGTGGTGCTACCGTACCGATTCAGTATTGGGACGAGTTTGCATGGATGCCATTTAATGGAGAAGCATATGGCGCAGCTATTCCTGCATACTCTACTGCAAAAGAGTTAGCACAAAAGAATCATGCGCCTTATGGCATTGTATTAACATCAACCCCTGGTGATCTTACTACAAAAGAAGGGAAATATGCATATAAGATTCATAACGATGCAACACCTTGGAATGAATCATATTATGATCTTACGATGAAAGAATTTGAAGAATTAAAAGAGTCTAATCATAATTCTTCTTTCTTCTTAATTCGATATACTTACCAGCAACTTGGAAAAGGCATGGATTATTTCAATCAAATGTGCCGTGACCTTGAAAATGACTGGCCAAATATCAGACGAGAAATTTTGCTTGAATGGGCACAAGTATCTGACGATTGTCCATTTAATCCTGATGATCTCGATATAATAGCACAATATTGTCATGATCCAATTCGAACACTCTTCTTTGGACGAGCACATCAATATCAATTTTTGATATATGAAGATATAGATCTGCGATATCCTCCTATTGTCGGTGTTGACCCTTCTGGTGCAACACATCATGATAGTTCTGCCATTACCGTTATTGACAGCAGAACAACAAAAGTATGTGCTACATTTAACTGCAACTATATACCAGCGGACGATTTAGCAGATATTCTTTACAAGTTAGCAACCGATTATATGCCTAGTTGTGTAATAAATATCGAGCGCAATGGTGAAAATGTGTATTCAGGTATAGCTTCTTGAATATAACAGAACCACAGTATAAATGGTAACATTTATATTTCCCAGGGTTAATTGCTTTGAAGAAGGTTAAATATAATATTAGAGTATTATATACCTTTGTTTAGCAGCGAAATTATTCAAAAAAAAAATATTGTAAATTACCTTTTATTAATTATTATAAAGGAGGTAATTTACAATATTTTTTTGAATAATACGTTCAACGATCATCTCTTGACGAGAGAGTAGAACCACAAGCGTATGGTGGAAGAAAAATCCTGCTCCTATATTAATAGTATTAGTATAGGATGTACAAATGATCTGCTCACGTTCTGTAATAGAAGTGCATTGGAAATGACCAAGCAATATAGAGTTGCGTCTATATTGAAACAGAAATGGTTTCGGGCTTCCGATTATTGCACGCCTTGTTAAAACACCTGTAAAGAAAAATCTATATTATGAAATTAAAGAAAAGATAGTTGAGGAATCTTTTAACGGCTATCGAGTAGATAAACAGAAGAAACTTGTTAAAGTCTATGGTACGGATTCTACAAAAGAAGTTCGAAATAGAATGATCGAAATTCTATTTGATAGAGTTCAATATCATAAAGATAAATTTATTGCAAAAATCTTACATGATGAAATGGGTACAATGATACAGAAGCCATCAGGTAAGATTGAGCATAATCCTGATGCACATGATGACCAGATCTTTTCTTATCTTCATGCATTAAGACCATTGTATGATAATGCAGCATTTCTGTCAAGAGAATTTGGTATTCATAAATTCTCAATTCGTACAGATGATGATACCGAAGTGATTGATGGAGACATCGATGCTGCAGAAAATGGGTATGAATTTATTGATGTTAATCAAGAAGACGATGACGATATTAGTTCTGAACAAGCTAAGACAGAACAGTATATTGCAGAAGCATCAAAATATAAAACTGCTCAAGAATTTAATATTATTCAAGAAAAAGCAGATGAAGATTATACAGCAACACTAATTGCATCTGATCGTCTTGCAAAATTAGCATATGATAAAAAATATCATACCAATCAGAATGATCAAGTTAAAACAACGGTACGGTTACCTGACAGTATCTTTATGCAGAATGATTATGATGGTTCTTATGATGATGAGACTGGACTATTAAATAAAGTAGATAATGGTAACCTAAGTGATTTATTTAATCACGTATAAGGAGATGAGTTATGGAAGATATAAAACAAGATAGAATTATTGAAATCTCTGATCAACTCAGACCGATTGTGGAAGAGTATATTTATAAACTCAATCATTCTACAAAGATCAGGAAGGATATGAGAAATGCATATCATGAAGTCATGATGTGGAAAGATGATACTACTACATTAGCAGAAAACGGTCATGAACCGGATCTTAATCTGGATGCCCCTAGGATGGGATTATTGGCTTATTGTTCTTCTTCTGATGGTGTAGAAGCAAATGTATATGATGGTGATGATGAGATTGCAGAATCTGTCATACCGGTAGATGTATTGGCATATCGTTTATCTCAAGATGAAAGAGTAAAGAGTATTAACGAGATTAAGTCAGTTAAATATGACAATAAGGGAAATATTTATTTTAACTTTAAATATTCTTTAAACGAGAACTCATTTATTGTAAATGAAGCTTATATTGGTAAGACTCCTAATCTAATTGCAATGGAAGATTGCTTTAGACAATTAAAACAAATTGACAAATCTCAATGGGGAACTTTTGATACTTTGGATATTGTTGATCAGATTAATACTTTATTCGAAGCACAATTCGGTATGGAAATCTTCTCTTTACATCTAGAGCCCGATCCGTTCCCGAATGCATGGACTATGCCAATCTCTTATAAGTTTGATTATGCAATTGATCAATCAATTAAGAAGAATGGCATTTATGCTACGCAGAGAGATGGATTTAAATTTAAACCAAATAATGGTATTGCTGTTATTGCAACCATTACTTCTGGATTATTATTTGATCAGAGCATTACTGCAGAGGAGACAATCGGTGTACTACTGCATGAGCTTGGTCATAACTTTGCAGATTATATTGATCCAACCATTCGTCAATATGATAATAAATATATTCTGAATGCATATAATCAAATGATGTATTATGCTACAGAAGCTGCACTGGATAAATCTGATGTTAGCAAAGAAATGTCTAACTGGAATGATTATGAAAACGCAATTTCTCCGATGTCTGAAAGAAGACGGAAAAAAGAAATGAGTAAAAAAGAAAAGGAGAATAAGCGTCGATATGATTATTATGCATTTAGAAGAATCTTAAGTGTCTTTTCATTAAATATTCCAACGGCAATTATAAACTTATTAGCAATTCCAATTGTAAAGTTATCTGTAAAACGAGGAAAAGAATTTGTTGCACGTTCAAATGAAATGATGGCAGATAAGTTTGCTACAACATATGGCTATGGACCAGCCGTTCAGTCTGCTTTAACAAAAATGACCTTATCTGGAATTCCAATCGATGAGAAGATTTATAATATTCCTCTGATTGGTGCAATTATGAAGCTCAATTCAATTCCTGGAGAATATCTTGTTAATATTTATGATGAACATCCGAATTTAATTGCTAGAATTGATGATCAAATCTATACACTTCAGCAAGAATTAACAAAGAAGAATATGAGTAAAGAAGTTCGAGCTGCAATAGAAGCCGATATTAAACAGCTTCAACAACTTAAATCTGATATTACTTCGAAAGGCAAAAATCTTACTGAAGCAGTACAGAATAAGTGGTTTGCTTATCTGGACAATAGTCTTGATAAAGATGAGATGGCAAAAATCTCTCAGCGTTTAAATGAAGAGATGGATAATTATATTAAGAAAATCTAATATAAATCCAGGTACTCATAGGAGTACCTGGCTATTTTTACTGTATTTCCTTAATCTTTGATAGATCAACCTGATCATTTTCTCCACCAGATTTACCATTGGTTTTCATATATTCATTACAATATTTAAATGCAAGAAATCTGGTCTTATTTGCTTCATTAAGCTTTATACTAAGAAGCTTTGTAACGGTCTTCATAAAGACCGTATTCTTATTAGAACTCTTTTTCTTCTCATCTGTATTCCCGGTATTATTATTCGTTGTAGTAGAGGCATTAGTAGTATTATTGTTTGTTGTAGCAGGCGGTTGTTTTCCATCTGCTTCCATAAATAATGATCCATAGGATGTATTATATTGAAAAGAAGTAGTGGTAACTTGTTGCTGAGAAGACTGATTATTTGTATTAGATTGACTTGTCTGTGCTTGATTATTATTTGTATTTTGTTGCTGTTGTGTTTGATTATTTTGTGACTGGTTTGCAGATTGATTTGCACCAGCCATTGCTTTAATCGATTTATTTATATTATCAATATCAACCTTAATAGATGCCATGGTATTATTTTTATATTCAGATAAGAATTTATACATGTCAGCTGTTCCAGGAATATTACCATTTGCATTATAAGATATTTGTTGATTATCCTGTGCAATTGTAAATGACTTTTGATTTGCAATATCAACAGCAGAATTTTTATCAGAAATATCATTAAAGTAATTTGGATAGCTTTGCTTCAGAAATTCATTTACGGTATCTGGAATATTATTATTTGCTGGGTTATATGGAATTGGTGCTAATTTAACTAAGGTATTTAAATTATTCAAATTTGGTACTTTATCACCTTGCTTCAAAGTAATATTCGTACCATAGTCTTTCATATTTTTCAGATTTTCAAATTTGATATCATTATAGAGATTGGTAACAGATTCCTTAAACTTATTCCACACCTTTTGAATTGCACCAACCATCTTACCAAGATATTCCGTTAAATTTGCTTCTTGAAGGGAAACAAGATCTGCAGATTCATTTACTGTTTCACGTACCGAATACAATGCTTCTTTATTTTTATAATGCTTCTCTGCAAGATATGCAGTATAGCTCAAATGATCTAAGTCGTATTTCATATTTACTTCCTTCCCATTATAGCAATAAGAATTGAGAATAATATTCTACGATCTTCTGAAAGTGCATTACAAATCGCATCCCATTTATAAGAATAAGCAATTGTATAAACTTCACAGATATCAATAATATATTTACATTCTGCTTTCAAAATATTTAATAGAATATAGTTTAAATTGGAATCAAAATTTTTATTTAATGCCAAGATCTGATTACCATGCTTTAAAATATATTCTCTTGTTGCTGTAATATCTTTAATCATTGTAGCTTCCGTTTTTTCTTCTGATTTTAATATGTTCTCAGAATTTAAAAACCGATTTAATGATGTTTTTATTTCAGATGCTTTTACAACAGATCCAAGTGACTCTGTATTGTTATTATGAAAATATTCGAATAATTTTGTATCATATTCATCTTCATAGATTTTTCTTGTTTTTCCAATCGTATAAGCTCGTATAGTATCGATGTATTCTTCTTCAAAATGTCCAATAGAATCATTATATATCTTCTTTAAAGATTCGATTAATGCAATAGAATCTTTAGAATTGAATATAGATTCGAGCTTATCCTGTGTAGAGTCAGAAACGTCTCTAAATTTTGAATCTGAGTCATCAGGTGGTATAACTACATCTAAATTCGTATAGTTATAATGCTCAAATGGAGCTAATAACTTATATCCTTGATAACGATTTGATGCAGTAACATCAAATGTTTTATGATCTGGTCTTTCAGTAAATTGTTTAATCGCTGCCTTATATTGATTGATTGTATGTAGATCTTTGATAATTGTTTTTGTAGCAGAGTTTCCTTTAGTATATATCTTTTCTATATTTGTAAGATATGCTCCAAATATCTTTAATACAATTTCGTTAAAATTAAATTCTTGGTTAAACCCTTCTCGAAAAGAAGTTGATTCTGAAAGAGCAGATCTTTGTATTGCATTTTTAAAATATCCTTCTATCAGATCTCTAATTTGATCATTTGATTCTGATAACAAATCAAGACTATATGGAATCATATCATAATCTTCAGATACTGGTACATAAGAAGATCGATGAGAATGAGGATCTTGTTTAAGAAGATCTTTAGAAAATAACATAATATGCCTCCTAATAAGAAAAATAAAAATTGAGGGAGGATTAGATCCTCCCTCAATCTATTCGATTCTAGTTATACTAAATTAAATATATTACTCAGCAAACAGAGAATCAAGAGGATCTTTAGATATAGTTGCAGACTCAGCAAAATCGCCCTTTTTTGCCTTAAGAACAAGACGTCTTCCCGTTGCGACCAGCTTAGCATACTCTCTATTCTTATCAGCAAGAGCTCTAGTAGCAGCATTCGTAAGAATAGTCATAGCAGTACTAAGTCTTCCAGTATACTTTGTAAACGGCTTCGGATCGATATTTCTAAGAGACTTAACCGTTTTAATTGCGGCATTGATTTGTCTCTTTTGGTCATCATACATACCCTTAGCGTTTTTCGATACCACACTATAGTTAGTACCAAACTGAACGTAGACATCAAAAGAACGAATCAGATCACCAATAGAAACATCCTTAATCTTTCCTTCAACTTTTTCAACAATTGCATTTACTGCAGCTTGCTTATTCTCAGTTCCAAGAATCTTTTCAAGATCAGGATCTTTGCCAGGGTTACCACCTAACAGATTCACAGATGCCTTCGTATATGCACTCTTGTCATAATCAGTCTTTCCAAGACGATCACCAGAGCCGCTATAACTATTTATATCAGAAGCAGATTTATATACACTGGCATACTTATTCATATTAACAATTCCCTTGTTAATAATATTAGCATAAGAACCAGTTTTACTAGTTAAATCATCAAGGCCACCAAACTCATGAACAGACCCTGCAGTTCGATTTTTATCGCCTTTAAAATACTTTAATTTATTTGCAACGTCCTGATCGGACATCGTAAACTGTGCACAAACTTTCTTGATAGCGGTAAGAACCTTTTCCCATGCAGCCTGAATAAATCCCCATACCTTTTTAAAAAGGTTAACAATAACATCCTTTATCTTCTGAAGGGCACCTTTCTTGCTTTCATCGGCCTCGGAAAGAATAAGTTTAGTACCAGTTTGCTGATAATATTTAGACTCTGCAAGGCTAACAGAATGAAGTACCTTAGAGATGTAACGATCAGTAGCTTCATCAACATACTGAGAAGCCTCATTTACCGAAGTAACAAAATCTGGAATAATATTTGCCGGTCTAACATCGGCAAGCTCATTTACATATTCCATTATGAACCTCCTAGAATATATAGTTATTTGTTTAAATAGTACTTTTAAATTTGACTTTATGTATTACTAATAAGTTAATTAAAATAAATTTGTTAAGCAGCCGAACCTTTTCTAATAGGATCAATACCTTTTTCTGCTCTTTTGAATGCTACTTTAAGTTGGGCAGCATACAAACTAAAATTTTCGATTCCTTTTAAAATACCACTAAAAACTGCTTGATTCGTTTTAAGTGTTATCGAAATAACATCTGCTATTTCTTTTAAACTGTCTCGATAATTAATATCTGATGTATTACTAAGTTTTTCAATATCATGTTTCAATTGCTTAAGTTGAGCATCTCTCTTTTTATATATTCCGTTTGCAATATTGATTGCTTTTGAAGAATGTACATTATTGTCTATAATTTTATAATACTGTCTAAGCTTACCATATGTAACTTCTGAAGCTGGAATTTCATCTCCACATAAATTCTTATTTATAAAATCTGGAATAGCTCCAAATTTTATTGGTTCGTTTTCGTCATTTTCATTATAAATTTCTTCAGAACCTTTTATTGACTTAAATTTATCAATAGCTTTTAATTCTATAGCGTCATGATCTCGTATCTTTTGTTGTAATTTAGTTGCTTCTTCATTATTACCCTTATTAAAAAGCTGATTACACATATCCGATACCATTTTAAATCTTTCAAAACTCGTAGAAACTAAACCATTAAATGCATTAACGGTAGGCTCAGAAATCATCCATTTTTCAATAGGCTGCATAAAGACATTTTTAGGAATCGGATGATCAACAAGTTGAACAGAATTAATATTATTTTCATTATTATTGCTATTACTTTGACGTGCTGCTAAAGCAGTACTACCAGTAGAAGATCCAGAACTACTGGAAGAATCAGATTCATCACTTTTCCTTTTCTTTTTAAAGAATCCAATAAACTTTTCAAAAAGATTTTTTAATAATTCGATAAATTTTTGTATTAATTTAACGATCTTATTTTTAATTGTAACAAATATATTTTCTTCGGTGATTATTTGGCAACCGGTTTCAATATAATACTTTCTTTTTATATTTGAAATCGAATTTTTCACTATTTGATCATAACGCTCTCCAGCATAATTACAGAAATTACAAGCCTCATCGAAATTAGTAATAAATTCCGGAATTGGCTGTTTCTCATTTACGTATCTCATATGTTGAACACTCCTTTTTAGAATATCCCACCATCGGTAGAAGGAGTATACTCTCCAGACTGATCATCATTGTAACCAGTATCGTCATAAGAATACTGCTGCGCTTCACTATTTGCAGTATCCTCAGCTTGCTTCTTTGCATTCTTATAGTCTACATCGAAGCGTCTAGCGGTCTCCCGCCATTTTGCAGCAATTCTCATCTGCTTATCAAAGATTTTCTTTTTCTCTTCTTCATCGAGCTCTGTATTATATTGAAGTTGATAAGCATTCATCTCAAGAAGTTGTGCTTGCTGTGCATAGTAATCACTAATCTTCTGTCTAGTATGATAGAACAGATAAACTACGTTTCTAATCATAGGAATCAGAAGCTTTGCGATAAAAATAAATGCACGAACAACGGTATATCCAATCATTCCTTCTTGCTGAACACCATAATCAATCTCATTATCATCATCAGCATCGTGGAAGACTTCTATATCATCTGTATAATCGCTGTCATCTAATACAGGATGATCAGGATTTACATGAACCATATCAGAGATATCGGCAGCTTCTTTTCTAACCTTACCCTGCTTTAAAGCAACATCCATTGCCATGTCAAAATCTCCACTGGAACAAGAGGTATTAAAGTCTCTCAGAGAATTAAACATAAGATTCTTGTCCGTTGCAGCAAGAGCAGTTTTATCAAGAGCCATCTGCCATGATCCGGCTTTCGGATCTTTAATAAATTCGATACAAGTTGCAATCAGGAAAGAGATACTATAAACACAACCAAGTGTCATAGAATTATACGTCATTGTAGCAATTGGACTATTAATCACAAATGCCTTCTTGAACATATCTGTTCTCTTCTTGATATTTGCAATTGCAGTATCAACAGTATCAATTGAACTCAGATTCTCATGATACCCATTAATAAATTGTCGAATTACATCACAGCATTCCATCAGAGATTCATAGTTCTGAATCTTTGTAATATCTCCTCTGGATCGAGAGATGCTAGAGAAGTCAATTTTATCTGCCTTCTGCTGAATCAGACTATACATCTTATTTGTTATAGCTTCCATCATCCGATTCTGAGAATCAGTATCGGCTTCTCTCAATATACGGGCAACGGCATGAATATTTCGATCATCGTTATAATCGAGATGCTCTCTCATGATCTCTTCAAACTCAGTCATGTCCTTTACCTCCTATTATTGATCTGGCTGACTAAGTTAATAATCTTCTTATAACTTGAATCACCAGTCTCACGCTCAAGAGAAGTAAATCCATAATCCTGATAATACTTCTCACCATCCAGAAGGAAGTGAGCAACCTCCATCTGCTCATCTACAATAACAAAGGCCATGAGGTTATAAGATTCCATGATATATTGAGCAACCTTAGGAGCAGTAAGATCAATCGAACTATCATTTCGAATCAGATTACAAAGTTCTGTAGAAACGACAAGCGTTGTAATTGCAGAAGCATCGTTTGCTTTATTCTTTCTCAGACGATTCAAACCAGACTTTGTAGATCTAGCCTGTAACGATCTCCATATCGGAGAAGTCTTAGAAAGCTTCGAATCATCCTTCGCATCAATCTTAGCCTGATCGATTGCAGCAACGAAATCTTTTGCAAAAGAAATCTCTTTGGTTGTTGCACGAATCAAGTTAATCATACTGACTTTATTCTTTGTTACAGACTCAATATGATCCATAATTTCTTTTGCGGCACAAGGAATCAATCTAGCCTTTACACCTGCAATGAAATCCTTTACATAACTGGACATATTATCGTCACCGATAACATTGAAACGAATAATCATCAGAGAAGGAACAAGTTCATTCGCTTTCTTTGCATCCGTATCAAGTAACTGAGCTTTAAAATAATCATGATCGCTATTAAGGCCATCGAGTTTATATTTTTTAGCATTAAGCTCCTCGGACGCATTATTATGACGAAGGGTTTCAAACTCGGATTCTGTATTATGGCGATTGGTCTCTTTCTCAGATGCTTGATTATGACGCTTCGTTTCATCTGCATTATAAGCGCTAATGCCAATCTTAGCAGCATCATTTTGCTGGCTAGCATCAGCATTATTCTCAGCTGCCCGACGTCCATAGCGAGCCGCTCTCTGAGAAGCAGTCTCCTCATGAAGAGAAGACGTATGTTTCATAGGTGTTTTAGAGACAAGACGATCTCCAAATCTCTCATCTACCGTATAATCTGTAATTGCAGACTCGGAGAAACTAGATGCAGGAAAGAAAGTCATTTCACTGAGAAACTGATCTCTCATATTTGCAGCAACAGATTCCATCGTCCCAAAATATCTCTCAAAGAAATCATAGGACTGATCCATATTCGAGCGATTACTATCACTGCTATCAGTACTACCAGTAATTGCGTCGGTAAAATCCAGGAAATCATCCATATTATATTGCTGGTTCATATTGTGATGAAATTTCGCAAGTACATCTTGTCCACAACCACCAGTTAGATTTGCAGCAGAAAAAATAAGTTGTAATTGAGCAACACACATACGCTCAATTGCTTTTGTAATCATACCTGCAGTAGATGGACTAATTGTATTATCACAAAGTACTGGAAAAGACATCACCAGATTTTTTCCTGCGGTCATAATCGAGGAAGATCTCAGCTCTCCATTATTGCGATTGTTTTGACTTTTCTTAAATTCAGCATTCGCTTTAATGGCTTTTTGAGCTGCGGTCTGTACCAGATCAAGCATACTTGTAGAAACCGCTTCAGATATCTGATAAGGCATATTATAACCTCCTTTAAAGTATTTAATTCATTATATAAAAGTTGACTTTATTATCTGAGATAGAAAAAATAAAAAAAAGAAAGGTCGATTCAAATTTAGAAACTTAAATAATTAGTTCTTTCCAAATAGTGCATCGAAATCATATTGTCCTTCGCTATAAAGGTTTCGCATTAATTCTTTCTTATCCGGATCAGTTTCATTCATGATTCTTTTCTTGGCCTCAAGCTGTTTTTGAACTCGAACAGCACTTAAAACTTTTTCGAGTTCAACTTTACTCTTGGTATGGGAAATCACCTCACAAACTTGCTGGTCCGTCATATCTTGTCCAAAAAGCATCATAGTTAAATACCTCCTTAATTTCACAAATTTAATACAAACTTCGTATCACTAATCGGTGAAGGGGTTGGTTTAAGCTATGATCTAAATGGAAAAGACCTTTCCTTTTTGGCCTTCTTCATTTATACAAGTATATAGTATATAATTGAAAATTTGTTTACTTTGATATTATATACCCAGAAAACATTCATATAATCAATGAAGAAGGGAGGAAATCATTTATGGCTCGTGTAGAAACCATTGATGCCTCTGCTGCACAAAGTTCATCAAACGATACCACAATATATGCAAAAACAGCAAAAGCAAGACAAAAAGTCACCGAAAAAGTGAGTAATGAATCAAAGCATCTTGGATACCAAGATGATGATGGTACGAGTGAAAGACTTCGGAAATCAGATATTTCTAAAGTCGTTCAGGATGATAATGGTAACAAACATGTTTTGCTTGGAAATGATAAGAGTACTAAAAATACTACAAACCGAATTTGGTATAGTAGTGATGAAGCATTTAAAGCAGCAAAACATGCAGCGAATCTATTTGATCGTAACGATCTAGATCCATTTACTCGTCGATATCGCTTTGGCTATATTGACCCTTATCGTACTGTAAGTACGGTTAGAGAATATCTATTCTTTACAAAGCCAGATTTAAATATTTATCCATTAGATGATTCTGGTTCTCCACAACCAGATTTAAGTGAATACTTACGTACCCAGCCATATTGGACAGAATTATCTGTTATGCATCCAGAAGTTATTAAAGAACTAGAACTATCTCTAGATTCTTCAAATCCATTTAATAATCTTCTTGGAAATGCTGTAATGAATACTCTAGAGATCCCAGCATCAGAAGCAGAAATGATTGATACTCCAGCAAATATGTATGGAGTCTCTTACACATATCGAGGTTCTTCAGAAGCGTCGGAAAATAATCCGACCTTTTCTCTTGAATTTCGAGATACGAAATATTTACCAGTTTATCATTTCTTCAAAGCTTATGATGATTATGAGATCTTAAAACATCATGGACATCTTCCGCCAGCATTAAAGTATCGTAGAAATCGTATTCTATATGATCAATATTCGATCTATAAATTTCTGGTTGATGAAGATGGGGAAACGATTATCTACTATGGTAAATTTTATGGAGTAAAATCTAAATCGGTTCCAAGAGATGTATTTTCTAATACAGATTATTCGAATGGACTATCTTATTCTATTGATTTTGGTGCTGCTTTTTATGATGATATGAAAATATCAATTCTAGCAGAGTTTAATAATCTTTATGCCTCTGCTTGGCAATCTGCTAAGTACGAGTATAACGTTCATAACTCTATTCTGGATGCACCAGATAATAGACCAGCAAAAGCTGCCAGAGTATATCGAATGAAAAGTAGTCAAGCTCCTGGAGGCTTTGTATATAAATTAAAGTGGAAAGGAGATGACAAGATTTGAGTACCAATAATTCAAATACCAATTGGATACCAAGTTCTGATATTTATGATATCTTAGGCATGGTAAAAGATACCAAAGCAAGATTTATTGATGATCAAGATGATTCTACTCTTGCTGTTGGTATTTTCGGATTCTTGGGAGATCTGGAAGCAAAGAAGATTCAATCTGCTGTACAAGAGACTTATATTCTTGGAAACGAGATGTTTCCAACAAGAGCCAGATTAACAAAGAATCTCTTAACTCATGCTGCTTATCATAATATTACTCATATTAATGCAAACCCTTCTTCAATCGTTTTAAATATTGCATTAAGTGTATCTGATCTGGATATGTATATGACCAATACTGCATATGGAGACCAAGAGTTTTTCTTTGATCATACATGTCCGATCTATATTGGAGATTACGAGTTTCATTTTGACTATGATATTCGTCTTGGACGTTCTTGGCATCATCGTTATGATGATAAGGGAAATAAGATCTATTCTTATTCTGCCAGATATATTATTGATAGTAATGACCGTAATCCAATATCTGATATTACCAATGCATATTTGCTGCAACCTTATGTAGCAAATTTTAATAACTACAAGTATGTATTCTTACAACCAACTGCAAGACAATGTACGATTACAACAATTACAGATACTATCTTATCTAATAATGTAATTGATAATAAATCTTATACATTTAGTTTTGAAAATCAATTAGTAGACTTTGTAGTTTATATTAATGATTCTTCTGGAACACATCGTTTAACCCCTTATCTTTATGGGTCATTGATTGAGCCAGATACAACAGATTATTGCTGGTATCAATATACTTCTGAAGATACGATCAGAGTTCAATTTGATCAGACGAATTATATTCCAGGATTTAATTCAGAGATCAAGATTGTAGTCTATACTACTGTCGGATCTGAAGGAAATTTTTCATATCAGAATCAAGACGATGAAGCTGGATTTATGGTAGATCTTGAATCTGAAAAGTATCAGTACAAGAAAATCAATTGTATTGTAAACTGTGCAACAGATGCTACCGGTGGCACTGATCGTAAAGATAATGATACTCTTAGAAATCTATTACCAAAGTATGCATTATCCAGAGGATATCTCACTACGGAAACCGATCTCTTAAATTATTTTGATCGTATTTCGGATGAGAAAAATAAACTTACTTTACAGAAGAAAGTAGATAATCAATTACGTAGAATTTGGTATTGCTATGCTTTATTAAAAGATGCACAAAACAATATCATTCCAACCAATTCTATTAATTTGAATATCGATCCGAAGAAAGACTATGTATTAAAGATTACAGATACGAAATATATTATACCAATGGGTACGACATTTGTAATGGATGCTAAGACTGGACAATCAGAATATATAGAGAATATCTATATTCCTGGTGTAACCAGATCTACAGATTCTGTTACAGGTTCAGAATTGGTCGATTATACAGGCTGCTTTGCAGCCAAAGGATATTTTGATAATGGAAAATACTATTATGCTCTCTTGCATAATATGGTAATCAATCTTGATCCGTTGTATTGTAGTTATTTTAATTCTCTTATCAATATGACAGACTATTTTAGCTTTGTCTATGCAAATGATAATATTGATCTTGGTATCATTGCTAATACGATTACAATTCGTAGAAATTTGTTATCGGATCGAAATGCTTATCATATTACATTTAAATTGGTTCAGTCTACGAACGATGATTTCAATCTTGTAAAAATAAATATTGATCCTCAGACTGGTACTATTACTGTATCTCAGAACAATATGAGAGTATTTTTAGTATTTTATAATAATAATGAAGCTTATCGATGGATTGAAGCAGAGATGATAGCTTGGGATAGTGAGACTACAACCTCTACCTGGCAGATTACTTTGCTTACAGATAATATCTATAATCCAGATAATAAGATTCGTATTTTAAATCTTGGAGTCCCTGGAAGTTCTGGAACACTTCATGGATATTTTGATTCTACAACAAAAGCCAAATTATATATCCTCGGTAAGTTCTCTGAAGAAGATGATCCTGATGAAGGATATGGTAAAGAATTATTGGCAAAGATTATACCAGAATCTTATATTGATTCGGATGGTGAGAATGCTTATAGTTTGATGAATATCTATGAAACTCATAATGGAATCAAACTATTTGAAAACTACACAGATGTCATGAATACAAAGATTCGTGCTGTATATACACAAGACGGAACTACCTTAGATCATTTCTTTGTAAAGTCTGTTCCAGTTGTTGGTTGTCATTATCTTTCTTCTGAGGAACATGCATCTTATTTAACCAATGCTTTATTAGAGAAAAAATCTTATATTGATCATTGTTTACAAGTACTTGAGAATTCTATGCAAATAGATTTCAAATGCTATAATACTTATGGTCCGAGTAATACATATCGTATGGGATCTACTACTGCTATGGATGACGCAGTTGATTTGGATGAAATTGATACAACTTGGGAATTTAGAATGAAGCTGGTCAATAATAATGATACAACAACCAAGGATGAGATTATACAATATATCAAGGAATATATAGAAGATCTCAATAATACAGGAAAAGATCTACATATTCCAAACCTTTTACATGATATTAAAGATGAGTATAGTGAGCTCATTACTTATATCGAGTTTAAGAACTTCAATGAAAATGGTTGGGGTGTAAACCATATTGTTCAAAAGAATATAACGGATCAGACTATTGTTCCGGAGTTTATCAATATTCGTAATAGACCAACTGCAGATGGAGAAGCTCTTGAACCCTGTATTGATATTGAATTAGATATGACCTAATAGATTAGGAGGAACTCAAAATGTCCAGATATCATGAACTTTTGGAGCGCTGCAATTCTTACAGAGACAGTGAGAATATAAAAGCAAGCGTAATAGAGAATAGAGAGAGAGCTTATCATGAGTCTCTTGAAAATACTAGAGATGAAATTGATATGCTTCGAGAAGCAAGAGATCAGAAGATTAGAAATCATAGAAAATATAAGGCTCTTGTAGAGAAGACGATGCTTTCCACTGCACTGAAAGGAATCTTTATTTCTTCTCTTGAAGAGTGTATGGTTCCGACAAAGCAGATGTATAATCTTGCTGAATCTATGATTGATTCCTATGTAGAAGAGAAGGGTGCTGATGCAATCCTTGCTAATATGAAAGGAAAGACTTATCTTCTTAATACAATCTATGAAGCTGTCGAAGAGGCAGAAGATGAGACCATGGAAGATACAGATGATAGCGATGCTGAGACGGAGAAAGTTCCTGATGAGCCGAAAGATAAGATGATGAATAAGCTCGATGGAGAAGAGGACGTTCAGGATGCTGTTAAAGTAATCTCCGATCGTATTGCAGATGCAGAGCAAGAGTTTATCCAGAAGAATGCAGAAGATAAAGAGAAGATTGAGAATATTGTAAATGATATTAACGATCGGATTCAATCTGTTAAATCTGATAATACCACTCCAGATAAAGCAAAAGAGGATATTGCAGACGAGTGTGCAAAGATTGGTAAGAGAAAAATCTCTGCCGTCTATGAAGATCGTTCTCATTCTGTATTCGAGACAATGACTCATCAACTTATGAATACAATTGTAAAAGATCCTGATCTGAAAGCACAGTATGTAGATGAGAATGGTCAGCTTGATACACTGAAAGTTCTCGATGTAACGAAGTGCTTATATGGTATGCTTGAGTTTACCAACACCATTCAGTTGGAGAAGGTAAACGAAGAGTATATTGCAAATCAGCTGAACGATCTTGATTAAATTCAAAATAAGGGCTAGAGTTAATTCTCTAGCTCTTTTCTATAAGGAGGTATTCTATGGGATATTATCAAGAGATGCTTGATTATATTGAAGAGAAAGCAATAAGCTCTAAGGAAAGAAAAGAATTAAAAGATTCTGATTTTGGTGTACCAGAATTGAGAAAGTATCCATTAACCGATCCGGAGCATGTTTCTCTTGCAATACGATATTTTGATAAATGCGAAAAGAAGTATCAACCTGAATTGGCAGAGAATATCATTAAAAAGATTAAAGAATATGATATGCATCCAAAGGTATCTCCAGACAATGGTTTCTATAAATACTATAAGAAGTACATGAATGAAACCGTAGACATGATAGAGTATACCAAAGAGATTGCAATGCTTCTTAGAAATAGTCGTTAAAATGATCTGGAGGATATCATATCCTCCAGATTTATATTTATATTGCCTTGAATATCGATTTATTATCATCATAAGCATTATTGGTTTCGTTATAGATAATATCAACCAAATAATCCATCTTACGATATTCTGCTAATAACTTCTCTAATTCAGAGGTCTCAACCTCACTATCTTTATAAGCACAGGCATTCCATGCTTTCATCATCTTAGAACGCTCAGATCCATCGGTATCCCAACGATCCATAATATCACGATAGAATTTCTGATATGCATTTAATGCCTTTGTAAAAGTTGCTTCTTCTTTCTTTACCTCATCAGCATTACCAATAATCTTTTTCATATCAAGAAGATTATCAATTGCTGCCCCAGCATTATGAGGTTTTGTTTTGATCAATCTCGTTGTTTTTGCTTTAGAAGTACTCCATATAGCTTCAACAGTAGAGATACATTTATTTCTGACAGATTTGTTAGTCTTATTCTTTATAACCGTTGCAAAGGCTTTATTCATATCAATACAAGCCTGATCATAGATATTTAATTTAGCCTGTACATAAGAATTTAAATCCAAGACATCTTGCATATATTGTTCATATGCTTGAATATCATCAGCAGTATATGTATTATGCATAATAAAATCCTCCTTAATTTTATTAGAATGTCCAGTGGGGTTTGCAATGCCCACTGGACTAGTATAGGGGGTCAGTAAAGGCGTACCGAGAATTTATGGAGAGGAAGAAGTTTTATGCAACCATGGCAAGTTACAGATCATTTTTGTTTAACTCGATACGTCTTATTTTAGAGTTAAAAACTTTTACATCTTATTAAATTGAAACTAGTATAAAGGAGGAAGCTATGGCTAAATATAATGGTACGACTTCCGTAATCGTAGATACTTTATATCCTAAAGTAGCAAAATTACTCGATAGCAATTGGAACAAAGTCAAAAAAGTATTTGAAAAATTCTTTCAAGATAATAATTCTCAGATTTATGATATTGCGCCATTTGATAATATTTACTTTCGAAAATCGGATATAATGAATTTAATGAATGCTGTTGGAATAACGGAAGAAGAAGTAATTGATATTATGAAAGATTGCTTCTTCTGGAATATTCCTTATAATCCTCAGGCAGCAAAAGAGCCTTATGTATTAGTCTGTATTTGTATTATCAAATACCATATGATAAAGAAAAAAGAAAAAGAAGCAGAAATGTCTGCTGTATATCTATCCTTCTCTGGGAAATTTTATGCTTCTATATTCTCTGGTGTAGCATTTCCAAAAGCACCGCCGTCAAAACATAGAGAAGTCATGGAATACGTTGTCAATAATATGCTGAATAATAAATTTATCTTAAAAGAAAAAGGGACTATGTTTGGAGCAATTCAAGCATTGGTACAGACTTGGCTGGAATATTATAAATCAGATATTATTGGGAAACAAACGGATGAAGAAATTGGTAAGATGATTCAGCAGTTACGAGATCGAATTAAATCTTTCTTAATGAATATCGCACGCCAATATAATAAAGCTTATCAAGAGAAATTGTATTTAAATTACGAATCTCAAAATGAGAATCAAGATGAATTTCGATTAACAGATAATGATTCTGCTCGTGCTGCAAGATATACAGAAATGTCTGTAAACTATATCACTACACATTCAGTAGATTTGCAAATCTGTCAAAGATGCAGAGATGAAAATATCACTGCTACAGAGCTAAAATCTATTATGGATTCTATATTAGGAAATAAAGATAATCTTGATGATATTTATCGAGTTATTAATATTCTTATTGCGGACTTCATTAGATATTATCCAGATAAAGAAGTTGGTTCTGTAGATTTTATTGCTCATAGTATTAAAGCAAAGCCAAATAGTAAAGATAAATATATACTAGAGA
>Ga0256405_10005401_pt1 | contig 22132 bp, 14 predicted proteins | sample RumenRJG_02DNA_FD_189096 | JGI IMG/M metagenome (GOLD analysis project Ga0256405, IMG submission 189096) | Bovine rumen microbial communities from Lethbridge, Alberta, Canada - RJG_02 | ecosystem: Host-associated > Mammals > Digestive system > Stomach > Rumen | place: Canada: Alberta... | reverse complement strand
CTACCATCCTCGCCATAACGGCCGTCCTTCACCTCGAAAATCACCGTCGGCTCGAGTGCCTGTATCGTATGCCAATCCCCTGCCGGAACCACCACACCGAAACTCCCCTGCTCGCGATCCAGAAGACAGCGCGACACCTCGTGCCCCTCGGCGTCATAGAAGAGCTCGACCGCCCTGCCGCTGATGAGGATTATGCTCTCGTTCGAATTCGGGTGCCTATGAATCGGCACTACCGTCCCCGGCATCAGCGCATTCAACATCCGCTGGCTGTTATCCACGACCCCGGAGCCCCCGCCCGTAGCGCAGTTCCTCAAATCAAAATTCTGCCTAAGACGCGGACTCTCAGCCGCCCTGGCCAATAGCTCCGCCACCAATTCTTTATCTATCCCTATCATAACCGAAATGATTTGATGTAAATATACAATTAATTTGGGAAAAAGTTATCCGTTAATGTCGTTCTCTTTCGATTGTCTTGGCTAATTCGTTAAACGATTGGCGCTTAACTTCCGTAAATATGAATATTATTCATAGGTTGGTATGGCCTTGTCCAGAAATTTGCTACATTTGTAAGGCGAAGCAAAGATTACCCTTACAAAAGACAAGTAATTGTTTACATTTTTGGCTGATTGACGAGAGTTGTCACTGGCTCGTGGTATCTTTGCGGGATTGTAGACAAGGATTTTTATGAGTACTAAATTTTTTAACAACAATGGTGAGAATACCCTATTTTCTAAGTTGAAGGGTATAGCTCAGGGTATGATGAATTTTGATCGCTTTTTAGCAGTGGTTGGTTTCTTCAGATCATCTGGCTATTTTAAGCTTAGGAGGGAATTGGGAGATGTTTCTGAGATCAAAATCCTTGTTGGAATTAACGTAGATTCCATCTTTAAAAGCCATAACCCCGCGTTGTTGATGCTTACTGATGATACAAAAGCTAAAGAGATCTATAGTAAGCAGTTCAAAGATGATATAATGAACGCCAAATATGATTCCGAAGTTGAGGAAGGCATTCTGCAGATGTGTGATGATTTGATGTCAGGCCGACTGCAGATGCGAATTCATGGTACCAAGAACTTGCATGCGAAGTTTTATTTATGCCTTCCTAATGAGTTTAACGAAAATACAGATGGATGGGTGATTATGGGTTCATCAAACATCTCTGAATCTGGCCTCGGAATTACGGAACCTCCAAGATACGAATTGAATGTCGCCCTGAAAGATTTTGACGACGTTAATTTTTGTAAAGGAGAGTTTGACAAATTATGGAGTGAATCCGTACCACTTACTATTGATGACATTGAAGAGAACAAGAAGAAAACTTACCTTGGGTATCAACCAACCCCATATGAGATCTATATCAAAGTCCTGATAGATACATTTGGTGATCAAGTGGAGGATGATTTTACAATCCAACTTCCAGATGGCGTTCTTGACCTGAAATATCAGAAGGATGCTGTTATCCAAGGATATCAGATGCTTCTTAAACACAACGGATTATTCCTTGCAGATGTAGTTGGCCTTGGCAAGACAATGATTGCGAGTATGATTGCTAAAAGGTTTATAGAGGCTAATGGCAAAAATACCAACGTGCTTGTAATCTATCCACCCCCCTTGGAAGAGAACTGGAAAGCAACATTCAAATTATTCGGCATTGAACGTAAGGCTCAGTTTATTACTAATGGCAGTTTGAAAAAGATTCTTAATGGGGAGAATCAATACAAAGAAAAAGAAGAATTCGATCTGATTATCGTTGATGAAGCACATGGTTTTAGAAGCGACCAATCAGGGAAGTATGATGAGCTTCAGAAAATATGCAAATCTCCATGCTCTAATGTTGGTTTATTGAGAAGCTATCAAAAGAAAGTTATGCTTCTTTCTGCGACTCCGCTAAACAATAGGCCTCAAGATCTGTTGAATCAGCTATTGCTGTTTCAAAACAGTCAAAGTTGCACAATTGATGGAATCCCAAATTTGAAGGCATTTTTTGCGCCGCACATTCAGAATTATAGTAAACTCATGAGAGAGCGTGATTCTCGAAATATAACTGAGGAGGTTGACGCAATCTATGCGGAGATTCGCGAGAAGGTTATTGACAAGGTAACTGTTCGTAGGACGCGCCATAATATTTTAAATGATGCGGATTATAGAAAGGATTTACAGCAACAGGGAATTGTATTCCCGACCATCCTTCCTCCGAATGAGCTTGAATATCAAATGGACGAAGATACCAGCAATAGGTTCTATGAAACTCTGAGCTTTTTGACTGACACTCAAAATCCTATGCATCTGGAATATGCCAGATACCGAGCAATTGAATTTCTCAAGCCGGAACTGAAAGTACGATATAATAACGCAGAACATATTGGTCAGACACTTGCCGGTATTTATCGTGTTCATATGGTAAAGCGACTTGAAAGCAGTTTTTATGCTTTCAAGAAGTCTTTGCACACTCTTCAAAAGATTACGGCAGACATGATACAAATGTTTGAAGAGGGCAAGGTAATAATAGCGCCAGACCTGAAAGTTAAGGATTTACAGGCTAAAGGAATGGAGCTTGACGAGATAATAGAACACGCCATCGAAAAAGGTTATCTGGAAGAAGATATCCTGTTCAAACCGGAAGATTTCGATCCGAATTTTTTGAAACTGCTTCATAATGATCTTGAGGTTCTGAACTATTTAAACGAAGACTGGGATAAAGAGGATACCGATCCGAAGTTTGATAAATTTAAAGCGGTTTTGGCGTCAGAACTCATGTCTCCTTCCATCAATCAGGGAGGCAAGTTGGTCATTTTTTCGGAAAGCGTAGATACCTTAAACTACCTTTACAAGAAAATGACAAACGAACTCGGCCTTAATGATGTCATACTTGTGACCTCAGAAAACCGGAATAAGGTGGGCAAGGTTATTAAAGAAAATTTTGATGCCAATTCACGGGAAAAGAAAAATCAATATAATATTATTCTGACTTCAGATGTCCTTGCTGAAGGTGTAAACCTGCACAGATCAAACGTTATTGTGAACTATGACTCTCCATGGAATGCCACAAGGCTTATGCAGAGAATAGGGCGTGTCAATCGAATCGGATCTGTCGCAGATAATATATACAACTACATGTTTTATCCTTCGCAGCAAGGAAATAAAGAGATCCAGTTGTATGAAAATGCACTTTTGAAGCTACAGGGTTTCCATTCTGCTTTTGGAGAAGACGCACAGATTTATTCTCGCGAGGAAATTGTTAAGCAATTTGAGATGTTCGACAGTAATGTTCACGATACCGTTGACAAGAAAATCCAGCTATTACGTGAGGTCCGTGAGCTTTATAACAAGGATAGGAAACTATATAATAAGATTAAGTCTCTCCCGATGAAGAGTCGAGTTATGAGAGATACCGGAAAACATTCCGGAGAGTCCATTGTTTTTGTATCTTCTGACATCAAGACAGAGTTTTATCGTGTTACGAAGACTCTTTCAATGCCAATTGATTTTCTTGAAGCAGTAAAATATCTTAAGGCTAAGCCAGAAGAGGCTCCTGCACCTTTTGGTCCTGATAACTTGCATTTCGAGCACGTTAACAGGGCTCTTGATAGTTACACTTATGCTATAATGGAATCTACCGATGACCACACGGCAAAAAGAGCCGATCTTGATAAGATTTCTCTTATTGCACACAAGTTCCTCAGGACGATAAAGCAAATTACAGATGATGTCGAATTAAAGGAAAAATGTGACATTCTGATGAATTATGTATCGGAAGGTGTTTACGCCCATCTGCCAAGAGATCTTAAGGCTCTCTCCGGAGAGTACAAGAACGATCGCATGAAAATAAAAAGCCATGAGTATGAGATAACTCTTAAGATTGATCGTTTGGTTGATGAGTACCATTCCGATTTATCGGATGGCCAAAAAAAGCAACAAGAGATATCTGATCCCAAAATTATTATTTCTGAAACCTTTAGATAGCAGATATTATGGCAAGAATATATTCTAACTCTGATTTGAGGTCTTTGTTTCAATCCTCTTTCAATCTCGCAGATTGGCAAGTATTTCTGCAGGATTTCTTTAATGCGCAAGAGATAAGAAAAACTCCTGAGTTGATAAACGAGTCTGACGATGAGAGTGGTTATTTCCTTGGAACGCTCAACAGTACTGACCATTTCAGGATTGGTCTCTTTTGGTACACGATATCTAAAGGGTCAGTTGTACATAAAAAGGTGGGGCTTAATCAGTTAGTTAAATCATTTGTAAACCCACGGTGGGGAGAATTCGATGCGGCTATAGCTGTATTCTCCGAGAATAATAATTGGCGTCTTTCCTTGATTTGTAATATCAAAGAGGAACAAATGTCGCCAAAAAGATACACCTATTTATTTGGTGAATCTAACAATTTATACAATACGCCGGTTTCCAGATTCCTGTTCCTTAAGGAGAAAGGGATATCGTTTGAAAATATCAAAAACGCCTTCTCAGTAGAAGCGCTTACTAAGCAGTTTTACAATGAATTGTTTGAATGGTATCAGTGGGCTATTAGCGAGGAAAGCGGTGTATACTTTCCGAACAATACAGCCATTGAAGATGATGACAGAGAGAACATCGATACGAAAATCATTAGGCTCATTACTCGATTGATGTTCGTTTGGTTCATCAAACAGAAGGACCTCGTCCCAAATAAATTGTTTGAAGCATCCTTTATATCAACCATATTGAAGGACTTTGATCCAGAAAGCGAAAGTTCAGGTAATTATTACAATGCCATTTTACAGAACTTGTTCTTTGCTACCCTGAATCGTGCTATCGAAGATGAAGAGGGAAAACATCGTGGATTTGCAAAGTTAGCATCGAAGGATGTAAAGACCTTATACCGTTATGAAGAAATGTTTAGCATTTCAGAAGATGAGGTGATTAAGTTGTTCTCTGGAATTCCTTTCTTAAATGGTGGCCTCTTCGAATGCCTTGATAAGACAAAAACTATTGACGGTGTTCAGAAGGCATATAACTTTGATGGCTTCAGCCGGAATGATAAAAAATTTGCTGATGGCCGTTATAGAAACCGCGCCTTCATTCCAAATAGTCTCTTTTTTAAACAAGATAAAGGTCTCTTCTCAATATTGAGCAGATACAATTTCACCATTGAGGAGAATACGCCAAACGAACAGCAGGTGGCCTTGGACCCGGAATTGCTGGGTAAGGTGTTTGAGAATCTTCTGGGAGCCTACAACCCAGAGACAAAGGAAACTGCTCGAAATCAGAGCGGATCATTCTATACCCCACGAGAGATTGTTAATTATATGGTGGACGAGAGTATTATCTCGTATCTTGGAGAATCTGATGAAGTTCGTGAAATGCTTAGTCCAGATTATCAATACGATCCTGCCAAACGCGATCAGTATAAAAATATAACAGAGAAGCTCAAATCTATAAAAATTCTCGACCCAGCATGCGGCTCTGGAGCTTTTCCGATGGGACTACTTAATCGCATTGTCGATCTGATTATAAAACTGAACCCTAAGACTGATGTATACAGACTTAAACTCCAGATAATCGAAAATTGTATTTATGGAGTGGACATACAGAGTATTGCCGTTCAAATCAGTAAGTTAAGGTTCTTTATATCACTTATCTGCGATTGTGAGAAGGATGAGAATAAACCTAATTTCGGTATTCCGACATTGCCTAACCTTGAGACAAAATTTGTCTGCGCCAACTCATTGATAGACAAGAAGTCTGAAGAAGCGCAAGGGAATTTGTTCGAGGATCCGAGGATTCAGGAAACTAAAGATGCCTTGATCCGGCTTAGGGAAGACCACTTCATGGCAAAATCTGCTTCTCAAAAAAGAAGGCTACGCGAGAAAGATGATGAACTTCGCTCGACTCTTGCGACATTGCTTGCAGATAATGATTTGGCATCAAGAGATGACGCCGAGCAGATGGCAAAGTGGAATCCGTATGACCAAAATGCTTCCTCGCCATTCTTTTCTGCGGAGTGGATGTTTAATGTAAAAGAAGGGTTTGACATCATTATTGGCAATCCTCCATACATTCAGCTCCAGAATAATGGTGGAGAGCTTAACAAATTATACGCGCCTTGCGGTTTCCAGTCTTTTGCTAGCACTGGAGATATCTATTGCCTGTTCTATGAACGTGGATGGCAGCTTCTGAAAGAGAATGGACACCTTTGCTTTATCACTTCAAATAAGTGGATGCGAGCAGGATATGGAGAGAAGTTGCGTACATTCTTCGCGAATAATACCGATCCTAAGTTGATGATAGATTTCGGTGGTGTGAAGATTTTTGAGAGCGCAACCGTTGATACGAATATTCTGTTGTATGAGAAGAGCAAAAATACCCATCATACCCGGTGTGCAGTTACAAATAAACAGAACAAAGATAGTATCAATAATCTGAGCGTTTTTGTTCAGCAGCAGGGTACATTCTGTGACTTCTCCGGAGGTGACAGCTGGGTAATTCTGTCTCCGATTGAACAGAGCATTAAGCGTAAGATTGAATCTGTGGGAACGCCGTTGAAGGATTGGGATATTAATATATATCGAGGAGTCCTTACCGGATGCAACGAGGCGTTTATCATTTCAACTGAAAAGAGAAATGAAATCCTTGCGAATTGTAAGACAGAAGACGAACGCAAAAGGACGGAGGAACTTATTCGACCGATTCTTCGCGGCAGGGATATTAAGAGATATGGGTACGAATGGGCAAACCTGTGGCTTATCGCTACTTTCCCAGCTCGGCATTATGAAATAGATAAGTACCCGGCTGTAAAACAATACTTGCTTTCTTTTGCCTATGATTATCTGATTGAGAACGACAATAAGTGGGTAGCCGACAACCATTTGGCAGACTTCTGTAAACAGAAACTCGCTCAAACAGGCCAATACGTTGTAATCAATGGAAAGCACATTACTGACGATAAAGGCAATAAGGAGAAAGGAAGAAAGAAAACCTCTAATAAATGGTTTGAGACTCAAGATAGTATCAGCTATTGGGAGGAATTTTTTAAGCCAAAAATTGTGTATATGGAAATCCAAACTGACAACAAATCCGATGGATATCCTTTCCCTTGTTTTTCCTATGATGAGAATGACTGTATTACGCTCAATACAGCTTACACGATGAGTAGTCAGTCCGTCGATGTGAAGTATATTCTTGGCATCCTTAACTCAAAGTTAGGACGCTTCCTCACTAAGATCTATGTGACTCAGCTTCAACAAAGGCAGTTCAGAATGCTGGCACAGTACGTTACTCGATTCCCTTTACCGAAATGGTCTAACAACAAGGAGCTTATTGACCTTGTGGACAAGGAATTATGCAATCATTCTACTGAGACAGAAAAGAGAATAGATGCATATGTTGAGAGACTATATGGGCTGTCAGCAATAGAGTCCGATGTCATCCATATGGAGGATTAAACATTCAGTATTTCATCAACTTCAAGTTCGTTGAATCCGTAAAGCCTAAATATTTCATCATCAATGATTCGCTGAGTCTCGTCATTGGCATGTCGGATCATTGTATTGACGTGATTTAGAAGAGAATCTTTTCGGTTACAATTAGGAATGGGAAATTTAATTAGGGACTGAATGTTCAACATTATATCACCGGCTCCCGTTGTATCGCTATTCTTGTAAATGTAGTATCGGCCAACTGCGCTACACAAGAAAGCGAGAATATAAGCATTGTTATCGCCAGCGGATATAAAACTTGCGGGAGCTGTTAAAAACGTGCCAGATTCTACTATTGCAAAAGTCAGATTCCGGCCTACTGCTTTCCAGCAGATTTTCGGCTGAAAAAATAAGTCCAAATAAGCGCAGTTCCTAAGGTTATATGGTGTGTCGCCCTGATCGGCTCTATCCTTAATCTTGTCCCAAAATTGGTCAAGATGAGCTTTTACAGCAGGATAATCTTCAATCCTTATCCTCGGAATTCTCCCTTTCACCCCGTTGTGAGTATTGATAAGCCAAAGATCGGCCCACTCATACCCATACCGTTTAATATCCCTGCCGCGAAGAATCGGTCGAATTAATTCCTCAGTTTTCCGGCGTTCCTCTTCAGTCTTACAATTTGCCAGTATCTCATTGCGTTTCTCGGTGGATATGATGAAAGCGTCATTATAGCCGGTTTTAATACCATAATTGATCTGGATATCCCAATCCTTCAGCGGTGTTCCAACTGCCTCAATCTTCCGCTTAATGCTCTGTTCGATTGGAGACAAGATCACCCAGCTGTCACCTCCGGAGAAGTCACAGAATGTACCCTGCTGCTGAACAAAAACGCTCATTATTCTTCCATCAATTTGATAAAACGAGCAAGTGTATTTCTGTCTACTTTGCAGATTTTGGCGATCTTCCTACATGACATACCTATTGACAACAATTCTGAAATCAAACTCCTCTTTCCATATAATTTCAACTTTTCCACAGGTGTCTTTTTCCCTGCTGGTCGTCCCAATGTTACCCCTTCGGCCTTCTTGCGTGCCAGAGCCTCCTTCGTTCTCTGGCTTATCAGGTTCCGTTCTATTTCAGCCGAAAGTCCGAATGCGAATGCTAGTACTTTGCTCTGAATATCCTCTCCAAGTCGGTAGTTGTCCTTAATAGTCCATACCTTGCACTCTTTTGTCATACAAATGTTTAATATCTCCATAATCATAAATAGATTCCTGCCAAGACGGGACAGTTCTGCACAGATAATCAGATCATCCTTTTTAACCATACGAAGAAGAATTCCTAGTTGCCGCTTATTGAAAGCCTTGGTTCCGCTGATTGTTTCTTCAATCCATCCATCAATTGTAATAGAGTTTCTGTTGCAAAAGTTGTTTATTTCGAATCTTTGATTTTCAACAGTCTGCTTATCACTGCTTACTCTGATATAACCGTAAATCATATGTTGATAAATATTAAAGTGACTCATTGGCATAAATTTACTATTTTTGTGAAAATGTAGGTTATCTGCCGGCTCAAGAATACAAAAACCTCACAGATAAATAGAATGACCGAAATACTCATCATAGGAACTCTTATTGTCATTGGCATCTCTGTCATTGGCAATATTGCCTTGAACGTACGACGTAAACTCCAATCAAAGAAATATCGTGAGTGGTTACGGTCTGTTACATCCAGATCAAGGAAATATCGTGAGCAGGTACAGTCTGTTACGTCCTTCGACCGAGGCACTTGGTCAGAGAGGGATCTTATTCCCCAGCTTCTGAATAAATGTGGCATTAATCAGCGTGCAATCTATCACGATCTCTACATCCGCAAGGAGGACGGCACTTATACACAGATAGACTTGGCCGTGGGCACGCCTCAGGGAATCTTGGTATTCGAGGTCAAGGATTATAGCGGCTGGCTCTTCGGAAACGGAGATAGTAAACACTGGACTCAGGTGCTCGCATTTGGCAAAGAGAAACACCAGTTCTACAACCCAATCTTACAGAATCGCGCTCACATCACAGCTCTTCGTAAGCTGATGCCTAATAATCCCGACGTCACAATTTTCAACATAGTGGTATTCTACGGCAATTGTGAATTCAAAGACCTTGATTATGGCACCTCAGGCTGGGTTCGTGTCATCTACAACACACAGGTAGTTGAACTCATCAATCACATAAAGACACTTCCACCGGCAGAGTATGGTAACAAATGGGAGGTTGCAGCCGTTCTTGCAGAGGGCGTACGCAATGGACGTGACCCGGCAATCCGACAGGCCCAGATTAACCTCGCTGCACGAGCAAAAGCAAATAGCCACGAGTTACATACATACAGTTCCGACTGGTATTTTTAAAGATAATCCCCTAACGAATAAGAATCACAACAAAAACATAACACTATCGATATGAAAAGAATAATGCTAATGCTTGTCGCAACACTGTTTGCTCAATGCGCTTTCGCACAAACACCAGTTGACACCCTTCGCCAACAACAAATGCAGATGGACTCAATAAAAGTTCATTTGCTCACACGTATAAACCAGCATACTGCTCAATGCTATAAATTGTATCCCACAGATAATATATGGACATTTCTTGAATTGGAGACATACTCCGGTCGTATTTGGCAGGTGCAGTACTCGACGAAGGGTCCAGACTATCGATTCCGTACCCTACTTAATTCAGTGTCATTAGTATGGGATGAGGAGGAACGCTTCGCCGGACGTTTTGAGCTATATAAGACTCAAAATATGTACAACTTCATTCTTCTTGACACTTTCGATGGTCGCACTTGGCAAGTTCAATGGTCAACCGAGGCGGAAAATCGTATGATTCTGTCGATCTATTAACCTAAATCACACATTAATGCACAGATTGTATGGCTAAAGAATTATTTGAAAGAATAGACAGGCAGGTAAAAGACCTGCTCACAGAATATGCCCTTCTTCGCCTTGACACAGTCTCCAAGTCCGACAAACTCACGGAAGAGAACCTCGCCAAGCATGGTTTCCTCTGTTCCCCTCAGGGTACCAAAGAACTCGAAGGTGACCTTCTCAAATTCATCGAAAGGAGGTTTTAATCATGGGCGCATTCCTGACCTATGCGCTGAATGAAGGCGGAGCCCTCGTTCGCGTCGATGATGTTGCCAAAGGCGCAAAATGTGGCTGCCACTGCCCTCACTGCGAAGCTCCTCTTTATGCCAAGAATGCCGGAACTCAGCGTGAACACCATTTCGCACACGCTCACGGGCATGAATGTGAAGGAGCGTACGAATCTTCTCTGCACATATTGGCCAAAGAAATCCTCCAGGAGACGGGTAAGATAATGCTCCCCAAATCCAATGGAAGCCACTTCCCTACCGGCTCTGTCCGTATTCGCAATGTTGAGATTGAGAAATGGGATGATCGATACGGAATAAGACCTGATGCCGAAGGAATTATGGACAATGGCGAACGTCTTCTCATTGAGTTCTATGTCAGCCACAAAGTCGATGGAAAGAAGCGTCAAATCATAGTTGATAACCATCTCAAATGTATTGAGATAGACATCAACTATCAAGCGCTCGACAAAGCCGAATTAAAGGAATTCTTGACCGGCACTGACGAAGACCGCAAATGGATTGTGTCAATGCCGCCGCCTCCCAAATCAAAGGAAGAATCCTTCAGTTATGGGAGGAATCGGATATACGAAAAGACAAGAGACATCCTCAAGGAAATCTTCGATGAAGGTACAATTACCATTCATCCCTATGCTATGTCCTATTCTCATCTGGATAAGTCTTTTAACCTGCGACAGATTGGGTATGACGTTTGCGAAGTCAACACGAAATATCGAGGTTTCAAATCAGACCTATTGCTATTCCGGAGCAAGAAAAAAGATAAAGGACACATCTCGATAAACATACGCGGTAGAAGACGCAGCGAAGGCTTCCGCTACCCCGAAGGGCTCCGGATAATCGACATAATCTTCAAAGCCATAGATACCGAGGATAGTACCAGGCAGAGGCTGAAAGATGGAGATCTGGTCGGCGATTTAGGCATGACAGTCGAGTATTTCGGATTCAAAGAATAAGGTGCTATCTGGTGCCCAAGGGAAGCATAAGATACTATTTTTTCACGCTTGCAGGAGGGAACGTGTATTGATCTATCACGAGCAGGAATCATATCTCGTAATTATTGAAAAACGAGACACTTATGCACTACTATGGACGGCATATCCCGTTGATAGAGGGCACACATACCGCAAGCTAATGAAAGAGTACGAAGCCTATAAAAAAGCAAGGACCGCCAAATGACGATCCCGTTACTCCTTCGACAACTTGGTTGATGAGCTATCGCAAATATGGTGACTTTTTTCGGATCCTGCAAGTTTTAAAAAAAAATCGTACAAAACCATTAGAAATCCCTACTTGAGAATAGCTTCCTAAATCGATCGCCGAGTCATTCAGAGACTTGGCCAAGCGTCTGAATTGCTTGGCCGAGGAGATATTGGCCCTCTCCCCTATTTCTTCGGTTTGTGCGAATATACTTATCCTACATCTATACTCCAGTCATATACTGGACGCACGATAATATGAAAGCCTTCTTGGTCAATCTCATCGTAATCGTGGTCGGTAAGTAATAGCAAATTCTTACAACCGGTTGCCTTGGCGGCCATTATGAGTCCATTCAACTCTCGCCGCTTCGTTTTGGAAGATGAAATATCATACGAAACTTGTATGGCTTGCAATACATCATCCCCATTACATATAACAAAATCGCATTCTCCAGAGCGCTCTATCATATAATACACATCCCATCCTTCTACATTACACTTCCTTAATAGTTGGGCGAGTACTATTGTTTCTAGACGCCATCCCAAGTTGTCTCCGGAGAAGGAATCTTTCCTCTGGTTCATCATAGCCACGTCCACGGCATACACTTTCCCTTGAGTGGTACGAACCTTACTCTTGCGAGAAAACTTCTTCACGCCGGACAGAAGAAATGCTTGTTTAAGATAGGAGATATAGTTTTTTACAGTATGTTCTGACTTAAAATGGAATTGCTCGGCTAGGTCTGTGGTAACCACATTGGTAGGCGAAACGTTAAGCAAATGATGCGCCATCTGTTCAAAAGCCTCCTTGTAAGTAATCTTATATCGTGTTTCGATATCGCGTTTGAGAATATTATCCACAAGGTCAGTTACATAGGTCTTGGCATCAGCGATGGTTAGCAATTCCGGGAAACCACCCTGCTTCATATATTCATCAAATGCCCGACGACGCAGGCCTTCCGCTAAAGTGGATTTCGTCTGCGTATCCACGTTTGTCATCGTGCAGTATTCCTTAAATGAAAACGGATACAGGTGAATCTCCTTGTTTCTTCCGGAAAGATAAGTGGCCAGTTCGCTACTTAGGAGTTTGGCATTGGACCCGGTTATGATTACGTGCATCTTACGTCGGAGCATACGATTTACAAACAAATGCCAGCCATCCACATCCTGCACTTCGTCCATAAACAAATAGTCGAACTTGCCATATAGTTTATAGAGGATCTCCAGGATGTCATTGAGTTGAGTAGACTGAATGCCATCAAGTCGCTCATCATCAAAGTCTACGTAGCCATAATTCACGCCGGCTGCCTCCAGCGCCTGAAAGCAAAGCGTTGATTTACCACAACGGCGAACGCCAATTACAACCTGTGCTTGCGGGCTTTTCAAATCTATGAGGTCTTGCTCTGGTCTTCGGCAATATATTTCATTTCGTTTAGCATCCAACTCTTCTCGCTGGTCTGTCAGAATCACCTCCAGAACTCGCTTATCCAAAACTTTCTCTTTCTGTTTTTTCGCCATAATGCAATCCTTTTCTTACGACGCAAAGATAACCATTATTTTATTAAAATACGATATTTTACAAAAAACGCTAATATAGAATACGTTATTTTACAAGTTTCGGCCTCTCTAGAATACGATATTTTGCAGAATTCCTTCCTACTTTGACCAAGTTTAACCCCTAAGTATCGACCAAGAAGAATACTTTGGCCTCCAAAAACCATGACTCTTCTAACACCACACTCACGTGATATACACAATTGGCTAGTGGAACCATACGTGGGTGGCGCTAAAAAAGAATTCACAGCGTCTGAATTGCTTGGCCGAGGTGATATTGGCAGTTAAAAATATCGACTAGCGCTCTGTAGGGGCTGGCAAACTTCGATAAAATACGAAATTTACCAGCTATAAACTTCGATAAAAACACAAAATCAGACAAGCGAACTTCGATATAATCGTTATAACAGTAATTTTCCTGAGATATTGGCGGTTTCCCCTATTTCTTCGGTTTGTGCGAGCCTAGTACGTATCCTACATCTATACTCCAGTCATATACGGATCATGGGGAAAATCCTGTGTTGAACTCACAATTCTCTTCGGACAGTTGACTTTATGTTTTGCTCGCGAGAGCTTCCGCAAATTCACTTTGGCAAGGAGGGTGGCATAGAGTGCACCCTGTAAAGGATTGCTTGCCAAGGTGAGACTTTTTCAGTTCCACCTTGGCAGGGAGATGCCTGTATACGCGTCCTGTGGCACATTGGCTGCCAAAGTGAATTTGATAAAGTGCTCTACAGACCTTTTTGCTCGCGGAGTTCCCGAGCCTACTTGAAGTATTTTCGCAGAACGACTAGAATCAGTTTCCGGTTTTACAGATACACAGGATTTCCCCCTAAGCCTTCTTGGTCAATCTCATCGTAATCGTGGTCTAATATAGAATACGTTATTTTACAAGTTTCGACCTCTCTAGAATACGATATTTTGCAACAAAGTAGACACAAAAAATTTTTTAAAGCAAATTGAAATTTTTTTTATCTTTGTGTCCCGGGAACTCCAGTACGAGTCCCCGTTTTTTATTTTTTATATGTCTACATTCCGAGAAGGGGCACTCGCAGCAGCGTCCACACACAGTTCCGAGAGGTTCTGTTTAGAAAATGGGCCGATCTCATCGTATTTCGGCCAAAACGTATTTAATCTGGATACTATGCGCAAGTATCTGTCAGATCAGGCACTGTCGGCCGTACTCAAAGCGCGTAAGTGCGGCTCTAAAATCGAGAGGGATATAGCCGATGACATCGCTTCCGGAATGAAGAACTGGGCGATCGAGCGAGGCGCTACCCACTACACGCATTTGTTTCAGCCACTTACGGGCGCCACTGCGGAAAAGCACGAAGCATTTCTGGTTCCCGACGAAGAAGGCGGAGCACTAGAGCAGTTTAAGGGTTCCGCTCTGGTACAGCAGGAGCCGGATGCGTCCAGCTTCCCTAACGGAGGGCTTCGTAACACATTCGAGGCGCGCGGATACACTGCGTGGGACTGCACCTCCCCTGCCTTCGTCCTCGACGGCACGCTTTGTATCCCTTCCGTATTCGTTTCCTATAATGGGGATGCGCTGGACATGAAGGTCCCAAATCTCCGCTCGATTCAAGCCATAGACAAGGCTGCCACCAGGGTCGCTTCCCTATTCGAAGCCGGAATCGAGTCGGTAAAGGTCAAAATTGGCCTGGAACAGGAGTATTTTCTGGTGGATGAGGCTCTTTATAACGCACGGCCGGATTTGCAGCTCTGTGGTCGCACCGTGATTGGCCATACATCGGCTAAGGACCAGCAGCTGGAGGACCATTATTTCGGGGCCATCCCGTCGCGCGTGATTGCTTTTATGAAGGATTTCGAAACGGAGGCATATCGGCTTGGCATTCCACTGCAGACTAGGCATAACGAGGTCGCTCCGGGGCAGTTCGAGTGCGTTCCGCTCTTCTGTGAAATCACGCAGGCCATAGACCAGAATATGCTGCTGATGATAGTGATGCAGAAAGTCGCCGAAAGGCATCACCTGAAGGTCATCTTCCACGAAAAGCCGTTTCAGGGCATCAACGGCAGCGGCAAGCACTGCAATTGGTCTCTCTGCACGGACAGCGGCACCAATCTCCTGTCGCCGGGCAAGACTCCGAAGGACAAACTGCGCTTTCTGGCGTTTTACAGCAGCGTGCTGAGGGCATTGGCCGAACACGGACATCTGCTTATGGCGTCCGTATGCTCGCTAGGAAACTCTTGGCGTCTGGGCGGAAACGAGGCCCCTCCGGCTATCCTGTCCGTCTTCTCCGGCTCAACCCTCACGAAAGTGTTCGAGTCCATTCTGAAAACGGAGGACGCCTTCTGGGAAGGGGACACGAAGAGCATCCGCATAGTGGGTTCCATCCCGGAGATTATACCGGATAATACCGACCGCAACCGCACATCGCCCTTCGCCTTTACCGGTAACCGCTTCGAGTTCAGGGCTATGGGGGCGTCGGCCAATCCTGCCGGAAGCACTTTCGTCCTAAACGCCATAGTGGCCGATAGCTTGAATCGATTTGCAGACCGAGTAGAGGAGCTCTCGGCTTCGGGAGAAGACAAGGACAAGTGCATTCTCTCCGTCGTAAGGGAGTTTCTGGACAAGTCCCGTCCCGTAATGTTCGACGGAAATGGCTATAGTCCCGAGTGGCAGAAAGAATCCATCAAGCGCGGACTAAAGCCCATAAACAATGCCGTGGAAGCCTTTCGCGCATTCAAGGAAGACTCCGAAGTGCTTACTACCCAGGGGATTCTATCTCGTAGCGAAATCGACGCCCGCGTGGAAGTGATGGAAGAGACCTTCGTAAAGAAACTGCAGATAGAGGCGCGCGTAATCGGCGATATGAGCCTTAACCACGTCTTTCCTGCGGCCATCAACTACCAGAACACGCTCGCTTCGAACATACTCAGCAGCCGCGCCATATTCAGCGACGACCCTAACATCCGGAAAGGTGCCATAAAGAGCCTCAAGGAGATTTCGCGGCTCGTGAATTCCCTGTACGATTCGGTTAACGAACTCGTCGAAGTGCGTAAGATTGCCAATCGGCTCCCGAGTATACCTGAGCGGGCCAATATGTACTCTACCGACGTCCTGCAGAAAATGGCCCAGGTACGCGAATACGCAGATCAACTCGAGATGCTGGTCGACGACGCTCTGTGGCCGCTTCCGAAATATCGCGAACTTCTTTCTCTATAACATTATGAATACCAAGTATATATTCGTTACCGGAGGGGTGGCCTCATCCCTGGGCAAAGGCATCATGGCAGCGTTAGTGGAAATCATAGAGATACCCTCACACCCCTTTTTCATCGGCACCCCGGAACACCCCCAGCCCATCTTCACCGCCTTCATTAAGGCTGCGCTGAAGTTATAATTCCTTCCATACCCGCTTCTTGAGCCAAAGCTTGAGAATCGGGTCGGTAATCTCAGTTACGCGAGGACTTGTAACGGCTATCATATCCTTTTCGGTAAGAGACTTCTTAAGCCTTGCGATATTTGATGGAGTTCCCAGTCTATATGAACGCAATAATGCGCTTTGGGTAAAGCCACTATGGATTCCATCGGCGAGAACGTGCAAGAAGTTCATCTGATAAGAAGACAGCGATTCGGTCTGCTGAATAAAAACCGGCTCACAAGCATCGAGAAGGCGATTGACTCCGAACTGCAGGTCTTCTTCAGTCGCCGTGCCTTTCGTCTTAAGCCAAACGAACCACGCTAGCTGCTGTACATAAGAAGAATATCTGTCGGTGATTTGGCATATTTCACCGGCTAATTCTTTAGAGATCATCTTACCCGATTTCTCGAATTTACGACAGATATACTCTACCCAATCAGCCTCGTCGATCTTTTTAAGATATATAATATCGCCGAATCGATAGAACGGGCAGCTTGCATTTTGGAAAATATTTTCCATCATATGCTTCTTACTGCCATAAAGACAATAGCTTACTCTAGTTTGAAGCTGCCAGATACCGCGTAATTTTTTCTGGAACGTCAATGAGTCAGGAAAATCTCCTATCTGCTGAAACTCATCGATACAAATCACGATCCTACACGACTTTTCCTTAGCTATAACTTCCGGTAGCTGAAGGATATCCTCTGTCGTCTTTTTATCCGAAACATACTCCAGCGAAACAGAAAAATCGCTAAGTGGGTCAGGGCCAATGCTTATTTTAGGAACAAACCTACTAAGAAATGTCTTTGCATTCTCCATCCACTCCTCCCATTTGCTTGAAGTGGCGCGAATAACAGCTGTAGCGAAAGCATTTACGAAGTCTTCCTCGGAACGACACCCGAAAGCATCCATCCGAGCGATTCTGATATCATTACTTTCCACCAAACGACTTGCCTTGTCCACAAGAGATGTTTTCCCCATCCTTCGAGGAGATATTAGTATGGTATTGACTCCATACGTAAAATTCATCTTAAGGGTTTCCGTTTCTTCTTTCCTATCCGTAAATGCATCGCCCTCAACCTTTACCCCGAAAACAAATGGTGATTCATTAATATCCTTCATATCTGCAGCTTTTTAGTTCTGCAAATATAAATATTTTTACACTTTTTCACAAGTTTGTTTAACACAAGGTTGTGAAAAAATATGCTTTAAGTAATACTCGCGCGTCATAAAGCCATCACACCCTGTTTTATCGGGTTTATAGTTTGTACATCCGAGGAAAGGCTCCTCTTTTCCCTCTTTGACGATAAGATAACCATCACGACATTTATCACACTTAATAATTGATAGCACGCCGCCACGGAGATCGTTTGTCATAAAACTGCATATCTCAGGCTCATTGCTACAGATCCATAGTTTCAATCCATAATGTGGTTTATAACGCAGTTGAAGTGGATATCCACATATGGGGCAGCGCTTTTGATTAGTGGTGTCATTGTTTTTTTCGGCACTTATTTTACCATTAACCCTCACATTCTTATAATCACTTATCAGCTCTGTAACGAACTGAGACGGATTTTGTTCCGGCGCCACGATGTAGACGCGGTTTTTCGTTCTAGTAAGAGCGACATAGAACAACCGCCGTTCTTCAGCATACTCAATCGAATAGTCATCCTTTACAACATATTTAAGGACAGGGTCTTCCTGAATCTGTGACGGAAATCCATACAAGTCATTGCGAGCGTTGATTATAATAACGTTGTCAAAGCCAAGACCTTTTGCTCTGTGAACGGTCATAAACTCAATTCTTACGCCAGGAAACTTCTTGGATTTGACTCCACCACTCTTCTCGTCGTAGACGAAATCTGCCGACCGACTAAGATTGTACGCATCGAATCCATATCGTCCGAGTAAAAGGATAGATGAATCTCGGTTTTCTTGAAGTATCTTGGAAACAATACCCTCTATTGTTTTTCCTATCATATAAAACTTGCCACCTTTCCCTTTAGTTTGTTTTCTGTCCACATCTTCCGTGAAGGACTCGATTATGACAGGGTCTTGAATATGCTTTGGAGATACGAGAGCCTTTTTTATCTGTAAACTATTCTTTTGTATAAAACCACCGGCGATATCTATAACCTCCTGTGCATTACGATATGTTCTAGTAATTTTCAGTTCCTGACCATAGCCCATAACCTCTTTGAATTTAGTAAAAAGGCTAATGTCGGAGCCGGCATAAGCATAGATGGACTGCCAATCATCCCCTACAGCGATAATCTTAGCATTGCATATTTGGCTTAACGCTTTAGTAAGATCAAACCTTTGACGTGAAATGTCTTGGTACTCATCGACAATAATATACTTAAAGTCGAGTGTCTTACCGGAGATCAATTGCTGATTAAGAATACGTGCTGATTCGTTGATCATGTCCTCGAAATCCACGGCACGCTTTTCTTTTAAACGCTTGGCATACTCGTGATAGCATTGCTGAGCGACATCTAGGAATAATCGCGTGCGCTCATTAGTCGACTGAGCATTCCATTCGTAGAATTTTTCAACTGTATATCCATTAGTCTTAAAATTTTGAATAAACGTGCAGATTAGTTTGACAAGCTTAAGTATATATTTGTTTTCTTCCGTATTGATAATTTTTTCAAATACCTCCTTAGAAGAACGCCGGCTCAGCACAAAACCATGCTCTATTAATTGCTCTTCCAAGTGAGTTAACATTGGCCGACCATCATTATATGCAGAAAAAGTGTATATCAACTCGGTATTATGCTGCCTATGAAGGAGCACCTTGTCATTTATGGCTTTCTTGTATCTTTCAAGTTGTTCTGCATTATAACGACTGTTACGCCCATCTTCCGTAATACCGAAGTGTTCAAGGTAAACGACCCTATCCCCTTGTGTAAGAGTAAAATCAGGAGTATATGGCTTATGAGCACGGAGAATATTATATTTATATGGTTTCTCGTACTTATAGTCAATGTTATTTAAATAAAGAAAATTTGCGATTTCCACTTCTTGTGCAGAACGAAGTGTTTCGTGTGCAATAGAAAGCCGACGCCCTGTTCTCCTATTAATAATTTCTTCAGTATATTCGCTCATATTCCCTTTTAAAGTAGAGAAATCAGCTTTTGAAATATAATTAAAGAATGCATTAAGATCCTCACCTTCGTAAGGAGCATCAAAATAACTACCGAAAAAGAGGATTAACTTATCTACTAATTCGGGCTGCTCCAGGATGCTACCTTTCAGATAGTTATTTATGACATTGAACATAAACCCACTATCTACAATCATTTTCCCTGCAGCATCCTTCTTGCGAAGTATTGCATATCCAGCGCTGTGAAAGGTAGTTACAGGACACTTTATTCCCAAACCTTTATTAATCTTATCTTTAAGTTCACCAACTGCTTTATTTGTAAAAGAGATTACAAGTATCTGTTCCGGTTTAATGCCTTTCCTTTCAACCAAATAACGAACTTTTGCTGCAACCGTGGTCGTCTTTCCTGCGCCTGCACCGGCGACGACTAAAGTATAGTCCTCATCGGAGAGCACAACCTCACGTTGTTCTTCATCAAGATTAATCACAGGGTCCACTTTTTTCAAAATGTTATCCAAGTAATCTTTCTCGCTCTGCAGATGCCTTTCAATATAACTTCTGTTGTGTTTCTCGATTGTAGACGGAATCTCTTTAAAATTCTCTATATCTGCATAATACGTCAGAAATTTTTCAACCCATTTTTCCTGAAGGTCATTCTGCTTACAATAAAATGATAAGGTGTCAGCTCGCTTCTGTCCGGCGAAGAACGAGTACAAATCTGAGTACTTAGGTACTAATGCTTTATAATCGCTTACAGCAAGATACTTATCTTCTTGGAGGAGCACTTTTAGCTCAGTATAGAACTCAACCAACTGTTTATGTTCTTGTGTCATCGGACCAGTCGTCCTTAACATTTTAGAGGATGACCGAGAATTAGGCTGTTTGGAAAAGAACTTGCTAAAAAATGACATAATTATTCTTGCTCTATTATAGCAGAGATGTTATTTAGTATGAAATTCTGTGCATTAGCATTATATAAAACTGCGACGTAAGTCCCATTATGTCCTTCTTTCTGTTCTGTAAATATTCCAATAGACTGACCCGCTTCAGTAGGACGTTTAATTTTAGCTCCTTTATCGGTAACGATTATTTTCAAATAACCATTATCAACCAGCCAAGTTATAATGGTCTTGTTTGATATCCCCTTCATGTTTTCAGGTATTACCTTATTAATTTCACTAACAAAATCAGATATACTTGTTTTCTCGGCAATATATACCTTTGAAAGGGATTCTGCATCCATGTTAAATTCTATTTTCTCATCTTTTGACTCTTTTCTCATTTTCCGAATTGCGAAATCCATCACATCGGCAACATAAAAAAGGCAGCGTGAAATATGAACATTATTGACAATATCAGTATCGGATAAATCAGTTCCATCAATGGGATTGATACCATTTGCCAATTGAAAAATCCAATCCTTGGCAATCTTTGTCTTTTTAATATCTCGCATAGTGTTATTTGTTCATTTTCTCTAACTTGGCCAATCCATTGCATACTAAAGTTCCAACGATTTAACCGTATTTAATGGTTTCAAATTTACAAATTATTTTGATTTATTCTCCCCTGATGGCAATGCCGTAAGTCAAATCACTATTTCTACAGGAACGAGAAACACATATAACGAGCGAGTCCGAAGTCGAAAAACACCTTTTGAGTCAGGATGCCGTAGAGACGCTTCTAGAGGGTGTGGTTACCGAAGGTGTACTGTACTTTCGTACACCTTTAGGTTACACCCTTAGTAGAACGCTGTAGAGTGCGTCTGGTGTTCAAAGGTGTTTTTCGGGTTGCGAGCCGGCAATACACCCTGATATTCTTCGTTCCCGTCCGAGGGGAGTCTTTTGCTGCGAGCGACTCGGTCTCAGAACGTTCCCGTCCGGGCAAACCGGCTTTTCGCCGGATGAAATGGCGTTGAGATGCTTCCCGTCCGGGCAAACCGGCTTTTCGCCGGATGAAACGGCGTCGAGAGGTTTCCCGTCCGGCCAAACCCGCTTTTCGCCGGATGAAACGGCGTCGAGAGGTTTCCCGTCCGGCCAAAACCACGATCTACCGGACGGGAGGTCAGTGAGACTAGCTCATCAAATTCACTTTGGCAGCCAATGTGCCACAGAAAGCGTATATTGATACCTCCCTGCCAAGGTGGAGCTAAAAAAGTCTCACTTTGGCAAGTCACCCTTAACAGAGTGCGCTCTACGCTATCCGCCCTGCCAAAGTGAATTGGCTGAGCTCCGGTGAACCACTTATCTTGAGGGCACCAGCCCGCCCCTATCAGGACAAGTCACCAGCCCCGTCCCTGTCAGGACAAGTCACCAGCCCCACCTCTGTCAG
>Ga0256405_10005400_pt1:10000-22142 | contig 22142 bp, 18 predicted proteins | sample RumenRJG_02DNA_FD_189096 | JGI IMG/M metagenome (GOLD analysis project Ga0256405, IMG submission 189096) | Bovine rumen microbial communities from Lethbridge, Alberta, Canada - RJG_02 | ecosystem: Host-associated > Mammals > Digestive system > Stomach > Rumen | place: Canada... | reverse complement strand
GATCCTGAATTCCCTTTCAAACTACTTTCTTGCCTTCCTTGACCAATGTTATGGATGGTGCACTGGTTGATAAAATAATTGGCCCTTCCTTCTTATAGCAACAAAATCAAATCTCCCCCTCATCCGAAAAAAACGAGTATTATTTCTCAGCTGGCAACAAAGAAACGCCTAGCAGAAGAAAGTAGTTATTCTTGCATCTCTGCTACTAGGAAAGTAAGTCATTGACAAAGGACCCAACCCTTCTGAATTCGCTGAGCGAGACCTAAGATCGGAATGAACAGCAGTCGAAACCCTGAGCCCATCGTGTCTGCCAGCTATGCAATGGCTCTACTTGAGATTCCGTAGGGAGAGCAGTCGCTAACCTTTCCTTCGGTCAATCACGAGAAATTTGCGAATCGAATCCGTTGTCATTAGAGTGATCAACTATATACGCTAATTATTCAAACAGATGCTCTCCGGTGGAAATGAACCACGAGAGACTAAGCCCTGCCGATAGCAGTAGAAGCGTTAGCCACAGAGTGACTTTTTAATTGACACCCACTAGTGGTCAGTTTCTACTTCCAAGTTGACTGGACCAGGTACCACATTTACCATAGGATATGCTTATCTGACGAGGTCCCTCGAGTCATCTCTGCCACTTGGAATTGCTTATGAGCTGTTCTTAAATGCTCTTCTTGGTATGAAATTGCCTACCTTCCTTAAGTCTTGCTTTCCCGAGAGCCCTCATTTCATAAAATTCCACTGGCCAGTTAATTCATTATGCTTATTTTTCAATGAAAGTTGCATCCGAACATGTTTCTCAACACGAAAAAGAAAGTCATATTGAGTTGTTAGAGAAATCAAGTTATAGCCAAAATAGTGTACCATCACATGGTTTTGATACTAAGCAGGAAAGTATAGGAATGCAATGAGGAAAGACAGATAAACACATCGCCTCGTTTAATACTTTCAAAGCATCAGTTGAATGACTATTCTGCTCCATTCGGAAATACGCAAAAGTATGTCCCTTATTTGAGATCTCTTAAGATCAGCTATTTGCTAATATGATAAAGGTGGACGCTGTACTTGTCTGAAAACAGAAACTATGATGATTCACATTACTGGCTTGCTGTCCTTTGGCGGGAAAGCTAACAGGTGAACTTGCTCAACATAAAGTGGAAGGAAAGTGTAGTAGAGATATTACTCGCTGTCTGAGAAGATCTACTTGAGACCTCTGAACCAACTTCATTCCACAGGAACGAAAGCTGAATGAAAGTACTCAAGCTTCAAACTCCTTGCTAACCGATAAAAGGAATCAAGCTTCAAGGACTATATGACTAGCTCTTCCACATCCTCGCCACCATTCATAAGGCTTTCAAGGAATATTGAGATATCTACAGAAAAGAGAAACAAACATTCTCAGTTGGTCCACTATTAGCGAGGCCTAAAGTCTTCACTTCATCAGTCTAGGAATAACACTAAAGTAGCACCCCTCACTACATTCTTGTTCACTGAACATAGATCTCTAAAGAACAGTGCACTGGTACACGATATGATCTGTCGTCATGACCCATGAACTGAGCTTCTCACTAATCGAAATGGTCCTCTCAGCATGTTTCAAGGGAAGCAAGAGATCGTTTTCTCAGGATATTAGTCACCCAATCTTCCCAATAGTATTCCTTAACTCATGAATTGATACACTTGTTCATTCTCTTTCTATTTCCACTGGTTTCTTTTGTTCACTTGCAATGCGGCATTTGAATCCATTTTACTCCACTTCTCTCTCTTTTCTTCCTGATGAGGGTGATGTACTCCGGGTACCTGATCATCATGACTGGAATTCCAGAGGATTCCTTGAGTACTCGTTACTTCGAGGTCAAATGGTGCGATGGTATTCATCCAAAATAGGAAACTGGTAGCGACTTGCATTTGATGGACTCTTCCTTCCTGTAGGAATAGGGGAGAGTGGTAACGTGAGCCACCTTTCCTTTATACAGCAGTAATAGCACATGCAAGTTCCTAGGGTCTATATAGCTAGTCAAGGATCATAAAACAATTAGCAAATCATCATGTGGAATGATGTAAACTAGCCTTAAAAAGTGAAAGAAGCCCTCATACCCACTCCTCTTTCCCCACCAAACCAACAAGTAGTAGGTTGGTGGGCCTCGGTATCTCTATTTGCTAAGATGGATACCTACACCACTCAATAGTTCCAATTCATTGTTTTTTATCCCATAGGAAAGAAAATGCTTCCAGCAATTTTTTCCTTTCCTCCTCCGTCATACTTAGGTCTTCACAACCTTCCACCGGAGGCTTGTATCTGTTTTCCTCCTCTTTAGCCATTACTTCTTTAATCATATCTTTGATCTTCTTTAGGGGCAATTTAAACATGTTCGCATCCCGCGGGAAGCGGAAAGCCAGAAAGAGAATTTCCTCCGGTTTAAGAACCGAAAGGAGTTTATCCAGATTTGGTACCAAACCCGGGAAAAACCCTAAATGTTGTCTTAAAAACGCTATATAAGCAGGGTTATAGGAATCAATAGATTCCCCTCCCTCCGCTTCGGAGGAGCAGCTTCTTCTATGGCTATGGCCAAAAGGATCCGGTGCGATGAGTCTCATCCGTGTAATATTTTGGAATTCCTCTTCCAACTCGTCCCGGAATGGGCGTTATGGCAAAGAACAAGAAGAAAAAGACAGAAGGAATTTGTCCAATAGTAACAAATGGTGCCTCCACAGGTTGACATCCGATCCAACCTAGTAGTAAGCAATCCGCCAAAAGCAACCAAAATATTCCTTGGTGAATCGGTCGAAAACTTGAACTACGCACATACATTTCTTTAAAAAAAGGTAAAGCCAAGAGAGATATAAAAACTGGTGCTATTGCGGCTACACCTCCCGCTTTGTCAGGTATACTGCGAAGAATGGCATGGATCGGTAGGAAATACCATTCCGGCACAATATGAGGCGGGGTGGGCATCGGATTAGCAGGTATATAATTGTCGGGATGCCCCAAAACATTAGGAGCAAAAAAAATCCAAATGGAAAAAAAGATAGCAGAAGCTACCCGACCTACAAGATCCTTTACATAAAAATAAGGGTAAGAAGCAATTTTATCCATCTCAGAATGTACACCCAATGGATTATTTGATCCATATTGATGCAATGCGGCCAGATGAAGAAGACTGGCGCCTACTAAAATAAGGGGGAGTAAATGATGGAGACTAAAAAAACGATTTAAGGTGGCATTGTCCACGGAGAAACCACCCCAAAGCCAAGTCACTATGGTATCTCCTACTACTGGTATGGCGCTAGCTAAGCTTGTAATTACTGTTGCTCCCCAAAAGCTCATCTGACCCCAAGGTGGTACGTATCCTATAAAAGCTGTCACAATCATTAATAGGAATATGACAACTCCGAGACACCGAACAAATTCCCTAGGACTGCTATAACTCGCATGATATAGACCACGAAAAATATGAAGGTGAACCACAATGAGAAACATACTTGCCCCATTAGCATGCATATAACGGAGCAACCAGCCCCCTTCAACATCTCTCATAATGTGTTCTACGCTGTTGAAAGCTAGATCCACATGAGGTGTGTGATGCATAGCTAAAAAAACGCCAGTCACTATCTGAATGACTAAACAAATACCTGCTAACGAACCGAACCCCCACCAATAACTAAGATTGCTCGGGGTTGGATAATCTATCAAATGCTGGTTAAGTGTGGAGTATATAGGTTGTTTAAGAAGAGAGAATCGTTGGTTCCTTATAGTCATTTCTCTTTTCTATCGTTACAACTCCTCTTCCCCCTTATTTACCCCCTTGCCTTGATGGAAATTGGCTTCGCTGCGCCCTGAATAATCAAAAAGCTGCATGAGAAGATTCATCCCATTTTGGCGAGAGGGAGGCAGCGAATCACCTGGGCTACGGATTTGTCGGTTAGTTGATTCTCGAAATAAGGTCATTCGGAAAAAAAAAACTGCCGCTTTCTCTGCCGGTTTCTTAAGGCTTCAAACGAACGACTAGTCATTAAGAAACCCATGAAATCCAAGTCTATTTTTGACCTTTCATGAAGAAGTTTTGCCTGCGCGCAAACTACCTAGCCCTTTTCAAAAGAACGTCGATTTCCATCTCAACAAAGAAAGAACTCAAAATAAATGAAAGCAATATTGTTGTCCTATTACTCTTTTTTCCTTGTGGAGCTTTGGAAAGGAGAGAATTTGAATAAAGTAACTCTCGGAAACTCTTATTGGACGAGAGAGAGTCAATATGATATTGGCGTGGGTTCTACCAACTAAACGAAGAAGTTTTTGATTGGATAAACAGCGTATAATGATAGACGCTTCTTCGGCACACATGGAGACATACCTCCCGTAGCTGACCCCTGAATTCAAGGATACTGCCGGCTTTGTTACTAACTGATAGAAACCCCTTAATACAACGTTCGTTTTTCATAAATGTCATAAGGTAGGTAGACCCGGTCTTGCGCTCGTCCGGTTAAGTGGCACATTGTGCTAAGTGCTCGAACCGTTGGCTGATCTCAGCTGTATCGCCTCATACAAATTAGTTAAGCGAGAAAACAAACGGCTACATAGGAGCTCTATGGTGGACCACCAGCAGGAAGATCGAATGGCTTAGCGCATCCTGCGCCTACTGGACCTGACTTCGTAGGATACTCTGATAGACTAGTCGAATGGCAATGGCCTAGTGGTTGTATCTGCTTGCCGATTCCTATTAAGAATACGAGAGTGACAAATGAGATGGAGATCTTGGCTATCATCAAACCATCCTCCCTCCGCTTATCTCTTTCCTTTCTATATGATAAGTCTACTCGCGCCTCAAGGGCCGGTCATTTACGCTCTCCACTGCATGAACAGCATTCCCAACTAGATCTGTACGGCTTCCGTTGTCTCCTTTTCGATTCCCGACTCTAGCTCACAGGTATCCATAAGAGCGACCAGCCCTGAATGCTTAAACCTATCAATCCTCTCCTAAATTTCTTTCTTTTTGTCGTTGGGCAAGGAGCAATCCATTCAGCACTTTCCGATGGGGACCAAAAGCCACTGGGCTACCAAGAAGTCGGATTCAGTTCAGTCCCGTTTTCAAGATCCGGTTCAGTGTTTGGGGATGGCTTGGTCCAAGCCCACATCCATAGTAGATGGACTTGAGCAGGCAAGTATGCCACCTACTGATATGATTGATTATGACAATTATGATATGGACTGGACGGTTGTGCAACCGATTGTACTGACTCGCTTACCCCCGAGAACACCTAAGACATGGGGGTTATTTACGCGAGTAAGCCTAGCAAGGACCAAGATCTCGATCTAGCCTAGTTGGGGCTTTAGAGTCACATGACACAGTACCAAGAACGGGAGAACCAGTAACAATTGATACGGATTTCCAACCAACGGATCTTCTTACCTTTGGACCGGAACCTTTAGCTGTTTCCTACTCGGTCTACAGCTTGGTTTGAAATGAGGGAGCCATACCGTGTGGTTGAAGCAGAGTACCGTTTTGCAGTGGATAGGGCACTATCTCTATTCGTAGCAGCATTGCGTATTGCTCTCACTAGGAAAGGGGGACATAACCCCTACTATAGAGCAGGAATGGAAGGGAATGAGCTCGGCTGCTTCTCCCCCACACTTCTTTATTTCTCCGTGCCCCTATTTAGTTAGTACTTTCGAGTTAAGAGCGAGAAAACGAACTATTTCATTTAATAAAAAAAGTGCAACGGCTGTAGGGTGAAAAGGCCATGAGGATGGCTACGGCTTTGAAGCTCCTTTATCTACCATAGATAGAATGGAAGAGTTTTTTCTCACTGCACTGATCCACCAAGGCTAGGGATATCCAATGGGATGGAGCTATTTCCCTTGGCACCTTATAGTCCTCAGACGATGAACAGAGCACTAGATGCCCTAATCTACTCCTATGCTAAGTGTCTTTGTTTGGTTTGATTTCTTGTGAAAGCGGCTAGCCCCATCACTAAAGCATGCCTGTTCCATATGAAAGGTGATGTAGGTAGGGCTGGTAGGGGAAGTAAGAAATAGGTGAGACTCGTTAATGAAACTAGCCTTCAGCCTTAGATTTCTAAGTTCTGTTTCCACCATTACTAGTGTTTCCTTGCTTTTCATAATAGAAAAAGATCAACTAAACCAGAGATTGTCGTAGAGATTGGCAGGACTGGGTATTATTCTGGGCGATGAAATGGATGGAATTTCTTGAAACATAACTCACTTCACTTATAATCGAATTTGGAAAAGGGAGACTAGCTGCTGCAATAAATCAAGAAGAAAGCAGGCGCAAAAGAGAAGCTCAATGAGAGAGATTCTAGACCGGTCATGGTCGGGGCTGATCGATCGCTCCTTAAAAGGGAGTTAACTGCTTCGAACCATACATGAAACTTATCTCATAGAGTGAGCTAGCCCCAGATAGCGAAGGATAGCTATTGACTTATTGGGAAACCCGCCTCCAATACATGCTTATCCCAGACCCCCTATTCCTTCATTTTAGGTTTTCATGGCCGATTCAATAACATAGTTCGCACACCTCTTTTCAATTCTCTAGAGATAGTTGTCATTTATCTCTTCTTCCGGGTCCCTCCTATTTGGTTGGAAGTTTCCTGCTCCAGTTGGGAAAGCAAGTGATTGATTAGTTCCATTGGTCTATTGGCTTCAGCTTCCAGTCTACCTCATTTCTATCAAAATGATCTGGTGTCTATGTCCATGCCTGAGGTTGGTAAACCCTATATCTATTGCAAACGAGCTTTTCGGAAGGGACAGCTTGTAATCCACGACTTACTACTACGAGGATTCTGGCGGAGTGCTTTTCACATATAGATAGGTCGGGACGAAGAAGCTCCGTAGTCAACTAATAGATAGAAAATCACAGTAACCTTTTTCCAACAGTTTCACCATGATAAGAACAACCTTGTCATACATGATAATTATGGGCTTTCTTCCTCCTTCTTTATAGTCTGCAGTTCAATCTGCCAAGTCCGATTCATCTTTTTCCAATACTGCGAGCCAAAGGCACGCTGCTATTTAGTCACAGTCACATGCTCACCCTTGACTCTATAAATAAAACCAGTAGCTTGGGCTAGCGAGTATAGTTCCCTGGCGCCGGGCCCTCAATAAAGTCCATCGTGGCCATATCCCATGGTTTCTCTTTCTTAATGCTGACCCCAATGTTGATCGACCGTGCTTATTATGATATTTTATTCAATTCATACCACTCAAAGCCCAGGCCATTGGCTGCGCCGCTTTCTGCAACTCGTAGTCACAAAACCTTATTAATCTAAGTGATTTCTTGTCAACGGATCGCTATCGCTTACAAGAACGGATGCAGAAATGGGACACCTGAAGGTGAAACAAGAGACTCATACCCATGGTCATCTGATTGATCTACTCGGCTTCGGTACTGAAATGAAAAGGCCAAAGGCCAAACAAAAGACGTTTCGTCTGCTCCAGACGAGGTAAGAGCGAATGATCTTTTTCGTGATTTCCATCGTAAGAAGATCGACTTGTAGAAGTCTAAAAATGGGGAGCAAAGGAAGAGGCAGGCTGAGCTGACTCTTGTTCAATATCATTCTCATGATGTGTGGTGCAAAGAGAAGATTCTTGTGGAAATCCCTTCTTTCTAGCTTGATCAATTTCTGTAAGAATGAAGCTAGTGACATTAAACTTCTGGCTCTTCATTATGAAGTCAACTACATGCCAAGACCCTTTATTCCAAGTAGATTGCATCTGCATTCCCTTTTGAATCAATAAGGTATTGACTGGTTGTTTTCACCTTTCGAACGAAGGCCACTACTCTTTGGAAAAGGTCCACGAGTCGAATCAGTAAGATTTCATCAAGAAGATTTATCACCACAGTGGCGTGCTATTTCATTGTTTTGTTATCTAGCCGGGCTAGAGAAGAGCTATCGCCATCATCAAACAAAGAAGCCAAGGACTGGTCAAAAGAGAGGAGGGACCACATTCTCGAATCCACTCATGGAAAATGCCCCACCTCTATCAAATTGGTATTCATCTCGAAGGAAAATAAGAGAGTTTTGTTTTGCCACAATGAGTAAACAACAAGTTTGATTTTGAAAAAGCCCATTCCTTTTTTGGGATAGTTTGCCAAGGAAAGTCGTACGAAGGCAAAGCGGACAACGGGAAAAGGTACCTTTAAACCTCGTTTCAGTACCAATATTCCCGCCTTCAAGGGCATATGAAGGAGCTCCTATTGCTTAAGAAAGTACAGCAGAAATAAAGTCTTTGGGTAGATGAGGTCACTGATTAGCCCGCTGAGCTGCTCTGTCCCCTCTACCGGGATGGGATGGTTTATGCGCTTGTCCCGATGAAGCTTAGGATCCGATAGAAACACGGGGTCAACTAAGGAAAAAAAATGGGAACCTTTGCATGACGCGCCTTCCTCAGGATGTGCGCTCTCTTTTCAGGATTGAGAATGACGACACAGCCTGGAGGTCTTTCGTCTACTTCTTCTGTCCAGGCCTGTTTGTATTCCCACCATACCTTTCCGCATCGTCCTTCTCTATTGGGGGCTCCCAACACCTCAGCCACACATCTTTTTCGTTCGCTCCCCATTTTATTCTCTAAGGAACCCTCTCCTTAATGAGCGTAGATTGATGGAGATGGCTTTTGTACCGGTCAATCTTTATATCCTTTCTGGCATAGTTTTGTAAAAGATCGGCAGGTGATCCGTCCTTTCTCCTCTGCCGTGGTTCATGCATTCTTCCTTTTTGGAAAGCGGATAGGGATCGGGTGAATTAGAGAATAGACAGACGTCCGTTGGCATTTCAGCCTTTCTTCTCCTTTCAGGGCCTATCCGAAAGAGAATCCAGTACCTCTTGGTCCTAAATATCAGAATAGGACGCGCAACAACGGAACAACAAGAGCAAGACCGCTCCAAACTAAATCACAGTAGAAGTTATGGCCACTCAGGCTGGACCAAAACAGCAAGCGGAAGGTCTCCGAAAGTCCTACATTAGCACCAAGCCATCCCCCAAGGGAGGGTATAACGGAGTGTGGTAAAATCCAGTTGCTAACGCTCCCGGCTGTGGGTTCTTCACAATTAGCAGGGCTTCTATTCTAGTACAGAGATCACCACTTGTTATGCCAGGGTCTCCTTTTTCGAGTTGGTTACTGTCTTGTTGAGCAACGTTTTCCCGGCAATCTCCGCTTATTAGGGTGGCCTCTAACAGGTCGGGAGAGTACTAAAAATCTGGCTCATACGCCTCGCAAGATTGAACATCTGCGAAAGTCGTCTCGAAGCTCTGACTCTCGAGAGAAAGTCTTGCCTACCAGTGACTTATTTTACGGAATAAGAATGCCTACTGTACTAGCTTCTTTCTTGACTCCATTAACTCAGTTTACAGAAAGGAATCCGTCCAGTCCAGTAAGAAGGAATAGAGAAGAAGAAAGTCACTCATCAACTCCTACTTTGGTTATTGAGACTTGCCCGCGTATCTGACCTATGTGTACCTATTCCCTAGCCTAAGTAGCTTACCCACTGTCCTAATAACTGTCTGTCAATCCGGCAGCTTGCCCTACTGCCTATCGACGCTACTGTCCTAAGTCTCCTACTCATATACCCAAGGTCAAAGACTTTGCAGGGCAACAAACTGATTTCGGAATTGCTTAACTGCTGAGAGCTAATATCGGGGAGTAGTAAGCCAGCCCACCACAAGATGAATGAGTGCTCCTCTCCTATGCCGACTTACTAGCCAGGTTGAGCCTTTGAGCCATAAGAGGAGGGAGAATCTGGTTGATTTTCCAGGGAATGATTATATGGATTTCAAGGAGGATATTGTTACCTTCATCAGATTGATTGATAACTGGTCGTCGATTGACAACTACTGCTTTTTCCAGTGAGAAAGGAAGGAGGAAGGGGATCTCAACAAGCCATGGATATATAGCCTACAGCCGAGTCCACAAAGAAGACGGTTTCAAAGCTCGAAGAGCATATTTGTGAGGCTGATCCCTAAGTGCAGAGTTTCATGTGACGAACAACGAAACTCCATTTCTTCAAACACAACCCTGTGCCACCGACAAACGTTTGACTTTGACTGTGTTTTTTTTGGGCTATGAAGATTCTACTTATACCCAATGATGGAACATTTTGAAAATATGTTCAACGGGGTCTTAAGAAAGGCAAATTTCAGGCCTGTAGTTTTTAAGATCATCTCGCTAATCGAAAGATGAAGGATAGCGAACACTAGATGGCTAGTGGCCTTATGCAAACAAAGAAGAGGGATGCCTAACCAATTGATCCTAAAAGATCTTATTTGAGATAGGTCAGATTGGACTTAGTGGCCAACGTTAGGGATGGTAGAGTCAATATGGGATGTGGAATTCCAGGAAACGTTCTTATCCGCGCTCACTGATAATGTGAACCTGGTCCTTAGTTTCCTCCAACTGATTCCTGTTTTTTTGAGCCTTTTTCAGTAAGTCCTTAATAGCGAAAAATGCTTTGACTCTAAGGGTTACCTTGGTACCTTTATTCGGATATGCTTCTTTTCGGACAGGAGGGGCAGATTGACATTCAGGCAATGGCACATGGATTCTATTGAGAAGGGCTGGCTGCTCTCGACGACGGGGTGGGGGAATGAGATGCTGGGAGATGGGAGTTATTGGTGGATTGAGAGGGGAGCAGATGCGTGGGCTAGTTCAATCTTTTTGCTCCTGCCTTCCTAGCCTTATGGACAGGAGTCCTCTGGCCTAGTCCTGAAACTCTTCCCGCAGCCTTCCTTGCCCTTATTGCCCGGCATACCTCGGAAGGCATACCCTGGAACCAATTCATTCATCTGCCCTCTTCGCGATAAAGCTTTGCCTTACTTTGCTTGCTGGCTCTAAGCCCACCTCCTTTACTACACTACACCCTCTCACCGCCCCTATTCAGCCCGAAAGGCTTCTAACTTCCCCGAAACCTTACTTATTCAGGGCAAGATTCGGAACTTAGGGTCACTGCCTTTCATCCGCCTTTCTCTCATATGCTTAGAACCTATCCATAGAAATGGAATTCAAAACTTCGGAATAGTTTCGAGGAGAGCCGAGAGGACACGTTCAAGGAGTAGTGTAAAGTAGCAGACAGAGGGGCGCTCCCGCTTAGGCATTAGGCATTAGGCACGAGAAAGGACATCGTTCTCGGCCGTCCCTTCCTTCCCGGAAAAAGGCTCTCTTGCATCTTTTGCTTCCCCACCCGGCCTCTATTCTAGATTCACCGTCTTCGGATGCATCAGTTTATTATGCTTATGCCTAATCTTAATACTGGCTAGTTACTTCAATTACCTTACCCCACCGCCCCTCCTTTTAAGGAGGTTTCAGAGCACCCAGTCACAGCTCGTCACAAGAAAGGATTGATGGTCGAGTCCCCGTGCATGAAGTCAGTGGATTCGAGTGAACTGACCGTACTACAAATCGACATACTTGAGGAAGCTTCTTACTAAACCAAAGAAAGGGCAGCTCCAGTTGTGTTGTCGATTCCCTTCTCCCGAGAGCTTTCACACTCTGGGATGGGAGTCCCTTCCAAGACTTGACCAAAAGCTCCCCACAATTTCTTGATTTGAAGCAGTTCGGAGGCCTTCTTCTAGTTACGATTCGCCCTCGTCTGTCACTATAGATGTTCTAGCTTTAGTCTTTAGTGTCATTTCGAGTTATGCATTTGGAATGCTCCCCTTCCAAGCAAACTAAACTAACCTTGCTAAGTGCTAGCCAGGTGAAAGTGCTTTTCGCTAGTAGTTTTGGTGTTCTCTTCCCTTTAATCCAATTGAATCAATCGATCAGAAGAACAAGAACAAGAAGGCACTGTACTTTTAATAGGCCCTACTTCCGAGACCTCTATCTCTATTTATTTTCATTCTTCCCTTTGGTCAGATACTAGAATATAGTATTTTTATTGGACATCCTCCTCACTATTGAAATTAGGGAAAACCGGATCAGTAAACTATTGCATCTAAGGGAACAGAGCAGCAGATCCCGGGATAAGAAAGATACAGAAATATGGAACTTCACTGCCTTACTTGGAAAGCTAAGCAGGTTATTGACCCACTAATCTTACCTTCCCTCAAACCTTCCACTGAAAAGAGCAGATCCCAGAAAAAAGGATAGCGAATGATCGATTCACCATTGATAGCATTAACCCTAAAAGGAGGG
>Ga0256405_10005400_pt1:0-2500 | contig 22142 bp, 18 predicted proteins | sample RumenRJG_02DNA_FD_189096 | JGI IMG/M metagenome (GOLD analysis project Ga0256405, IMG submission 189096) | Bovine rumen microbial communities from Lethbridge, Alberta, Canada - RJG_02 | ecosystem: Host-associated > Mammals > Digestive system > Stomach > Rumen | place: Canada: Alberta... | reverse complement strand
GTAGTCTAAGTTTCTCGATGAGGATAATTAATTCGGTCGTTGTGGTCGGACTCTATTATGGATTTCTGACTACATTCTCCATAGGTCCCTCTTAGATCTTCTTTCTCCAATCTTGGATTAGGGAAGAAGGAGATATTCGCGACTACTGGCGATTTCATTATGGGGCAGCTCATGATCTTCATATCGATCTATTATCCACCTCTGTATCTATTCTTTCTTAGCTAAACAGGTGGAAGATCTATCCAATTTGGTTATATTATATCATGGACTCGAAAAACGGATCTGAATTTGACTGAAATGCACGATCTTCACAGGTATCACTTTTCACGATACCTAAAAGGTGGAATAGCGATTTTCGAACCATTTCCTATAAGAGAATGGTTTCCATTACTTTGAGAAATGGATTCTTATATCAAACTATAGCTATTGCATTAAAGAAGAAAAGAAACTAATAGAAGTCGAAGACGCGGAATGATAGTGAATAGAGAGAAAGATTCTTCTGATTTTCTTGTTTCTATCTACTAGACGCCGTAGAGAATTGAGAATTTTCATGTCTTTCAATTCTCGTACTCGTAATTGGAAAGTTCTGGAAGGAGACCCATCATTTTGCAATGAAAACAACATATAAAACTCTGGACAATTTCGAAATCAGGCCAAGCGTCTTAATACATATGCAAAAAAATTCATTATTGGCCCACCATTGATTAGAAGATTTAGCTTGTATGAATCGCTATTGGTTTGATACGAATAATGACAATCGTTTCAGTATGTTAAGGATACAGATGTATCCACAATTCATTTAGAGTTACTTAATAGTCTATTTCTTATACCATATCTCTATCCCGTGAAATTCTCGAGCCAAAAGATGGATGCATATGCTGTGTTTCATTTTGCTAAATGATATCAATTAAATGGTGTATCAATTCCATAAATTGCATATAGCAATAAATAAATCAGCAAAATTCTTTCTAATATTTTAGATAGAAGAAATGTTTCTTCTATCTAAAATATTAGAAAGAATGTACCCTTCTATCCAAATCCAATTTGCATCGATAAAATAAATCCAAATTCCAGTAGTAGATGAATAATTGCAAATTTGTGTGTGTACGAGATTAGAATAACTTCAAAATAACTGACATAATTTTGTATTTTTCCTGATCAGAAAAATACATGAAAAAGAAAGGAGGTAGAAAAATTTTTGGATTTATGGTTAAAGAAGAAAAAGAAGAAAACAGGGGTTCTGTTGAATTTCAAGTATTCAGTTTCACCAATAAGATACGGAGACTTGCTTCACATTTGGAATTACACAAAAAAGATTTTTCATCGGAAAGAGGTCTACGAAGACTTTTGGGAAAACGTCGACGTTTGCTGGCTTATTTGGCAAAGAAAAATAGAGTACGTTATAAGAAATTAATCGGTCAGTTGAATATTCGGGAGCAGTAATTTAATCGTTCAAATTTTTTTCTTGTTTTATTATTTTTTTAGTAGTCTTATAGTAGTCTTAGATTTTTCATTTTGATGAGCCTCGCTTTGAGGAATTCATGGAATAATCCATTTTCATGGAATAATGAATTAAGGAAGAAAGGATATGAGTCTACCGCTTACAAGAAAAGATCTCATGATAGTCAATATGGGCCCTCAACACCCATCAATGCATGGTGTTCTTCGACTGATCGTTACTCTCGATGGTGAGGATGTTATTGATTGTGAACCCATATTAGGCTATTTACACAGAGGAATGGAAAAAATCGCGGAAAACCGAACTATTATACAATACTTACCTTATGTAACAAGGTGGGATTATTTAGCTACTATGTTTACAGAAGCAATAACAGTAAATGCACCAGAATTCTTGGAGAATATTCAAATACCACAAAGAGCCAGCTATATTAGGGTAATTATGTTAGAATTAAGCCGGATAGCTTCTCACTTGCTATGGCTTGGACCTTTTATGGCGGATCTCGGCGCACAGACTCCTTTTTTCTATATTTTTAGAGAGAGAGAATTAATATATGATCTATTTGAAGCTGCTACAGGTATGCGAATGATGCACAATTACTTTCGCATCGGAGGAGTAGCCGCCGATCTACCTTATGGATGGATCGAGAAATGTTTAGATTTCTGTGATTATTTTTTACGCGGAGTTGTTGAATATCAACAACTTATTACACAGAATCCAATTTTTTTAGAGCGAGTTGAAGGAGTAGGTTTTATTAGCGGAGAAGAAGCAGTAAATTGGGGCTTATCGGGACCGATGTTACGAGCTTCTGGAATACAATGGGATCTTCGTAAAGTAGATCCTTATGAGTCTTACAACCAATTTGATTGGAAAGTCCAATGGCAAAAAGAAGGGGATTCGTTAGCTCGCTATTTAGTACGAGTTGGTGAAATGAGGGAATCCATCAAAATAATTCAACAAGCTGTAGAAAAAATTCCTGGAGGACCTTATGAGAATTTAGAAGTCCGACGCTTTAAGAAAGAAAAGAATTCTGAATGGAAT
>Ga0256405_10005398_pt1 | contig 22148 bp, 19 predicted proteins | sample RumenRJG_02DNA_FD_189096 | JGI IMG/M metagenome (GOLD analysis project Ga0256405, IMG submission 189096) | Bovine rumen microbial communities from Lethbridge, Alberta, Canada - RJG_02 | ecosystem: Host-associated > Mammals > Digestive system > Stomach > Rumen | place: Canada: Alberta... | reverse complement strand
GATGGACTTTCTACTCGTGAAAAAGCCAGCACTGGAGCGGATTTCATAGCATTTCCCATCACTCCACAACATCGTTCCATGCGAACTCCTAAGCGGAAGGTCGTGGGTTCGAATCCCGCCAGGAACGTGAAAAAGCGGGATGAAATGTCACACAAACCGTGATTTTCATCCCGCTTTTCCCGTTTAGGAGAACACTTCGGACACCACAGGACGCCTCGCGCGGGAATGAAAACCTGGCTAAGATCCTTAGCGAAAAGCCCAAAACCCGGCTAAGCAAAATGCCTGACAGCTAAGTTTTCAAAAACGGCTCTCCGGCTAAGGGAAGCGGTCACTTCGCATGGTCAGGAGAGTCCAATACGGATAAGGACGGTAAATCTCGTCTAATCTGAGGCTGTCCGGGCAGAATCCAGGCTTTTCCCGGGTAAAATGAGTAAAACTGAGCTAAGAACGATTAGCAAGAGTATATCAGTTGTAGTAACGCAGCTAAGCGACAGCTAAAAGCGTTACCCAGACGGCACAGCCCGTCCGGATCAGATCGAAACCAAACATCTGATCCGGGCGGGCTTTTTCACATTAGCTGCGAGCCACGGATAGCAGGGCGCGGCTGCCCGGATCGGGCTTGTCCGAATCCGGGCAGATGGACACTGCTATATGAGGCGACAGCCACGAGGTGTCCGTGGCGCTTCAAAAGAAAGGAGGAAGTTACATGCCGGAAAAAGAAATCATCATAGAAATCGCAATCGAGCGGCTCCGGGACTTTCCCGGATCTCCGTTCAAGGTCACGATGGACGAGCCGATGAAGGAGCTAATCGAAAGCATTATGACATACGGGATCCTCACCCCGCTCATCGTCCGACCGATCCCGGAGGGTTGTTATCAGATCATTTCGGGACACAGACGCAGATTCGCCGCCTCAAAACTCGGATACCGGAAGGTCCCGGTGATCATACGTGCCATGAATGATGATGAAGCACTGGTCGCGATGGTGGATTCCAACCTGCAGCGGGAGAAGATCCGCATCAGCGAGAAGGCCTTTGCCTACCGGATGAAATATGACGTCGTCAAGCGTGAAGGAAAGCACCCGAAGGAATACTACTACGGAGAGAAATACCACGGGATCAAGACCATTGAGTTCATGGGAAGGGAGCAGAAGGACAGCCCGAAGCAGGTACAGCGCATGCTCAACGTTACTCGGCTGATCCCGGAACTGATTAAGAAACTTGACGAGGGGAAGTTCGGATTCACACCGGCGGCAGAACTGGCACTGCTGTGTAAGGAAGAACAGTATCTCCTGAATGACGCAATGGAATACACCCAGACCGCGCCGACTCTTTCCCAGGCGATCCGGATCAAACACATTGCTGACAGGGAAGATCTGACGATGAACCATCTGATTCCGATCCTGAATGAAAACAATAGGAAGGTTCTGAAAAGAGTCGTGTTCGCGGATGAATCGATCTATCGGTATTTCTCACCGGAGGAATCACCACAGGCAATCAAGGAAGAGATTCTCCGCATGCTGCAGGAGAAGAAAAACCGTCAGGAACTATCTGCCAAAGCGAGACCTGTGCCGCCCAGGAAGCCTGCCGGAATACCTGTCAATCCACCCAGAGATGCTGGCAATGCAGCGGGGAAGAAATCAAAGGAAATCACAGAGAAGAAGGCATCTCAGAATCAAGTTGTCCAGACCCAGGGGGCTCAGAAGCAAGCAATACAGGAAAAAGCATCTTTGAACAGAAAGCCGCAAAACAGAAGGATGAGCAGACAGGAAATATTAGAGCTCATGAAGCGAAGGTACAACAGCAAACCTGAGCAGTCAGGAAGAAAGGAGAAGAAAGTCAATGTGTAAGGTCATATCTGTATCGAACCAAAAAGGAGGAATCGGCAAAAGTTCGGTCGTAGCCAACCTGGGAATCGGACTTGCCAGATCAGGAAAGAAAGTATTGTTGATCGATGCGGATCCGCAGGGTTCGCTCACCGCAAGTCTCGGCTACCAGGAACCGGATGATATCAAGGTCACACTGGCCACGATCATGACATGCATCATCAATGAGGAGGAATTCCCAACGGACTATGGGCTTCTTCATCACGAAGAAGGCGTGGACCTTCTTCCAGCGAATATCGAACTGTCCGGTTTGGAGGTCTCCCTGAGCAACACGATGAGCCGGGAGATGATCCTTCGGGATTACATCGAACAGATCCGGGATCTTTACGATTATATCCTGATCGACTGCATGCCCTCACTGGGCGTCATGACGATCAATGCGCTGGCGGCGGCAGACAGAGTACTGATCCCAGTTCAGGCAGCATACCTTCCGGTGAAGGGACTCCAGCAGCTGATCCGCACAGTGAATGTCGTGAAGAAGCGACTTAACAAGAATCTTGTTATCGAAGGGATCCTTATCAATATGGTCGATTACCGCACGAACTATGCGAAGGATATCACGGAAATGCTGCATGAGAATTACGGTGACACGGTCGGCATTCTAGACATGTATATTCCGTTTTCCGTCAAGGTAGCCGAGGCCAGCGCCGGCGGGGTCAGCATTTACAGTTACGCGCCGAAATGCAAAGCAGCAGAGAGCTTCGAAGCACTCACAAAGGAGGTACTGAACAGATGAGTAAATATACAAGACCCGGACAGAAGATCAAACTGAAAAGCGTAGAGGAACTTCTTGGTGTTGTAAATGAAGAATCCGCGATGGACATCGAGATCGAGAAGATCCGGCCTTTCAAAGATCATCCTTTCAAAGTTCTGGATGACGAAAAGATGCAGGACCTAATCGAGAGTATCCGCATAAACGGAATCCTGACTCCTGTGCTGATCCGTCCGATAGGAAATGACCGGTATGAGATGGTCTCCGGACACCGTAGGATGCATGCCGCTCAGATGCTCGGACTGGAGTGGGTTCCGGCAATCATTCGGGAAATGATCGACGACGAAGCGACCGTTAAGATGGTTGATTCTAATATTCAGAGGGAAGAGCTACTTCCGAGTGAAAAGGCATACGCATACAAAATGAAGATGGATGCGATGAGAAGACAAGGAAACAGGACAGACTTATATACCGGTGGCGAGGCCCGAGATCTAACTTCGGGCCAAAATGGCCCGAAGTTGGCAGTAGATATGATCAGTGAAGAAGTAGGGGAGAGTAGCCGACAAATAAAACGTTACATCCGCCTTACAGAACTGCTCCCCGAACTTCTGGATCTTGTCGACAAAAAGCGGCTTCAGTTTACCGTTGCGGTTGAGATTTCCTATATCGACTCAGAAGTCCAGAAATGGATCTATGAATACATTCGTGAGAACGGACAGATTAAGCTGAACCAGATTACAGCACTGCGGACACAGATGCAGATGGGAGTAATTTCCCAGAGCAAAGTAATTTCCGTCCTGAACAACAGTCTGCCGGGAAGGCTGCCTTCCCCGAAGCTGACATTTACGGAAAAGAAACTGCGGGAATACTTTCCGTCAGGATACTCTGTCACACAGATGAGAAGTGTGATCGAGGATCTTCTGGCGGAGTGGAAGATGAATCAGGAGGATAAGAGAACGGATGAGATTTGATTATTACTATGGATCCCAGGCGGATCAATTCAGCTTTATCCGGATCCCTCGCGTGATGATCAAGGATCCGGCCTTCGCCGGATTGTCTGCTTATGCCAAATTGCTCTATTCAGTACTTCTGGACAGGATGTCCCTGTCCTCAAAGAACGGATGGTTTGATGAAGAGAATCGCGTTTATATCGTCTACCCGGTTACAGAGGCACAGACTGACCTTGGAATCGGAAAAAAGAAAGCCATGGAAGTGATTGCAGAGTTGGTAGAATTTGGACTTCTCGAGAAGAAACGCCGCGGCCAGGGACTGCCCAGTCTGCTCTATGTTAAGAGTTTTATGACAGGGCTTGATACAGTTATGCAGGGGGAGGCTGTGCCATCACAGTCAGAAGTATATGAATCAGAATCACAGGGGATACAAAAGAGGCAAAAAGATCAGTCAGAAGTGTCAGAACAGATACTTCCGGTACCTGAGCCTGAAAAGTCAGAAGTCCCCGAACGGACACTTCAAGAAGTCCCCGAATCGACACTTCCAGAAGTGTCCAAACCGGCACTTCTAGAAGTTCCCAAAGCGGCACCTCTAATGAGTAAGACTGATAATAATTATACTTACAGGAGTTATCCATCTAATCCTATCAACATCAGTCCGGCAGATATGATTGAGCAGTCTGGTGGGATGAGATCAGATGGTAATGCTGCAGACGATTCTCTCTCAGGACGGGTAGGGGGATACTTTGCCCTGACCAGGCAAAAGAGAATTCAGCCAGCAGCCGAGGCGCAAACAATCCTGGCTTATCGCGAGCTGATCCAGGAGAATATCCGTTACGATGATCTTTGTGCCGCACGCCGTTATGACAGGGAGAGAATCGACGGAATTGTGGACCTGATCCTTGAGACTGTCCTTGGGCAGAATGAGCAGATCCGGATTGCTGGCGATGTTTATCCGGCGGAGATTGTCCGGAGCAAATTCCTGAAGCTTGGTTATGAGCATATCGACTATGTCCTTGACTGTATGGATGCTAATACCACGAAGGTGAGGAATATCAAGAAATACCTGCTGGCTGCTCTGTTCAATGCCCCGTCTACGATGAACGGATACTATCGGGCTGAAGTCAATCATGACATGCCACAGTATGTGAAAAAGGCACAGTGAACAGGGGATATACGTAAGACAATGTCGTTACAATACGTGAAAAGCGCTATGCGCGGAAAGGAACTCATATGGTTGTTATCTTTATGATCGCAGGTCTGGTCCTGCTTGCTCCGGTGACAATGTTCCTGATTCTGTATGCAGAAAACATCTTGTTTCTCGACAGCCTGATCCTTTCTGTGCTCAGCGCTGTCTGGATCAGAACGATAACAGGCATCCATCCGGTATTCTGTATCCTGATTGGTATTGCAGTTCTGGCGGAAACGATGCTGCTTTACTCGAGACGATGGATGTTCTGGATCTTTACGGCAATGTCCTCCATGCTGTGTGGATGCATGATCGGAACATTGCTGAATGACATTACGAATGACTGCATCTGGGGGATCTTTATCGGACTGACAGTTGGTGTCATTACCCTCGTGTTTCACGTTGGAGCACGTGTAAGATACTATGGATGAAGCTGTACAACTCGGTTTTGTTAAGAAAAAACTCACAGTATGAACATAGAATAGACACAGGCAATGGGTATTGTATAAACCATAAAGCAGACATACAAAAGCTTTTCATACTCAAGCCGGTCAGGCAACTGGCCGGCACTCCCTCCAAACATAAACCGGGAACGGTTTTTTGAATATAATTTGAACCACTTTTCATACTCTTCCTGCAGATGGAAACATCTGCAGGAATCCCTCCAAATAAAAGCAGTTCCGATACTAAAAATCGGGACTGTTTTTATTTGTTCTCCATGTTATACTGACGAAGGAAATCGAAATAATTAACGCACCTATTCACCTGACAAGGAAAGAGAGGATTACTTATGTCAGAAAGAAAACCGCGTGCTACAAAGGCAGAGGCTTTGAACGCAAAGATTGAAAAGAATGCAGCCGCGATGGCAAAGTATCAGGAGAAGCTTAACGAACTGGCCGCAATCGACGCAGACCTGAAGCAGCAGCTGAAGGATCTGAACGACGAGAAGAAGAAAGCCGAAAAAGCGGCGGAAGCCAAGGCAAAGAGAGAGCAGAAGAAAAAAGAAGAGAAGGATCTCATGAAGGCTATCAAAGGCAGCGGCCTGAGCGTGGACGAGGTCAAGGCAAAGCTCGGAATCTGATCTGAAATCGAACTACATATACAATTCACATAACCGGTGGAATGAACGCATTAGATGCCTCAAACCATCGGTTTTACATTTCTTTATTCCGCTGAAAACTATTGAGAGACTACTTGAACAATGGGTTGACGATACTCTTGACGGGCGAATCGGTTTACAGGTGTGAAGCATGGAAAACGTGTGGGCATGCATTTGCAAACAGTAACTCGCAGAACAGATGGATTTTTCCAACACTGAAAATGAGACAATGGGTTCATCAGAAACAAGAACTACCCACGAGGAGATGCCGCGATGAAAGGATATAACATAGAGCAGGGTTACATGGGCTGGCTGAACGGAGAATACGTTTTGTTCTCCTGCGAGGCTGATTACAGGGATACGATGGAGGAGTGATGGACTACAATGGAAAGCTTGAGACGGATGATGTGTTGGTAGTTGAGGGGGATCGACCCGGAGGCGATGGGATACCTGTCCGGAGAGGAGAGGAGGGAGATACTTATTCGCGTCGGTCTCAATCCGAAAGAGTTTGATTTTTGACTGATTTGGAAAGAAAGGGGAGGTACAGGGGATGCACATTGAGTATGACGATTTTGGTAGTTACGAGGAAACAGCTGATTTGGTCCCGGTAGCGGTGCCATGCGAATAGGAGAGGACTGAAATGAAGATAGTGAGTGGAGCATTTGTCGCAGCGTTCGTTGCAGCCTTTGTGTATCTGTATCTCAGGAGAAAGTGAAAGTCGCCCGCCAGGCGACCTTCTGTGCAGATGGTTTTTGTATCATGTGGTTATTGTAAAACACAGGAACGGAGGACAAACATATGTCAAAGAGAACCTATTTCACACTGACTGACAGGAACGAAATACTATCTGGGCAATTCTTTTTTGAAACCAGGGATGAAAAGGTGTATGGTTAATCAGAGATGCCGCTGGGCTTATAGACCCAATTAACGGTGGGGGGATTCATTATGCACTGGACAGTGCATATAAACTTGCACGGTCACTTCAAGGTGGAATTTCATATGAGGAAGCCATGAGTCCCGATATGGAAAAAATCATGCAGATGGCCAGGATAAGGGAAGTCAGGTATCTTTCCATTGCCTCTTCCATCACGTGCAAGGGGCGTACAAGGCTGAAATGACAAATATCATGAATTACAACGATTCTGCCATCATGACCATTCCAGGTATCAGATAATATCAAAGGTGATGTACAAGAGAAGTAACTGCAAGGAGCATTTTTGTGTGGTGTAAAAACTGTAATCTGGAAACAAATGAAGAAGAATGCCCTATCTGCGGCGAGGAGACTGTTGAGGATTATCCTACTGAGGTATATTGGTGCAATGACTGCAGAGTTCCGGTAATGCAGGCAGTGAATCAGGCAGACAAAGGAATCTGCCCTAGATGCGGTAAGCAGATGAAATATCTTGCTGCTGATATTAGACCTGTCTTTCCTGAAGAGAGGCTACTAATTGAAATATTACTGGGAAAGAAACCGCATCAGTGGATAGATGAATCCGTGTGGGCTTCCAATAACAGATACTATATAAATGGCAAGTCTGTTGCTTTGCCTAGTAAGTTGTTTAAGGAAGCAAGTGCAGATGAGTATATTGAGCAGCTTGAAAGAAATAAGGAAGACAATTCCTATGAAGCTTTTGATCGCTATATAGATGCTTTTGTTGAGGCAAATAGGACAAGGCTGGACTATCTGATTGATGAGTCACATACCTTTGTTAATAAAACAGCGGCTAAGTTTCCAGAGGAGAATATAGTCCTATCGTTCTCGGGAGGAAAAGATTCCACCGTAACTGCAGATTTGGCGATAAAAGCATTGAGTGATCCATCACTGGTGCATATTTTTGGAAATACTACGCTTGAGTTTCCGCTCACTATAGAGTATGCCAAGCGCTATAGACAGAACCATCCACAGTCTATTTTTAAGACTGCTGAGAATCGTGAGCAGGTGTTCAAGGATGTGTGTGAGGACATAGGTCCACCAGCTAGAATGATGAGATGGTGCTGCTCTATGTTTAAGACAGGACCGATTACGAGAGTAATTAATTCTTTATATAGGGATCAGCGAATTCTGACCTTCTATGGAATCAGAAAATCGGAGTCTGTAAGTAGAAGCAAGTATAACAGAGTCGAGGATGATGCTGAGTCAGTAAAGATTCAGCAGCAGACAGTAGCATCTCCAATATTCTTCTGGAAGGATATGGATATTTGGCTATATATCCTGGCTGAAAAGATTGATTTCAACGATGCTTACCGCTTAGGCTATGACAGAGTTGGATGCTGGTGCTGCCCTAACAACAACCAGAGGGCACAGTTCCTCTCAAGGATATATATGCCTGAACAGTCAAAGGCTTGGAGGGACTTCCTCATAGACTTTGCACGAAAGATAGGAAAGCCGGATGCAGAAGAGTATGTAGACTCTGGTGCATGGAAGGCAAGACAAGGTGGTAATGGCCTTGCTGCAGCGGGTGATGTGAAAATTCGCTTTACCAACTGCACAACTGAAGATCATGCAAAGATTTATCGCCTGGTACGTCCGATGGATGATGAGTTCTTAAATATGCTCACACCATTTGGAAGAGTGGCTCCTGAGCTTGGTCAGAAGCTATTGCATGAGGTGCTGGTACTTGATATAAGGACGAATGTTCCTATTCTGTCAGTACAGCCTTTTGAACAGGGCGGATACGAGTTTGCTGTAAAAGTCAGAACTATGAATGTAAAGGATCATGACGATTTACAGCATATGGTTGGATACCAAGTTAGGAAATTTAATGCATGTAGAAAATGCTTGAAATGCGAATCCCTTTGCAAAGCAGGGGCGATTTCGATTTCAGCAGACAGATATTATATTGATTCGGAAAAATGTGTTCATTGCAAAATGTGCGTGACTGCCAAATATCTCAGAGGTGGCTGCATGATGGACAAATATTTACGGACAAAGGATTAGGAGGAACAGAGGGATGGCTACGAAGTTTCGAGCCCATGAAACATTCTTTATTAGAAAGGGATGGCTCAGTAAAGGCATGCGCTATGTATCGCAGAAGCCAGATGTCTTTACTGACAAAGATGATAATCCGATGGATGTTCTTGGAATCGGTGCCAATATGGTCAAATCCCTCAGATATTGGCTTCAGGCAGTGGGCCTGACGAAAGAACCGAAGACTGGTAAGAAGAATCAATCCCTGACTGATTTCGGAAAGCTGGTACATGAGAAGGATCCTTATACAGAGGAGTTAGGGACACTTTATCTTCTCCACTATAAACTTGTAACTGATGAAGAGATGGCTCCATCCTGGTATTACTTCTTCAATAGATTTGTTATGAAAGAATTCAACAAGGATGATTTCGTTGCTCAGATACAGAATGAATTGAAGATGGATGGTACAACGGTAGCTATCAGATCATTGACCGATGACTTTGCCTGCATTGTTAACACGTATGTGCCAAGGTATAAGTCTGATCCCAATAAGGTTTCTCCAGAGAATATTATTAATTGTCCATTTGGAGAACTTGGGCTTATTGATATTCTGAGCAAAGAGCGAGGCAATTATACATATAAGAAATCCATACCAATGGCAAGGAGTTTTAATCCTTGGGTGATTATGGCTGTAATAGCAGATCAGGCAAATGGCAGGGAAGAGATTAGCTTAAATGAGCTTCTGTCTGCAGAGAAGAATATTGGTAAGGTGTTTAACTTAGATTCAATCTGTATGCTTTCTTTGCTTCATGAAGTGGAGAAGCTTGGAGAGATTAAGATAATCCGTACAGCAGGATTGGATATTGTTCGGGTATTACATAAACGTAGCTTTATTGACTGCGTTAACAAATACTATGCCGATATAGAGGGAACAAATTCATGAGCAAAATGATTTCTGTTGCGTCAGGTTTTCAGTATTCAGTAAACATAGGATACGACCTGAACAATGATGACAAATTAAAGAATTTCATACCGACAAAATCGGCATTGACGTTGTTAAAGGACATACTTAGCAGTACAGCTCCTGATGCAACGGAAAGAGCGCGAGTTCTTGTAGGAGCATATGGAAAAGGTAAGTCTCACATTATACTTACCATTCTTTCGATGCTTATGCAAAGAGACCGTTCTTTGTTTACACATTTGATGCCGAAAATCAATGAGGATCCAGAGCTGAAGCAGCTGGTTGATAATTACTATTCAGATAAGAACAATAGGATCCTGCCGGTTATCATTAACGGAACAAGTGGCAGCTTACCACAGGCTTTTCTTCTTGCATTGCAGAGAACGCTTGATGAGAATGGTTTGGATATCATGCCAGAGACCAATTACAGGGCTGCTATTAATGCCATACGGAAGTGGAAAGCTGATTATCCGAAGACTTACGACAAGTTCAAGAAAGAAATAAGCCTTCCGGTAGATGCATTTATTTCTGAACTGAACGATTACAATGCTGCAATCTACAGCGAGTTTGAAGAGGTTTATCCTAAACTGACATCAGGAAGTATCTTCAATCCTTTTGTGGGATTTGATGTTGTAGAGCTGTATGAGAGCGTTGTAAAGAGTCTTAAGCAGCGTGGATATCTGGGAATATATGTTGTCTATGATGAATTCAGCAAGTTCCTGGAATCTAATATCACAGCAGCATCTGTCAGCGATACAAAGATGTTGCAGGATTTCGCTGAAAAATGTAATCGAAGTGGTGAGAATGAGCTGCATTTATTGTTGATTTCTCACAAAGAGATATCCAACTATATTGATCAGTTGCCAAAGGCAAAGGTTGATGGTTGGCGTGGCGTTTCCGAAAGATTCCGTCACATTCATTTGAACAATAACTTTGCTCAGACATATGAGATTATATCTACTGTTATCATTAAGGACAGATATAAATGGAAAGATTTCAAAGATGATAATAAAGCCAGATTTGACCAGTTGATGTCAAGATATGCTGAGCATGCAATATTCAGTGACACTGATCAGAAGGAATTGGAGACAACAATATATGAATGCTACCCGTTACATCCGGTTTCAACATTCATTCTGCCAAGACTTTCTGAACGTGTAGCACAGAATGAACGTACATTATTTACCTTCCTGTCTGCTGATGGAACATCGACTCTACCAGCATTCTTGAGGGGATTAAAGGATAAGGACTTCAGAGTCATTACACCTGATCTTATTTTTGATTACTTTGATCCGGTTCTACAGAAGGAACCTTTTGCAGGAGAACTTCATAAGAACTATGTTTTGACAAAGACTATTCTGGATCAGATTGAAGATCAGATTCTTGAAAGCAAGATAGTAAAGACGATTTCTTTGATATATCTGTTGGGGCAGTTTGATAAGCTGAAGCCAATTAAAGAGGAGATTGTCGGAATCTACAGCATGGAATACAAGCCTGCTGAGATTGAGGCTGCAATTGATCATCTTATCAAGGATGAGTATGTGATTTATCTGAAGCGTAGTAATGACTATCTGAAATTGAAGCAGACATCTGGTGTGGATGTAGAGCAGAAGATATCAGATACTATCGCAGCTTTGGCTCCTTCATTCTCATTGAAGAGCGCATTGAATGCTTCAAATATTGATAATTATCTCTATCCATCAAAATATAATGATGAGAAAGAGATGATTCGCTACTTTGAGTTTGAGTTCATTGAAGAGCAGGAACTTGAAGGTGATATTGACTGGGTGAAGAAGGCTGAGGATATCAATGCAGATGGAGTGGTATATGCCATTGTCTGTGAGAATCCTGAGTCTATTAAGGGAATAAAGAATAAAATCCTAAAGACTAGCCGAGGATGCGATAGATTTATTTTCATAATGCCGAAGAAAGCTACTGCTATTAGAAAAATTCTGCAGGAGTTTGAAGCGGTAAGTGCACTGAGGGATAAGGCAAAAGAGGATACAGTTCTTTTTGAAGAATATGAAGTAATATATGAGGATTTAAGAGATGTAATCAGTGAATTTATCAGTGGCTACACCCATCCGGAAGATTACAAGTCTGCATATATTTACAATGGCGAAGAGAAGAACATATTACGTAAGGCTGCTTTGACAGGGCTTGCATCGGACATTTGCTTTAATACTTTCTCTGAGACACCAGTTATTAACAATGAGGCAATCAATAAGGATGAGATTACCTCAATTGCAAATAATAGCAGAAATAAGATCCTTTCAGGCCTTCTCAGAAATGTTTTGGAGCCAAATCTTGGGCTCACCGGAACTGGCCAGGAAGTTTCTATTATGAGAAGCACACTTGTAAGAAAAGAGGTCCTTCTCGATGATCAGGAGGGTACCAGAATCAATCTGGCTCCATCAGATAAGCTGATGAAGGGCGTGCTTGATGCAATTGTTTCTTTCGTCATGGAGGCCAAAAAGAAGGGTACGGCATCTTTTGATCAACTTTATAATGTGCTTACAGCTCCGGAATATCATATAGGTATTAGGAGTGGAGTTATTCCTATATATATTGCAGCTGTCTTTCATGAATTTAGTGAGGATATTATTCTGCAGAATGATTTGGGACAGCTCCCATTATCTGCTGATACTCTGCAGATGATTAATGCATGCCCAGAGGATTACACACTTGTGTTCCTTGAATGGAATCCTGAAAAGCAGGAATTTGTAAGCAAGCTTTCAGAGATTTTCAGCAATTATGTTATTGAGGCAGAAAAGAATCTTAGTGCTTATGATTTTGTAGCATCTGCAATGAAGCGCTGGTATCTGTCACTGCCAAGATATGCTAAGGAATCCAAAGGAATTGGTGACAAGGAATCGAGCAAGAGATACCTTAAGATGGTTAAGTTGCTTAAGCTGAATCTTAACGGTCATGAGTTGTTGTTTGAGAAACTTCCTGAAGCCTTTGGATATAGAGATTTCAACGAAGGCCTTGCAGAGAATATTGAGAATGCTAAAAACTACTATGATGGCAAAATAGCTGAACTCAAGGTTGAGCTGATAAAGCAGACTAAGCAGATATTCTCAATCGCTGCAAACAGAGCTAAGTTGAAAAGGACATCCTTATCATCTGTAATCAAGGATTGGTGTGAAACACTGGATCCCCATGTATTTGAACAGCTTTTTGAAAATGGAACAAACAAGTGCCTGGGACTTTTTAAGGAAGTAACAAATGATGAAGAGACATTTGTTGCCAGATTAGCAAAAGCTGCAACGGATCTCAGAGTTGAAGACTGGGATGATGATACTGTAGAACGTTTCAAAGAGAATCTTGCAATGTACAAAAGGACTGCTGAGGAATTCCAAAGCAGTGAGTCTGAAAGCGAAGACAGTGCTGCAAGTACTTATGAAATCAGATTCCGCAGTGATGATGGTTCATCAGAAGTAAAACGATTTGACAGAGTTGAAACAAGTAAGAGAGGAAAGCTTCTGTATAATTCGATTCTGTCTGAGATAGATTCCATGGGATATTCTATTTCAGAACAGGAGAAGAGGCAGATCCTCATGGATATATTAAAGAAAATGTGCTAAGGGGAGGTGTTACAAGTGGCATATTTTGATAATGCTGCAACTACATACCCAAAGCCGGATTGCGTCTATGACTTCATGGATAGCTTTTATCGTTCCAGCGGAGCAAATGCTGGACGTGGAAACTATAAGCTTGCGCAGAGTGCAGGAGCTTTAATTGGAGATACACGAAAGAAGATCCAGGAGCTCTTGCATTGCCAGGCAAAGCAGGTTGTCTTTGAACCAACGGCAACAATCGCGTTGAATATTATTATTCAGGGCATTATTGAAAAAGGAGCTGTTAATATTTATATCAGCCCCTTTGAGCATAATGCAGTTACCAGAACACTTCATCATTTTGAAGAGCAGGGAAAAATCAAGGTCACACAGCTGACTGTTTCAAAGAGCATGGTGTATGACCTAGAAAAAATAAGATATCAGTTTGATACTGTTAAACCTGATTTTGTTATAGTTAGTCATGCCAGCAATGTGTTTGGACTTATTGCACCGGTAGAGGATATTTTCGCACTGGCTAAGAAATATGATGCCATAACCCTTGTGGATATGGCACAGACTGCTGGGGTGGTTGATTTGAATGTAGGCCTTACCACTATAGATTTTGCTGTGTTTGCTGGACACAAAACGTTATATGGGCCAACAGGAATATCTGGTTTTGTGATGAATCCATCTGTAAAATTTCCGGCAGTAATATTTGGTGGAACCGGATATGAATCTGCGAATCAGGATATGCCAGAAGATCTACCTCAGAAATATGAGATGGGGACTCTGAATATTTCTGGTATAGCAGGACTAAATGCAGCCCTGGGATGGTCGGCACAAGTTACTATTAAGGCTATAAGAGAAAAAGAAGCTGAGAATCGAAAGAAGCTGATAGACCTTTTAAGCAGATACTCATATATCAAGATAATTGGGGATTATGATTCTTGCAATTATGTAGGTATAGTTTCCTGCATCATAGAGGGAATAAGCAGTGACAGCGCAGGTCCAGTGTTTGACAGGTGTGGAATCGCTGTCAGAACAGGATTACAGTGTGCGCCGCTGGCGCATCAGTTCATGGGGACATTCCCAGCAGGAACTATTAGATTCAGCGTTAATTATTTTACAACAGATAAAGATTTTGCAGAGCTAGAAGAAGCTTTGGATTATATTGAATCGGAGCTGTAGGGGGATTGTTATGAGCTTAAAGGACAAAAGAATAAAAAGCGAATACCGGTCCTTGATTGACAATGTGGTGCAGGATTTTTATATTCCTTTGCTCCATGAGGCGACATCATATAAACGTGCTGTAGGATTCTTTTCGTCTTCTTCCCTTGTTGAAATATCGAAGGGAATAGCTGATATGGCAAAAGATGGAGGAAAGATTGAGATAGTTGCCTCTCCATATTTGTCAGATGAAGATATACAGGCTATCAAGGAAGGTTATGAGAACAGGCAGAAGATCATTGAAGGTGCGCTTATACGTCAGTTGTCTGATGAGCATGAGGATTATTACTCGATGGAGAGGCTAAACCTTTTGGCTCACCTCATATCAGAAGGAATCCTTGACATTCGCATTGCCTATACTGATAAGGACAATGACATTGGAATGTACCATGAGAAAATGGGTATTCTGGAAGATAAAGAGGGTAATCATGTTGCATTTTCCGGATCAATGAATGAGTCTATGACAGCGATGTCTATTAACTATGAAACAATAGATGTATTTTGTGACTGGAAAGATGCTGAGGCAGATAGAGTAAAGTTAAAGGAAAATGCTTTTTACTCTATGTGGAATAATGTTGAGCCAAGCCTAAGGGTTTTGGAATTCCCAAAGATTTCCGATGTACTAATTGAGAAGTACAGGAAGAAAGCTCCTAATTTTGATATTGATCATGAGCAATTTAAAAGGAGAATGCTTGCCTATGGGAGCATGATTCTTGATAACAAAGCGCTTTTGGGAGGACCTGTAGGCGCTAGAATACCAGATGATGTTGAACTACATGAATATCAGAAGGAAGCTATTGCTGACTGGGTAGGTGAAAACTATAGGGGTATTTTTGATATGGCAACAGGTACGGGCAAAACCTATACCGGTCTTGGTGCCATTTCAAAACTTTCAGAAGATATTAATGATGACCTTGCGGTAATAATTGTAGCTCCATATAAGCATCTAGTAGAGCAGTGGGTTGAAGATATTGTCAAATTCAACATGAAGCCTATTATTGCTTATGGAGATCCAGCCCATAAGGATTGGAGAAAGAAATTTTCCAAGGCGATTACAGATCAGAAGATAAGAAAAGATAAAAGATTTCTCTGTGTAGTGACAACGAATGTTACTTTTGCAAGTCCTGATTTTCAGGAGAGAATAGATAAAATTAAAAGTCCGATTTTACTGGTAGTGGATGAGGCCCATAATTTTGGAGCCAGAAGCTATGCCAAACATTTGGATGACAGGTTTACATACAGACTTGCATTATCAGCAACGCTTGAAAGGCACAGAGATGAAGAGGGAACAGCACTTCTATACAGTTTCTTTGGAAAGAAATGCATTGAGTATCCATTGGAAAGAGCTATTGATGAAGATAAGTTGACCCCGTATAAATATTATCCGGTTCTTGTTTACCTGAGTGAGCTTGAACTGGAATCTTACGAACAGCTTTCCTATGAGATGTCAAAGTGCATGATAAAGGACAAGAATGGAAAGTATAAATTAAATAAGCGAGGAGAAATCCTTGCACTAAAGAGATCCAGGGTTGTTGCAGGAGCAATGCAAAAACTGGAGGCTCTGAAGAGAGAAATCACTCCTTACAAAGATGATAATAATATTCTGGTGTACTGTGGAGCTACAAGGGTATTGGATGATAGCGATACATCATCAGATGACGAAAGCGATATCAGGCAGATAGAAGCAGTAACCAAGATTCTTGGGAATGAACTTAATATGAGTGTGGCGCGGTTTACTTCTGAAGAAAGTATGGAAGAACGTGCCTCGATTAAAGAACATTTTCAGGACGGCGGCAAGCTACAGGCTATTGTAGCGATAAAGTGTTTGGATGAAGGTGTTAATATTCCAGGCATACGGACCGCTTTCATATTGGCAAGTACTACTAATCCTAAGGAATACATACAGCGTAGAGGTAGAGTACTTCGTAAAGCAAATAATAAACCGTTTGCAGAAATATATGATTTTGTAACTCTGCCCAGACCGCTTGATTCGGTATCCGGATTAACGATTGAACAGGCGAATAGGGATAAGACGTTGGTTAAAAATGAGCTTGCCCGGATTAGGGAATTTGGCAGATTAGCATTAAACTCGATGCTGGCAAATAACCTGATTTGGGAGATTGAAGAGGCTTATCATCTTAACGATACAGGTCTTGAGAAGGAGGGTGAAGATTTTGAGTGATAACGGCGAAATCCAGGTTGATAGCAAGTCAATAGAACGCCTAAAGCGGTCAATCATCATTAAGGAAAACATGAATCTGAAAACGAGAACAATGAATGATTCTCAGATGGTGGCATGGATTAAGAAGAAGATTGAGGAGGAAGTGCAATGTTACTTAAATCAATAAAACTTGAAAACTTCCGCCAGTTTCGCAATGAGTCCATCGATTTTGCCCAAGGAGAAGGCGGCAAAAACGTAACCATCATCATTGGTGAAAACGGAACGGGTAAAACTACGTTTGCTCAAGCATTTTTCTGGTGCCTGTATGGAGAAACTGAGTTCTCTGACAAGATAATTCTGAACAAGATGGTAGCCACTGATATGACTCCTGGCTCAGAAGAGAAGGTTCGTGTAACCTTGGCTCTTAGACATGGTGAGGTTGACTATACTCTCATAAGAGAGCAGGTATATCGCAAGGACTATTCAAACAATGTTAAGGGTGACAATACCGTATTTGACATTGCAGTAAAGGATGCCAGCGGTAACACTTCCTATGTCAAAAAGTCTCAGTGCGAGGCTGAGGTTAAGAGCATTCTGCCTAAGGAACTGTCCAGATACTTCTTCTTTGATGGAGAACGTATTGAGAAGATGAGTAAGGATATTTCTACAGGTAAGAAAGCAACTGACTTTGCTGAGGCAGTAAAAGGCCTTCTGGGTCTCAATGCGATGATAAGCGCTATAGGGCATCTTAATCCTAAAAGCAGTCTTAGTGTTATTGGCAACTATGAGAAGAGCTTTGACTCAAAGAGTAACACAAAGATTCAGGAATACACTGCCAAAATTAATAAGTGCAATGCAAGACTGGCAGAGATTGATGCTGCTTTAGAGGAACTTGATGCGCAGAAAGCGGCAGCTGAAACTAGAAAATCTGAAAAAGTTATAGAACTGAAGCAGTATTCCGAAGGTGAAAAACTTCAGAAGGAAAAAGAAGATTTACAGAAGCAGATCGATAATACTATTCGCATGAGAGCAACAGTCTATAAGACAATGTGTAAAGATTTCAACGCTTCAATGAGTCCATTCTTCTCGATTTCTTTGATAAAGAGAGCCTTGGAAGTTTTGTCGAGACATGATTATTCGGGCAAAGATATTCCTTTTATCCGTGACAAGACTATTGAGTATCTGTTGAAGCAGAAGGTCTGCCTTTGCGGTACCCATCTGGATGAAGGCTCTGTACCTTATGAAAAGGTGAAATCATTACTGGACGTTATTCCTCCAAAGTCGCTCAGTACATATGTGACAGATTTTAAGAAGGAATCAAAACGTAGAGCAGGAGCACTTCAGGATTTGGTTGAGCAGATGCAGGAGAACCTTGCGACAGCTAGCCAACAGACAGATGATATCATGGACAAGACTGATGATCTCCACAAGATTGAGGCAAAGCTTAGTGGTGAAGATGTCAGCGAAAAGGTTCGTGCTATAAATAATGAGATTCAGATTTGCGTTAAAACTATCAATAAGTGTAATAACGATAGAGACAAGCTGAATATAGAACGCGGCGGTCTTGAGAAAGAACGCGAGCGTGCAGATACAGAGAGACAGAATCTGACTCTGCTTGATGAAAAGAACAGAAAGACTCAGATGTATCTGACTTATGCGAGAAAGATTTATGAAGAACTGGAGAATGTGTATCGGACAAGTGAAGAAGAGATTCGTAATCGCTTGCAGGATACAATTAATGATATTTTCAAGCAGATTTATGAAGGCGGATTGTCATTAACAATAGATCCGAAGTATCACATTACGGTTCAAGCTAATGATTACGAGGGTGATGTAGAGACTTCTACAGCTCAGAGTATTTCAGTTATCTTTGCATTTATTACCGGTATCATAAAAATGGCCAGAGAAAACCGAAATGCAAGTGACGACGATGCTAAGTTGCTTTCATCTGAGCCATATCCTCTGGTAATGGATGCACCGCTGTCTGCATTTGATAAGAGAAGGATCAAGACCGTTTGTGAGGCTCTGCCAGAGACAGCTGAGCAGGTTATTATCTTCATCAAGGATACAGATGGTGAACTGGCTGAGGATTACATGGGTAACAGGATCGGCAGCAGACACCAGTTCGACAAGATAAATGAGTTTGAGACCAATTTGGTATAAGGAGGAGCGCCATGTTTGAAAAACAATACAGGTTTAAAGGTAGGCATGCTCTTCGTGTGGATCAGCTCACAGGAGTATTCGATGAATTAAGCAAGGCAAAGCTGATAGATCGTAATGTAGATGTTTATGCGAATGCACCGCTGATCGGATTTTTATATGGAAGAACTGCTGACCTTGATGATCTGAAAAATCCAGAAACCGGTCAGGTTTATAATCAGAATGTTATGGGCGATCGTGTAATTTATTCCAGCGAGGAATTACAGTATAACTTCTGGCTGATTATGCTGCTTGATGCCAATTATGAGCCTGATGAAGAAAAGCGAATCGATAAGGCTTTCAGACATTATGGTCAGGATCCTTCTGATGAAGCGCGTTTTGATAGCTACGTAAGAGGTGGCGTTGATGTTCTTTATGAAAAGCTGGTAGAAGGGGATAGTACTCCTGAAGCATTTGCAAATAGGCTTTATGAGTTTATCGATGAGTTTAATGATCGATTCAACAGCGAAATCAGCAGTGATGATATCTTGCAGTTATGTGTTAATAAGTCATAAGGAAGAGCGAGATAAGTGAATGAGTAATAGCGATATAGACAGAGCCTTTATGGACTTAAAGGCTCTGTCACAGAAAAAAGGTTATTTGCTCTTTGATGATTTGGAGAGAGGCACTGATGGCTTATCGTTGAATGAAGTAGATTGGCTGACAAATCGCCTGTTATCGTCAGGAGTGGAAATCTTTGATGATGTACCGTATACAATTAAAAATGGATCGGGCTTAAGGCAGGCTAAGAAACAGGGACATCCTTCCGGAACGCTTCTGTTTTTGAAATACAAGGCATTAAAAGCCGCTGGAAGAATGGTTTTACCTAAAGGTTTTGTTGTGTATAAGGGCTCAGAGTACAATGAAGAAATCACTTCTTCCTGTACAGCAGTCATATATAACAAGCGCCGTGAGCTGATGCAGACGGGCAAAATGAAAAGTGGTAGTGGTGTTTTGACTGAAGATGTTCAGTTTGGAAGCCCTTCAACAGCCGCTAAAGTATTGATAGGAAATTCGGTCAATGGAAACATTGTATGGGTAGATCCAAACGGATATACCCTGAAACAACTCCTTGCCGAAAAATGAGAAGAGAGCTAATGGAGAGTAAGAATGGTATTGAGAGTGCTCTTGCAAATTTAATACAGCTATCATCTGAAAAGGGATTCCTGGTATTTGATGATATTTATGATGTGGCTGATAGGTGGAATCTTTCCATCAGAGACGTTGACTATCTTTCGAGCTCCATTGCTACTCGTGGAATTCTTGTGTATGATGAGGCACCGGTTACTAATGCAGCCGGTTCATCAGAAGATGATTACGATGATTATGCGCAAAGAGACTATGAGGCCGTATTTAACAGAGTTATTGAACTTGATCCCGGATTAGAGGATTTTATAAATACTGTCCGGGCGGTCGTTCCGCCTCAGGCACGTGAGATGGATCAGCTGAAATATCAAGTTCAGGAGGGAAACTTATACGCTCGTGAGCGAGTGATACAGATGCATTTGCGATTTGCTGTGCGTATTGCGCTGCAGAGAGCTGAACTATATGATTGTGAAATTGCTGACACTTTGCAGGAAGCCTGCGTCGGGCTAATAACAGCAGTAGACAGATATGATCCCGACTCAAGTGGTCCTTTCGGTTCGTATGCTTCATTGTGGATACTGCAAAACATAGGTCGTGCACAGGCAACTCAAAGACCTGCGGTATATTATCCTGTCCATAAAAAGGAAGGCTATTTTACAATGTATCCTATTCTGAAGGAAAATGGATACTTGGATTCTGATATATGGACGAATCCGGAGGTGAGAAGGCTGATTCAGGATCGGCTTGGCTGTGGTGTTGATCAGGCAGAGGATATAATCAAGCAGTCAATGCCAATCGAATCGCTTGATGATATCTACGAAATGTTTCTGAATAACATTGAAAAGGATGATATTCAGAATGATGTTTACGAAAACAATATAGAAAACAAAGTACAACAGGATATTATTCAAACCATTAATTCAGATGCCTTCTATTGGAATGATGATGTATATGAGGAGATTGAGCAGGGGGCATTAAGAGAGATACTAGAAAACCTAATGGAGGATTTAACAGATAGGGAGCAGAAGGTTCTTAAGGCGAGATACGGCTTTGATGATGGGGTTGAAAAAACACTTGAAGAGGTAGGACGGATGTTTTGTGTTACTCGTGAGAGGGTACGTCAGATAGAAGCAAAGGCTAAAAGGAAGTTATCACATCCTACAAGAATGCGGATGCTAAAGGATTGTTTATAGTGGGTAGTTAGATACTGCTTAGCTGCATATTGCGCGCTCAAACGGACGAGGAGCGGAGCCGGCGGACGCCAGTTTAATGTGCATTGATTGCTGGAATGAGGAATACGGAAGTTGATATTTGGAACACGAGCGAATAGTATAAAAGTATAGTTTTTAGCTGTGCTTGCTGAAAAGGGAGGAACGTACTGGTTCCTCCTCTTGTTTCAGAATTATATGAGGATATGCTATGAAGCTGATTAGTCTGATATGTCCGCATTGCGGAGCCAAACTTACGATCGACCTTGACAGACGGCAGGCGTTCTGCCAGTACTGCGGCAACACACTTCTGATCGATGACGAGAATACAATCAATATAAATAGCCGTTATGTGGATGAAGCCAGGCTAAAGGAGGCGGAGGTTCGCCTAAAGGAGCTGGAATATCTGCATGAGCGGGAGATTCGCCAGGAAACGATCAGGAAAGAGCAGAAGAGGTCTTTCTGGATATCTGTTGTTGTATTTCTCGTCTTTTTACTAATCACGCTTTCTGTTGAAAGACTACGCCCGGTAGCAGTGATAGTCATTATTGCCGGATGTGTCATACTGTCTTCCAGGAAAACCGAAGAGAAGGCAAGCGCATATATCGGAAGACAATACCTGTATTCACCAAAGAGCAGGGCAGCTGCATTACTGTTATGTTTCTTCTTAGGCGTATTTGGCGTACATCGTTTCTATGTCGGAAAGATTGGAACAGGAATTCTCTATTTTTTGACAGTAGGATGCTTCGGAATCGGATGGCTGATCGACATGGTTACAATTGCGTGCGGCGTTTTCCGAGACAGCCAGGGGAACTATGTAAAAGACTGGTAGAGGATGTGGAATGATGCTCTGGACTGTATATATGAGGTGGGGACATCAGGTAGTGAAGAAACAGCTGTGAGCTTTGGATTTCATATAAGATATATTGAAGAATGAAAAAGAGCAATAACGTGTTTCGAAGCATATTTTCGGCGGCAATACTGACTGCCTGGATTGCGCTGA
>Ga0256405_10005397_pt1 | contig 22153 bp, 15 predicted proteins | sample RumenRJG_02DNA_FD_189096 | JGI IMG/M metagenome (GOLD analysis project Ga0256405, IMG submission 189096) | Bovine rumen microbial communities from Lethbridge, Alberta, Canada - RJG_02 | ecosystem: Host-associated > Mammals > Digestive system > Stomach > Rumen | place: Canada: Alberta... | reverse complement strand
AACGAGAGTGTTGATTCGTCGCAGAAGGTTGTCTTGAGGGACAACAATATCATACAAACCACTATATTCACTCAATATCAGCTCTTGTTCTTGAGATAGCATAATCTTTACGTTTTATGCTATAAAGATACAAAAAAAACTGCACATAGCCAAATTATTACATGACTATGTGCAGCCCTTAATTGTTAAAAAGAGTCTATAGGGACTTTTTCAGTGCCCTCCCATTGGGCGCACCTTTCTTGTTATAAAGAAGTCTTGTTTACTTCACGAGTACTTTGTGAACGCTGCCATCTGACATGCGGATGATGTTGATACCCTTCTGGAGAGAAGTTACACGTGCTCCGCTGAGAGTGTAGATACCAGCCTTAGCGTTCTTAGCTGTGCTAACTTCGTTGATACCAACACAGATTGAGCTGTTTGCACCGTGATAGAAGAGCTTGAAGTTATCAGCCTTGAACCAAGATGGGCTTGATACCTTGATAACAGCTTCAGCACCTTCTGCAATAGCGAACTGCTGGCTTGCGTTGTTTGCAGTAGCCTTGTCGCCTTCCATTGTGAATTCAGTGCTTTCACCGTTAACGTCAAGAGTAATCTTGTTGTTAGCGTCAGATGCTAAGATAGCATAGATTGTATAACCACCAGCTGGGAGATGCTTAACGGTCTGAGACAACCAGAAGCCTTCTGCAGGTGCGCTTCCGCTCCAAGTATTGAATACGTAGCTACCGTCTGCACCGTTGATAGTGTAAGTACCGTTGCTGTTTTCCTTAGCACCAGTGTCACCACCAATATATGCTGTCCAACCAGTGAGGTCACCAAGTTCGAAGCTTGGGTTCTCAACGAAGTATTCAGTTACTTCAAGAGGTTCCTCGTCAGAAGCTTTTGTAAAGTCAACGTCTGCAGGAATCTTAAGAGCTGCAATAGCATCTTCCATACGAGCAATAAGATCCTTCATCTGTTCGTCTGTCATATTGTCAGCGTCATCGCTTTCTGCTACCAGTGCAGCAGCATCGTCAAGAGCGTCCTTTCTTGCTTTATCTTGATTGTCTGTGATAGCGTCTGTGAGCTTGGTTGTAGTAGTGGTGAGTTCTGCAAAAATTGCTACGTTGGCCTTTGCTGCTTCGAGAGCTGCGTTTACATCGATAAGTGCCTGATACATCTTTTCACCGTCACCGCTATTAAGAGCTGTTTCTGCTGCAGAAACTGCATCTTCTGCTGCTGTAAGACCAAGACCATTCATGTTAGCAGTGTTTGCTTTGATGTAGTCATCAAGCTGCTTGATGTAGATAGGAAGAATAGATTCAAGAGCAGCTGCAGACTTGCCTTCGTAAGTGAGGACGAAGTTAGACCAGAGTACCCATTCAGTGTTTGCACCACCTGTAGAGATACCGATATCCATCTTACCACCTTCAACAAGACCGTAAACAATCTGTTCGTAACGACCTGCACGGAATGCGTAGCTTGCACCGCTCATACCGTTTGGAACATAATATGTTACACCGTCTCTGTCAAACTGAGAGTCTGCGTTTGTAGTACCACCAGTTGAGTAGAAGTCTTCAGTTGGGTTACCACCTTCGCGGAAGCAGTTCTTGATAGGACCACCGTCAACGGTTTCGTCAACACACTCTTCTGCAGTAATACCACCATCACGAATGTTCTGAACAGGAGTCTTGAAGTCGTTCATGAAGATGTAAGAGATTGTTGGTACACCTTCTGCATTATTCCATGGACGTTCGAATGCATAGCACTTCAGAGAATAGATACCGTCAGGAGCACCTTCTACAACTTGGTGACGGTGAATAGTTCCGTTATAAACCTCAACGCATGGGAAGTCCTTAAGACCACCAAGAGTACCTGCACTACCACCTACGTTCTCCCAGCCAGTAAAGCCGTCCTTGAACGATGCGTTAGTGAGCATGTCTGTGCAGTCAGTACCTTCAGTAAGACCTGCGAGGAAAGCCTTTCTGTAGAGTTCGTCAACAGCTTCGATGTAAGCTTTTACTTCTGCTGTTGTCAATGAACGGTCACCTTCCTTGATAGCCATTACTGAAGGAGTTGGATAACCTTCTACAGGATCTTCCATCTGAACGAATTCACAGAATGAATCCCATTCAGGAGCGGAAAGTTCCATTGAAGCCACCTTGTTTTCCCAGCGTGGAATAGCTACATTCAACAAGTTATCGTAAGCTTCTATACTTGCAACGAGAGCTTCGTAAGCAGCTGTAACCTTAGCTTTCTCTTCAATGTAGTTTTCTGTTGCAGCCTTGGCAGCAGTGATTTCATCAGCGTAAGCAGCCTTTTCAGGATCACCTGCTACTACTTCTTCCATGTTTTCTGGATCGATGAGAGCAACTACGCGAGCAATTTCTGTATCAAGGAGAATCTTGTCAGGATCATCCTTAACTTCACCATAGTAGTAGAGCTTGAGGTTGTCCATTGCAATCCAGTTTGCAGGCATCTTTGCTTCAGCACTACCTGTGACACGGAGACCGAGCTGCATAGAACCACCTGTGTGAACGAATACAAATTCGAAGTGCTCTGGAGCTTCGTTCTTTGTTGCCATCTGAGTGTAGTATTCCTTACCATCAAGAGAAGCCTTTGCAAAGAGCTGTACGTCGTCTGGCAGACCTTTAGGGTTGCTGTCGTCAGAAATACGACCCTGGTTGTTGGCGATTACGTCAACAGCAAGCATGTACTTACCTGCTGGCAGACCTGGAATGGTCTGAGTGATAGAACCATCACCAAGATAAGCAGGAGCAGAATTATCTTTCCAAGCTTCTATGAAGCCGCTGATAGTAACTTCACCGTTTGTGTAGCTTGCACCCTGGTAACCGATGTTGCTTGCCTCGGTAGAATTACGTTGCCAAGTAATATCCCAACCATTATCGTTGCCTGAGCTGAAGTCGTTGTTTACGAATACACCTGAAACATCGTTCTTCTCACCCTGAATAACATTGTCGAAGTAAACTGCGATTTCAACATAACGACCCTTGTCGTATGCAGAAGCGGCAGCTGCCTTCAACTCGTCGAGAGTAGAGTTTGTGTTGTTGTAAACTGCGATTTCGTCTGCAAGAGCTGATTCTGTGATTCCCTTTGACTCTGCCCACTCAATTTGCTCTTTCAGATCCATAGCGGCTGCATAGATAGCACCCTTATCTTTCCAAGCTTCGAATTCTTCAAGAGAAACGAAAGCCCAGGTTGAACCAATCACTTCAGATGTAGAGAACTCAAAACCAAGGTCACCTTCCATTTCATAGTCAAGAATCCAAAGGCGAGTGTTCTTGCTGTCGTAGTAAGTTGTTGGATTGTCTGGGTCAGTTGTATCCTGAGCAATGTGAGGAGCCCAACCGAACTTACCTGTTGCAATATTACCATTGGTAATTTCGTACTTGTTGTCACCAAGCGCTGTTACAATCCACATGCTGGCACCATTACGTCCGGCACCGTCAATCCAGATGTCGTTGTAACCACCGCAGTCAACTTCGCTCCATGTGCCTTTGGCATTACCAGCAAGCACAGAGTCTCTGATTGCCCAGTAGCCTGAAGGAGTTGTTTTCTCCGCGTCTTCGTAGAGTTTCTCCATTTTAACTTGCCAACCTTCTGTTGTTGACAAAGATGCACGAGTTCCCCAGTCGTTTGCACCAACAAGGAAACCACCGAACTCTACATTGTAGAGATACTGTGGTTCTGTACCGCTGTCCTTCATTTCCTCAAATGCAGGAACAGGCTTTGTCCATTGTGCGAACAATGAAGCACTCATTAACATCGCTGCGAAAAAAGTAAAGATCTTTTTCATTGTGTTGTTAATTAAGTTAGTTAATAATATGTGTTAATTATTTATGAAATCCAAATTAGTTTGCAGTTAAGGATTTAGTTAGATAGCACAAATAGGGATTTCGGGGCAAATATAGGAAAAACTTCAATAACACGTTACATTTTTTGAAGTTTTTTTATCAGAAAAACGATTTTTACACTTTTTCGTGAGGTTTTTAATAAAAAAAGGCTATCTTAGGAAAAATTAGGATTGCCTAAGATAACCTAAAATAGCCTAAAGGAAATAATGACGAATAGTAATTATAAGTTAATAGGCATCATCCGGATGTGTTTTTTGGACGCAAAATCTTCGCAAAATCTGTCGCAAAATCGATTTTGCTAATAATTTAGTGGCAATTTTGTGTCCAAAATAATAATATAATCCTTTAGAGAATCAGCAATGCGTCGCCGAATGTACCGAATTTGTATCCTTTCTCAACAGCTTCATGGTAGGCTGTCATTACAGGATCGTAACCTCCGAATGCGCAGGTGAGCATAAGCATGGTGCTGAGCGGGTGTTGGAAGTTCATAACCAGTGAGTCGCAAACGGTGAAGTCGTAAGGTGGGAAAATGAATTTGTTGGTCCATCCTTCAAATTCCTTCAAGATGCCTTCAGGACCGGCTGCAGTCTCGCTGGCACGAAGAACTGAAGCACCTGTTGCACAAACCCGGTGTCCGTTGAGTTTTGCTTTGTTTACCAGATTGCATGCTTCAGCGCTGACAAACATCTGCTCAGAGTCTGTCTTGTGTTTGGTAAGATCTTCAACTTCGATGCTTCGGAAGTTGCCCAGTCCTACGTGCAATGTAATGAATGCCTGATCTACTCCCTTTATCTCAAGACGCTTCACCAGTTCGCGTGAGAAGTGCAGACCTGTGGAAGGTGCAGTAACCGCTCCTTCGTTCTTTGCATATATAGTCTGGAAGTTTTCCAGATCTTCAGCTGTTGCCTCTCTTTGTTTGCGAACATCGTCAGGCAGAGGTGCCTCACCCATGCTGTAGAGTGTCTGCTTGAAGTCATCGTGAGGACCGTCGTAGAGGAAACGGAGTGTACGTCCGCGTGAGGTGGTATTGTCAATAACTTCAGCTACCATGGAGTTGTCCTCTCCGAAATAGAGTTTATTGCCGATACGGATTTTCCTTGCTGGATCTACGAGAACGTCCCAAAGGCGCAGTTTTTCATTGAGTTCGCGCAGCAGGAATACTTCGATACGTGCTCCGGTCTTCTCTTTGTTGCCGTAAAGACGTGCAGGAAACACTCTTGTATCGTTGAAAATCATTACGTCGCCTTCATCGAAATAATCGATAATATCCTTGAAAAGACGATGTTCTATTTCTCCTGTTTCACGGTGAAGTACCATGAGTTTACATTCATCGCGATGCTCTGTAGGATGTGTTGCGATGAGTTCGTCTGGTAAGCGGAATTTGAATTGAGATAGTTTCATAAAAGTTATATGATTGTATTATGTCAATTTTCAGAAGTTAAGGAGTTAAGACGATAGCATTATCATCAACCAATTGCTGGAAGGTTGCTATGTTGAGAGCATCTTGCAGTTTATAGTCTCCGATTCGGGTGCGGCAGAGTGCTGTGAGGTAGGCTCCGCTGCCAAGTGCCTCTCCTATGTCGCGTGCAAGTGCACGTATATATGTGCCTTTGCTGCAAACTATACGCAGGGTGATGGATGGTGCGAAGAGGGTTGCAGCATTTTTGTTTTCCTCTTGAAGTTGTGCAAGGCTGTCTTCTGTGAGCTGCTTAATATTAATATGTGTAGGTTTGACACCGTTTTCACTTGAAAGATGACAGTCGAGCAGTTCGATTTCGTCAATTATGAGAACCTTTGGTTTCAGTTCTATATCCACACCTTGTCTTGCAAGTTTGAAAGCACGTTTGCCGTCAACTTTCACTGCGGAGAACTGTGGTGGCACTTGCTCGATTCGTCCCACGAACTTAGTCAGTACCTGTTCCACCATTTCTCTGGTGATATGTTCGGTAGGAAAGGTCTGGTCTTCTTCGGTTTCGCGGTCGAACGAAGGAGTAGTTGCTCCCAGTCGCAAAGTAGCTATATATTCCTTGGTTCCAGCTTGCAGCTGGTCAATTTGCTTGGTTGCCTTCCCCGTACATACTATCAGCACTCCTGTAGCGAGGGGGTCAAGAGTTCCAGCATGTCCAACCTTCAAGCCCTTCTTGGAATTCTTAATTCCCAACTTGTGGTTGAGAATTCCTCTTACCCTTGAGACTATGCGGAACGACGTCACCGCATAGGGTTTGTTGAAGGATAGGATAGCAGACCCTCCCCCTTCCCCCTCCCAAGGGAGGGGAAGCCTCACCCCCTGCCCCTCTCCCTGAGAGAGGGGAGTAGATAGATGTTCAGAGTTGTGGGATTCCAAAGTTTAATTAATTAGATAATGAATATATTATAGTTATAATACCCACAATCGCGCAATAGATTGCGAAGTAGATGAGTTTGCCTCGCTTAACTATGTTGATCATCCAGCGGCAGGCGATGCAACCGGTAACGAATGCGGCAATGAACCCTACAACGAGTGCGGTAGTGCTGATGCCAGCCATGGCACTTTCTATTCCTGTTTCCATCATCTTCTTGACGTCCAAGAGAGCCTCACCGAGGATTGGAGGAATCACCATGAGGAAGGAGAACTGTGCCAGACGTTCTTTGCTGTTTCCAAGCATGAGACCAGTGGCGATAGTGCTTCCAGAGCGTGAAATACCAGGAAGAACCGCAACAGCCTGGGCAATACCTATTATAAATGCGTCAACGAACGACACGTGTTCCTTGCTGCGTCCCTTTACAAAGAAGGTGAATGCAAGAAGTGCTGCTGTTACCAGGAGACATACTCCAACAAGCAGGAGATTTGAGAAATAGGCTTCAAGCTGATCCTTGAAGCAGAATCCAACGATACCAACAGGAATCATCGAAATGATAATGGCGAGCGCATAGTTCTGCTCCTCATTGAGTTTTCGGATGCCGTAGCGTGACGGAACTATTGCGTTTCCTGTCTTGAAGAGTCCACTGAATATCCATGCCACTTCCTTCCATAATATTACTAATGTGCTGAGTACGGTTGCAACGTGTACGGCAATCGTAAACATCATCACCTTATCGGGGTCTGTCACTCCGAGCAGTTCACCTGCCAATGCAAGGTGACCGCTGCTACTTACCGGAAGATATTCCGTAAGTCCTTGAAAAATGCCCATTAACAGGGCTTCAATCCAATCCATCTTTCTCCTTTCCCTTCCAAAGTATAGCTACGATGACGAAGATAAAGCCAAAGAGACAGACTAGTGGAGCAACGACAACACGGCGTGTGCTGAAGATGTCAGGGTTGAAAGCCTCTTCAGTAGTTGGTGCACCGGACATCAGGATGAATCCGAGCACTACGATTGCAAATCCTACAATCAGCAGGATGTAGTTGATTTTATTAAATGCCATATGTGTAAGTTTATAAAAGACCCCCTCCCAGCCTCCCCCTGTATGGGGAGGAGTAGTTACCTACTAATGGTTCAGGAAATCTAAGTTTTTGAGTTTTTAAGTTTTTGAGTTTTAATCCGGATGGGGTAACCACTCCCCTCCCTCGCAGGGAGGGGTCGGGGGTGGGTCTTCCCTTATATATGATACAACTCATTGCTGCTCATGCGAAGGTAGCGTCGAAGTGAGACGTAGGTGCAGAGCGTGGTTATTAGAATTCCGAAGCAGAATACAGCAGCTCCAACGATGGCAAGCGTCTGGTATGTTACAACGGTTGTGATTTCGGGTTCATATTGCTTGAGTGAGTGTATGCCGAAGAACAGAAGAGCTGAGGCTGAGACTGCTGCAATTACTCCCAGTAAAAGTGCTCTTTGTATAAATGGTCGGCAGATGAAAGCCCACGATGCACCAACCAACTTCATGGTGTTGATGGAGAATCTTCGTGCGAAGATGGTAAGACGTACGGTGTTGTTGATGAGCTGGAAAGAGATATACGTGAAAACCGAGGCAACGATAAGCAGGATAAGACTGAGTCGTTGCAGGTTGCGGTTGACTGCGGCAGTCAGTTCCTTTTCGTAAAGCACATCCACCACGAAGTCTTCTTTTTGCAATTGTTCGGCAACTAAAGCAAGGCTGTCGTTGTTGGCATAGTCAGCCGTGATCTTAATTTCGAACGATGCTGTGAGTGGGTTATAACCAAGGAATTCCTCGGGATTGTCACCAAGTTCTTCCTGCAAGGTCTTGAGAGCCTGCTCCTGCGAGATATACTCCACGGTCCTTGCATAGGGTTTCAGTTCTATCTGCTTTGTAATGTCTTTCACTCGTGCCGTGTCAAGATCGTCCTCAAGGAGAACGGTGACGTTGATGTTTTCGCGAACATAGTCGGATAGGCTACGTGCCACAAGCACAAACGTTACTATGATTCCAAGGAGCACAAGCACGAGGGTAGTGCTGAGCCATGTAGTGAAGAACTGTGTCTTGAAAAGAGCAGATTTCTTATATTTCCTTGCCATTGTAGTTGTAGGTTTTTCTAGGAGTGCCTAGGTTTTCCTAGGATTGCCTAGGCTTTTAAGCTATTTCTATTCCTTTTAGTGTTGCGGAGGATGCTTCGGTGATTCTTACCTTGACGAAGTCACCGATGTGGTGATTTCCGCGGTCGAAAACCACGACTTTGTTCTGGCCTGTGCGTCCGAAGAGCTGTTCACGAGAGCGTTTGCTTACTCCTTCAACAAGTATTATGAATTCCTTGCCAATATCTTTCTTGTAGCTTTCTGCGGAGAGTTCGTTCTGCAGTGCGATCATCTCGTTGAGCCGTCGGAGTTTTACTTCCTCCGGTACGTCGTCGGGCAGATGGCGTGATGCGTAAGTTCCCAGACGTTCGCTGTATTTGAACATAAACGCGCTGTCGTAGCCAACCTCACGCATAAGCGAAAGGGAAAGCTGGTGGTCTTCCTCTGTCTCGCTGTGATAACCCACGAAGATGTCTGTGGTTATGCTGCAGTCAGGAATAATCCGGCGGATTGCTGCAACTCGGTCGAGATACCACTCGCGTGTGTACTTGCGGTTCATCAGCTGAAGTATGCGGTTGCTTCCGCTCTGAACAGGCAGATGAATGTGTCGGCAGATATTATCGTGGCTTGCAATCACGCGCAGCGTCTCATCGCTCATATCCTTTGGATGAGAGGTGGTGAAGCGGATTCGCATCTCAGGATAGGTCTCAGCCACTTTTTTTAATAAAGCCGGAAAATCCGGAATTTCCGGATTTCCCGGAAGATGATAGCTGTTCACATTCTGCCCGAGCAGGGTTACTTCTTTGAAGCCGCGGTCGCGCAAATCTCCAACCTCTTTTAATATGCTTTCCACGTCGCGTGAACGTTCACGTCCACGGGTGTAGGGAACGATGCAGTAGTGGCAGAAATTATTGCAACCACGCATGATGCTTACGAATCCGCTGACATGGTTGCTGTGCAGACGCTGTGGCATCACGTCACGATAGGTTTCCGTTGTGCTGAGTTCCACGTTGATAGCAGGCTGGCCGAGTTCTGCTGCCGCAAAGAGTTCGGGCAGCGAGAGGTAGGCGTCAGGTCCAGCAACGAGGTTTGCATGATGATTTTCGATGAGGTCTTCCTTAACTCTCTCTGCCATACAACCCACGACTCCGATAATGAGTTTGCCGTTGCGTCGCTGGCGGAGTGCGTTGAGCGCTTCAAGACGGTTAAGGATTTTCTGCTCGGCATTGTCGCGCACCGAACAGGTGTTGAGCAAAACGGCGTCAGCATCGTCAATAGTGTCGATAGTTTCGTAGCCTGCCATTTTCATAATAGATGCAATGACTTCACTGTCTGCTACGTTCATCTGACATCCGTATGTCTCTATATATAGTTTCTTCATCAGCGAAATAAGGGCGCATTTCACACCAATTTAATAAATTCGCTGCAAAGGTACAAAAAAATGAAGAATGAGGAGTGAAGAATGAAGAATAATATTCTTCCTTGCAGTTTTTTTATGATAAAAAAGTCGGGAAATTGATGCTTTGATATCATGAATTTGATGGCGAAGCATCAAAAAGTTGATGTCACGCCATCAAATATTTTATACTTCGCCATCAAAAGTTTGATGCTACGACATCAAACTTTTGATGAAACGAAAAAATTTTACATCAAAATTTCTCGCTGAGAATCAAGAGATTGCAAAAAGCACTTCAAAAGTCTTTCTTACGTCAGAAAGGGAGGTGAGAATACCTTTGCTGCCATGTTCAACAGCATCGACAAACGACTTAACTTCACCGAAGAAGCCTTGAGTGTAGATCTGATTGTTGGCAAGAATAGGCGTGAAGTTGTTGCGAGAGAACAAGATACGAGTCTGTGGCACAGTTGGATGCACTTTTTCCATGGGAACTCCGAACAGTGAACTTTGTTTGCCTGTCTGTGTGAGTGTTTCCATCTGCTCAAGGTCGTAAACATGACTGTTGGTGCAGACATGCAGCGACTCGTTGGCTTGCAGCCATGAATAATTGGTTGAGAGTTCCAGTGTTCCTGCCACATCCTTGTGCTGAAGCATAAGCATAAGCGACTGATTGTCAAGTTGTTTCTGTGCCACTATGGTTGCGCTTCCGAAAAGATGGGTTACAAGGTCGAGCGGATGGATATAGAGGTCGAGAAGGGCATTGCCTTCAGGATAGAGACCTGTCTGGTAATGCAGGTCGTAGTTTGTGATTTTTTCGCCTTTCAGAACCTTGCACAATTGCACAACGGCTGGAGCATAGCGTTTCTGTAGACCTACACAAGTGATGCCTACATGATGCTCTTTTGCAGCGGCAATGAGCTGGTCGAGCTGTTCAAGTGAGGAGCAGGGTGGTTTTTCCACAAAGAGGGCTTTACCTGCCTCGAGCACACGTTTGGCGATACCGAATTGTGATGATGGAGATGTAGCTACAAATACCGCCTTCACTTCCTTGTCGTTGAGGATTTCATCGATGGAAGTAGTTGCCCGTACACCCTGGTATTTCTTCTCTACAAGCAAACGTTTCTTCTCACTTGTCACACAGATATAGCGCAGTGGAACCTGCAGGTATTGAAGCACAGGATAGAGGTTGGTAAGGCTGTGGTTGCCGAGTCCTATGAAAGCATATTGTGCTGTGTAGCAGTTGCGAAGGAAAGCTTCGCTGCGCATTTGTTTGTAGCGTTTAATCAGGTGTTGTATCATAGACTTTTCAGGTATTTGCGGTATGTCTGTTTAGGATTGTCGCTCCATTGGTATTTGCCATAGAATTTCTCAATCAGCCATTTAGGCATGAGACGTTCGAAATTGCGCAAAAGGATGATATCATACTTACGGTGGAAGTTGATCCAACAGTCGTTACATTCATGCGAGTATTTGCAATGGGTGGCTTTGGTATGCTTCCCGTTGAAAATCTCATCGAGGCTGTTCTCGTGAATATTACCGAGCACCACATCAAGATTCTGGCAGATAGGCACATCGCCGTTGCTGTGGATAACCAGTTCGGAAAGGATGCTCTGGCAGCGCAGGCGAAGATTGCCCTTGCGCCACTGCTCATAGAGAGCCACGAAGTCGTAGTTTTCCTGGGTGTCGTGGATGTTCTTGGGAATCTGACTGGTGAAGTTGTCGGCTGTAAGCATTTCGCTGGTGGTGTCGAAGAACGCCATTGTGCCATAGATGCCGATGCGTACATCGATATTGTATTTCTTGGCTATTTCAATGACATATTCCATATCCTTCATGGTGTTCCACGGAGAGAGGCAGAACATGAGTGAAGTGGGAATCTCGTCCTTCAGCGTCTCAACTACCTCTATGACGTGGTCAAAACCGTCACGTCCACGCATTTCCTTATATGTCTCCTTCGGTCCGTCGAGCGAAATGAAAAGATGGCTCGGTGTGTATTTACGCACGCAGTCAATTACTTTTTTGGTGGCAAGACCATTGGTCAGAAGCGTGTAGTTGGGATGGTTCTGCTGCATCCACTCCATGATAGCCTCAGCCTCGGGATGGAGAACAAACTCACCACCTTCAAGTCCAACCACGGTACGGCGGGTGACACACTTGCTCTGCATGATACGTTTGATATCGTCGAGCGACAGATGTTCGGCAGGCTTCTGCCAGATGGAACAGTGCTTACAGCGCGACTGACAAACAGTAGTGCTGTAGAGCATGAGTTGGCTCAGCCGTTTATGTCGCGGCCGCAGCGTGTTATTGAGATAAAGAAAACCGTTGTGTATATAATCTGAAATGCTGTACATATATAAAAGAAGACCCAGCAGACCCACCCCCAACCCCTCCCAAGGGAGGGGCTAGTTATCTGCTATATTAAGGGAAGAATTATTGTGAATAATTTACCAAATGAAATAAATGCATTATATTTGCAGTGGGCAAAGTTAAGAAATATTTGCGATTTAACTATTTACAATTTATATTTATTTACGTTTTTACCATTGATTGTTAATAATCCGCATGGGACTAACTACTCCCCTACCTTAGGAGGGGTTGGGGGTGGGTCTGCTGAGGGGGTGGGTCTTCTCTTCCTCTCTCTCGGCAGTAATCTTGGTGATCGCAGGCAGTTGCTAAATGATGCGATTGACCATATAGGCAGCACCGTTGGCATGGTGGTGGCTCAGTCGTCTATGATAGAAACCGAGCCGTGGGGATTCCAGAGTGAACATCCGTTTCTTAACTGCTGTGTTGCTGTGGAAACAAAGATGGAGCCACTTGAAGTGCTTGCCGCAACACAGGCTATAGAAAGGGAAATGGGACGTAAGCAGAAATCCAGTTCTGAAGGAGGAAAAGCCGTATATCACGACCGTCCCATCGACATAGATATATTGATGTATGGTGATCTGCAGATCAACCTGCCTGAACTCACGGTTCCACACGCTCTGATGTCGAAACGGCTGTTCGTGCTTCAGCCTTTAGCCGAAATTGCCAATGATGTGATAGTTTCGGGAACCGAAATGTCGGTAGGAGCAATGCTTAGAGCCTTGGAGGCAGAGTTGTAGATTTGCTCAATGCTGAGATTGCTTTCGTCGGTCTCCAGCCACATCCTGCCTTTGTCCCAAGCCAAACGCAAACTGGCGGCATTGAATTTCTCACCGAAGGAAAGATGGAATCCTTTCTGAATTAACTGCTGAGCCAACTCCGGTTTGCCCCGAAATCCATGAATTATAACAGGATTTGGCATAGAGGTTGGTTTGACCACCTGCAAAAGTCTATCCCATGCACGGACACAGTGAATAATCACCGCTTTGTTCATCTTGCAAGCCAAATCCAACTGCGCTTCCAGACATTCCATCTGAACATCTATGTCAATGCCGCGAAGCAGGTCAAGCCCACACTCACCAATTGCAACTACATTGCAGCCTTTTTCGTTGTTTTCAACAAATAAAAGGCGCTGTTCTAATTGCTGAAGCTGGGTACGCCAGTTCTGAGTCACATCCCAAGGGTGTATTCCCATGCTGCAAAATGGTGGAAGCGGGCCGTTGCTTTCAGCACTTACATTCACTACAGACAACACGTCAGGATGCTGCGTTGCAATTCTATGAGTGTGGATATCTATAAACATATTGGCAAAAATACATAATTTTCGCCAAACTCAAGACCATACTTCATCAAAGTTTCGTAAATTTGCAGAAAAATTGATGATACTATGAACTTTACCACTTCTGTTGACATACCAAAGACATCGCTGAGCATCACACACCAGCAACGGTTGATGCTGCTCGGATCATGTTTTGCCGACAGTATCGGGCAGAAACTGCTAAGGGAGAAGTATCAGTGTCTCGTCAATCCGTTCGGTACACTCTACAATCCCGCATCCATTGCCGCACTTCTGCTTCGTTCAATCAGCGAACAGGAATATACAGCTCAGTCACCAGAGATATTCACGGCGAACAACGCTTTCAGCTGGATGCACCATAGCAGCTTTCATGCAGAATCGGCAGAAGAACTGGCTATAAAGTTGAACAAAACCATGCATTGCGTGGCAGAATGGCTGAGAAACTGTGATGTTCTTATTGTTACATTCGGATCATCTTATATTTACAGACTAAAGGAGACGGGAATGCTTGTTGCCAACTGCCATAAGCAGCCTGATACGCTGTTTCAGCGTGTTCGCCTTGCTGCCTACGACATTGCAGATTCATGGACAACACTCCTGCATTTGTTACATTCAGTGAACCCGAAATTACAGATAATTTTCACTGTTTCGCCCATTCGCCATAAGCGCGACGGACTTCACCAGAACCAACTGAGTAAAGCCGAACTCCTTCTGGCGATAGATCAGCTACAGATGGATTTCACTCATTACTTCCCGTCATACGAGATTCAGCTTGACGAACTGCGCGACTACCGCTTCTATGTCGACGACATGGTACATCCTTCCGACTTGGCTGTTCAGTATATCTATCATCGGTTTGCCGACACGTTCATTACGAAAGACGAACAACAATTAGCCGCTCAGTGCGGTGCAATAGCAGACGCTCTTCAACACCGTCCGCTTCACACCGATGATCAGGCGTACAACGATTTTCTGCAAAAGACCCTTCAGCGCATTGAGGTAATCAAGGCGCAGCATCCATATATAGACTTTGACGAAGAAATTACTTTATGCAATACAAAATTTCAGAAATAGCAGACATCATTGGAGCAAGTCTCCACTCTGAAATCCCCGAAAACGCAGCAGAAAGCATAAACTGGCTGCTCATTGACTCACGTTCACTGTGCTTCCCGTCGGAAACACTTTTCTTCGCTCTTCAAACAGAGCGAAACGACGGTCATCGTTATGTTCATCAGCTTATGAGCCGTGGTGTGCGGTATTTTGTGGTACAGATTATCACTGATGAAATGCGACAACACCCGCAATTCCATAATTCCGTTTTTCTGGAAGTGCCAAACACACTTCTCGCCCTGCAACGCCTCTGTGCTTACCACCGCCAGCAATTCTCCATCCCCGTCATTGCCATTACCGGTTCCAACGGAAAGACAACCGTGAAGGAATGGCTCTATCAGTTGCTTTCTCCCGACTGCAATGTAATGCGTTCACCACGCAGCTACAACTCTCAGGTGGGTGTACCTCTCTCACTCTGGCTTATAAATTCTCATACTGATATCGCGCTGATTGAGGCGGGAATCAGCAACACGGGTGAGATGGAAACGCTCAATCGGATGATTCGTCCGACAATGGCGGTAATCACAAATATAGGTGAGGCGCATCAGGAGAATTTCCTCTCCTACGACATCAAATGTTCGGAGAAGCTCCAACTAATGCAGAATTGTGAATGTGCTGTGCTTAACCTCAGCGATGAAACCATCGCAAATTGTGCAACAGCACTGCCTGAAGATATTGCATTGACAACATGGAGCAACGACTCCACCTCAACTCTATGCGTGCGACGCATAGAGAAATCGGACAACTCCACTACCATACATCTCTCCGTTGATGGTGAACTGCTTAACTACACCATTCCTTTTATCGACTCCGCTGCGATAGAGAACTCCATCACTTGCATGGCTGTATGTGTGGCACTTCTCCATAATTCTTCGCGTTCATCGCTTCACGCTTCACACTTCACACTCCACGATATCTGTTCGCGTATGTCAAAACTGGAACCGGTGGCTATGCGTCTTGAAGTGAAGGACGGAGTGAACTCATGTACGCTGATCAACGACACATACAATAGCGACATACACTCACTTGATATCGCACTCGACTTCATGCAGCGTCGTCCTGACAGTTCAGACCGTCAGCACCGTTGCCGGACACTTATCCTCAGTGATATCATGCAGAGCGGTGAATCGCCACGCTCGCTCTATAGCCGTGTGGCACAGATGGCTCAGCAAAGAGGAATCCAAAAAATTATCGGAGTTGGAGAGGAAATCACTTCGTGTGCCGACTACTTCCCAATGGAGCACCATTTCTTCCTTACCACTGATGAACTATTGCAAAGTTCGCTCCTTGACACACTTGAAGGAGAGTTCATCCTTATCAAAGGTGCTCGCCAGTTCAGCTTCGACAAAATCAGCGACCGCCTTACGCTGAAAGTCCATCAGACAATACTTGAAGTCAACCTCAATGCTTTGGTTGATAACCTGAATTACTATAAGCAACAGACCAACCATGTGAAATTCGTCTGCATGGTCAAGGCATCAGCTTACGGAATAGGTTCGATTGAAGCAGCCAAGACACTGCAAAGCCAAGGCGTGGACTACATGGCTGTGGCTGTGGCAGACGAAGGTGCAGAACTCCGTGCAGCCGGCATAACAGCGAATATAATGGTGATGAACCCTGAGATGACTTCGTTTAAACTGCTCTTTGACCACGGACTCGAACCGGAAGTGTTCTCATTCGATATACTTGAGGCTCTGATTCGTGCCGCTGAAAAAGAAGGAATATCCGAATTCCCTGTACACATCAAACTCGATACAGGCATGCACCGTCTCGGTTTCGATCCCGTTCACGATATGGATAGACTCATTGAACGTCTCACACGTCAGAACGCCATTATCCCTTGTTCGGTGTTCAGCCATTTTGTTGGTAGCGACGAAGACGGTTTTGACGAATTCTCACGCCACCAGTTCCAGCTTTTCGATAAAGCATCAAAGCAACTGCAGACAGCCTTCTCTCACCATATTCTTCGCCACATCTGTAATAGTGCAGGCATAGAACATTTCCCTGAATACCACATGGATATGGTTCGACTTGGACTTGGTCTTTACGGAATCAATCCACGAAACAACCAACTGATACATAATGTCTGTACACTCAAAACCACAATCCTGCAGATTCACGATGTGCCAGCAGGTGAAACCATTGGTTACAGCCGGCGAACCACCCTCACTCGCCCGTCACGTGTGGCTGCCATACCAATCGGTTATGCCGACGGACTGAACCGTAAGCTCGGCAACCGCAACTGCTACTGCCTTGTCAACGGCAAGCAGGCACCATATCTTGGAAATATATGCATGGATGTGTGTATGATTGACGTTACAGACATAGAATGTGAGGCAGGTGACTATGCCGTAATCTTCGGTGATGACCTTCCGGTTACTGTCCTCAGTGATGCCATCGGCACTATTCCTTACGAAATCCTCACAGGAATAAGCACCCGAGTCCAAAGGGTGTATGTGCAGGAGTGAGACCCTCCTCCGACCCCTCCCAAGGGAGGGGGTAGTTACTTACTGAAGATAATAAATTCTTCACTCTTCACTCTTCACTCTTCATTTTTTTTGTAACTTTGCACTCTGAAAATAAACAATATACTAAATATGGAAAAGAATTTTAAACGAACACTCATTACATCCGCACTGCCTTACGCTAACGGACCGGTACATATCGGACACCTCGCAGGGGTATATGTTCCAGCAGATATCTATGCTCGTTATCTGAGACTGAAAGGCGAGAATGTGCTCTTCATAGGCGGTAGCGATGAACACGGTGTACCTGTTACCATCCGCGCAAAGAAAGAAGGATGCACAGTACAGGATGTCGTTGACCGCTATCATGGAATCATCAAGAAATCTTTCGAGGAATTCGGAATTTCGTTTGATATCTACAGCCGCACTACAAGCGACATCCACCATAAGTTTGCTGCCGACTTTTTCCGTAAACTCTACGATGAGGGTAAGTTTATAGAACAGACTTCAGAGCAGTTCTACGACGAGGAAACCAAACAGTTCCTTACCGACCGCAACATCATGGGTGAATGTCCACGATGCCACTATGCAGGCGCCTATGGCGACCAGTGCGACAAATGTGGTGCAGACCTCTCACCCGACGAACTGATCAACCCATATAATGCCATCAACGGAAATCCGCTGGTGAAGAAAGCCACAAACCACTGGTATCTGCCGCTCGACCAATATCAGGAGTGGCTGGAGAAGTGGATTCTGCAAGAGCACAAAGAGTGGCGTCCTAATGTTTACGGCCAGTGCAAATCATGGCTCGACGGCGGACTGAAACCACGTGCCGTGACACGTGACCTCAACTGGGGAATCCCAGTACCTGTGGAAGGTGCTGAAGGCAAAGTGCTTTATGTGTGGTTCGATGCACCAATCGGATATATCAGCAATACCAAGGAACTTTGTGATGCACATCCAGAACTCGGTTCATGGCAGACATGGTGGCAAGACCCATCAACACGTCTTATCCACTTCATCGGCAAGGACAACATCGTGTTCCACTGCATCGTTTTCCCGTCAATGCTTAAGGCTCATGGCGACTATATCCTTCCCGACAATGTGCCAAGCAACGAGTTCCTTAACCTCGAAGGCAACAAGATTTCTACATCAAAGAACTATGCCGTATGGCTCAACGAGTATCTGGAAGAAATGCCTAACCGTCAGGATGAGTTGCGCTATGTACTTACAGCCAACGCACCAGAAACAAAGGACAACGACTTCACCTGGGCTGATTTCCAGGCACGCTGCAATAACGAGTTGGTTGCTGTATATGGCAACTTCGTGAACCGTGCTCTTCAACTCACTCAGAAATACTATGACGGAGTAGTTCCTGCATGCGGTGAACTTTCAGACACCGACCGTGCTACACTGGCAGAATTCCAAGACGTAAAAGCATCGCTCGAACGTCTGCTCGACCAGTTCAAGTTCCGCGATGCACAGAAAGAGGCTATGAACCTCGCCCGTATCGGAAACAAATACATCGCTGACGAAGAGCCATGGAAGGTTATCAAGACTGACCCAGAGCGTGTGAAGACTGTTATCTACATTTCGCTTCAGCTCACAGCCAACCTCGCCATTGCTTTCGAGCCATTCCTTCCGTTCTCTTCACTTCGTCTGCGCGAAATGCTGTGTATGGACGAATTCTCATGGAACCAGCTCGGACGTACCGATCTCCTGCCTACAGGCAAGCAACTCGCAAAACCATCTCTTCTCTTTAGCAAGATTGAAGACGATGCAATTGCCTTCCAGCAGCAGAAACTGGCTGAGACCATCAAGGCGAATGAGGCAGCTAACGCAAAGGCAGAACCGATTAAGCCAACTATTGATTTCGACGACTTCCAGAAACTCGACATCCGTGTCGGAACAGTGCTGGAATGTGAACGTGTTCCGAAGATGAAGAAACTGCTCAAGTTCCTCATCGACGACGGACTCAACAAACGTACTATCGTCAGCGGAATTGCACAGCATTATGAACCAGAGCAGCTCAAAGGCAAACAAGTATTGTTTATTGCCAACCTCGCTCCACGTGAATTCAAGAACGGACTTGTAAGCGAAGGCATGATTCTCTCTGCCGAGAACTACGACGGCTCACTTGCAGTCACAACAATAATGAAAGACGTGAAGCCAGGAAGTATGGTTTCATAGGATAAGCAATAGAAAATAAAAAAACCTCGGAAGTACATGAGATTGTTACTTCCGAGGTTTTTTGTTATTTTTTGAATGTATAAAACATAATTCTTTTCTGTCTTCCGTCCAATTGACGAATTTTGAAAATATCCACGGTTCCTTTCTTCTTTAGCGTCGTTTTCAATTCGTCGTAGCAGGCGTTGCAGGCATCAATCACTTTTGTGTCATTACCACCCTGAATCGGTTTGGAGCCAACAGCCTTGGAAATAGCGAGGTTAAACGGAGCCACAGCCTCTTGATATTTCAAGTCAGTACTTTCAGCCTTATAGCTGTAGTACATATTTTTGTTGTTCATTCCTTCTATTTCATCTAATTTTTCTTGGCAAGACGAAAGAGCGAAACCTGTTGCTACTAAGCAGAACAGTAGTGCTTTTGCAATGAGTTTTTTCATATCGTAAATCATTTTGTGTATTAATATCCGAAAATGTCTTTGAGTGAGAGGCGGTGAATGGTGCCGAGCGACTCAAGTCTCTTCATGTCGAGGTTGGACTCGTCACCGAGAACAAGGAACTTGTATGTGCGTCCGGCTACATTCTCCTTGGAGAAACGGATAAGGTCGTCGAGAGTGAGAGTCTGCATGCGACGGAAGATGTCGATGTCGGGATCATGGTCAAAGCCCATCTTACGCAGCCACATGTAGTAGCTGAGGTTGGCAGAACCAGTGGTGACAGAGGTGCGCAGACGCTTGATCTGTGCGTCTTTGGCGAGGTCGAAGGCGTTCTGAACAGCTGGCATGTGTTCGATGATTTCATGGAATACATCAAGGCAGTCGCCCATCTTGTCGTTCTGCGAACCGATGTTGGCACGGAAAGTGTTGTTGCCACCGATGTAGCCAGGAGTAGAGTAGGCTGCTCCGGCAGAATATGCCAGACCGCGAGCTTCACGCAGTTCCTGGAACACTATTGCGTTCATGCTGCCGCCGAAGTATTCGTTGAAGAGGTTGATTTCGGCATCGAGGGCTGGGTCGTAAACCTGTCCGTTGTTGCTGAACATAACCAGTTTCACTGCTTTGGACTCATAAGGAGCGATATATACTTCGTTCTGAGTGGTGGTCTGTTGCTGGTAGCGGTCGCTAAGCGTTGGCAATGACCAAACATCTACATTCTGAGCCTTGGGGTTGGCCTTATGTGTCTTGTTGAGCAACTTAACGATGTCGGCACTTGAGGTTGGTCCGTAGTAAGAGATAATCTGTGGGTAGTTGGCAAGGTCCTGCAGCTTCTTGATGAGTGTGCGAGGATCGGCATTGCGCAACTCTTCCTCTGTTGCCAAGTCGGTGCTGGCATTGACTGGACCAAACTGTGCATACGACATTAATCGGCTAAGACAGGTGTTCTCGTCGGTCTTGTTCATCTCGCGGGCACGGAGAATGTCGGCAACCAGTTCGTCGTAGATTTCCTGCTCTGGTTTGGCATTCTTAAGCCAGTCTTCCATGATACGGATGGCAGCGGTCTCATTCTCTGCAAGGCCACTGATGCGTATAACGGTGTTATATGAGCCACTGGAGAAACTTACGTCGCATGCCAGTCGGTAGAGTTCAGCAGCGAGTTCCTCCTGCGAACGCTTGTTGGTGCCGAGATAGTCAATGTAGTCAGTGGCAACTGAGAGCAGATGGTCGTGCTTGTCACCGCGTTCAATGCGGTAGGTGAGCAGGAAGCGTTCGTTTTCGGTATTCTGACGATAGAGCATGGTGACTCCGTTCTTCAGACGGGTTTCCTCGACATCCTTGGCAGGGTCGAAGAATTTCGGTTCTATGTCTTTAACCTTAATGGCGAGAATGTCAGATACATAGGTGCTGGTCTTGTCGCGGTTCATCTCGATAGGTGAAATCTGAGGCTTGTCAATCTTCTTCACGTTCGGATCAGTGCCCTGGCGTTTGTAAAGGATAACATAGTCTTCGGTAGAGAGGTAGTTGTTGGCAAAATCCACAACGTCCTTCTTAGTGAGATGAGCCAGTCGTTCGTTCTCGCCTACGAAATCCTTCCAGTCAAGTCCATGGATGAAATATGAGTACATCTTGGAAGCACGTGATGCGTTGTTTTCAAGCGATCTCATGTCGTCGAGACGTTTGTTGTTGATGATGCCTTCAAGCACTTTGGTGTCGAATTCGCCACGGAGAAGCTTGCCGATTTCCGTGAGCATGAGGTCTTTGACTTCGTCGAGTGTCTGACCTTCTTTCGGCAGACCGAGAATCATGAAAGCAGAATAGTCTGTCATAGTGGAATTGAAGGCTTCTGCTTCAAGCACTTTCTGCTGCATGGTGAGGTTGACATCAAAGAGACCTGTTTTGCCATTCTGAATAATGCTATTGACTACATCCATGAGATAAAGCTGGTTCTCCTTCAGTCCGGGCATACGCCATGCCAGCACCACCATGTCCTGCTGAGGACCGAGGATTTCGGCAGACTTAACACCCTTCAGAGGCTCTTCTGCCGCAATCTTCATTGGTTCCGGGTCTGCACCGCGTTTCCATGAGCCAAAGTATCTGTCGATGATACGGATGGTTTCATCCATATCCATGTCACCGCTCATGGTGATGGCTACATTGTTTGGAACATAGTATTTCTTGAAGTAGTTTTCGATATTAACAATTGACGGATTCTTCAGATGTTCCTGAGTTCCGATGGTAGTCTGTGTTCCGTATGGGTGATGAGGGAAGAGCAGGGCATTCGTCTTCTCGAATATCTTCCAGAAGTCGTTGGTAAGACCACGGTTATACTCTTCGTACACCGCTTCGAGTTCGGTGTGGAATCCGCGAATCACCATATTCTGGAAACGTTCGCTCTGAATCATGGCCCAGCGTTCAATCTCGTTTGCAGGGATATCTTCCTGATAAACAGTCTCGTCCTCGCTGGTGTGGGCGTTAGTGGCTTCTGCTCCGATACCAGCCATGAGTTTGTCGTATTCATTGGCAATGGCAATGCGTGAAGCTACACCACTTATAGAGTCGATGCGGTGGTAGATTGCTGTGCGTTCAGCCGGGTCGGTCG
>Ga0256405_10005396_pt1 | contig 22154 bp, 21 predicted proteins | sample RumenRJG_02DNA_FD_189096 | JGI IMG/M metagenome (GOLD analysis project Ga0256405, IMG submission 189096) | Bovine rumen microbial communities from Lethbridge, Alberta, Canada - RJG_02 | ecosystem: Host-associated > Mammals > Digestive system > Stomach > Rumen | place: Canada: Alberta... | reverse complement strand
TGGGGGTTGACCGGCAACCCTTTCCCTGAAAGATGGGATGAATAGCCTGACGTTCGCGTACAGGCACAAAACAGATGGGATCTAGTGCTAAAACTGGTTTCATCTAAGGTTAATCCTCGACGAGCCCACCACCGGACTCGACCCCAAGACCCGCAGGCTCATCTGGGAGTTGATTGAAGACCTGAACCGCAACAAGGGTCTCACCGTCCTGCTCACCACCCACTACATGGAGGAGGCCGCGGGGGCGGATGATATAGTCATCATCAACAGGGGAAGGATCGTGGCCCACGGGACACCTCAGGAACTCCGCGACAGGTACTGCTCTGACAGGCTGGTGTTCGTCCCGAAGGATGCGAATTCCGCAAGGAATACCCTGACCTCGGAGGGCATCGCATTCACCGAGGACAAGGACATATTCACCATTCCCCTCGCCAAGACCGCCGATTCCGTCCCAATCATCGGGAAACTGGGGGACAACTTCGAGTCGATAGAGGTGCGCACCGGCACCCTCGACGAGGCTTTCATCAACATCACCGGGGAGGCCATCGAATGAGGTCCGTCCTCATGCTCGCCAAGAGGAACTGCCTCTGCTTCTTCCGCGACAGGGCCAACGTCATGTTCTCGCTGATGGCGGCGCTCATCGTGGTGATGCTTTATCTGTTGGTATTGCGCGACATGATGATCTCCAACTACCCGGGGCTGCCGGGAGTGGACAACCTCATCGACGCGTGGGTTCTGGCGGGACTGATGGGCATCATCTCCCTGACCTCGTGCATGGGCGCCCTGCAGACCATGAACACCGACCGCTCGGAAGGCAAGGACGTGGACCTCATGGTGACCCCCATGAGCCCGTGGAAGATCTCCTGCGGATACATCCTCGGGACCTTCGCAGCAGCTATGCTCATGAGCCTCGCAATGATGGTGCTGGCACTAGCGTATCTGGCGGCCTCCGGATGCCCCATGAGCGGCACCGGTATCGCTCTCGCCTTCGTGCTCGCGGTGCCCTCCTGCCTGTCTGGATGCATCGTGATGTACGGCCTGACCTCGTTCCTGAAAAGCAGCGGCGCCTTCGCCGGATTCTTCAGCATCGTCAGCGTCCTGGTGGGATTCCTCACCGGCATCTACATGCCCATGGGCTCCATGCCCGACGGGATGCAGGTGGTGGGAACGGCCATGCCTGCCACCCATTTCGCGGCCCTGTTCCGTCAGCTGATCGCCGGCGACGCCCTCGACAGGTCGTTCGCGGGTGCAGACGCATCCCAGTTCAGGCTGGACATGGGCTTCGACCTGCATTTCGGGGACTTCATGTTCGATGCCTGGACCAGCCTGATCTACGTGACAGCGTTCACCGCGGTGTTCGTAGTGATCGCCGTGATTATGATGAAAAGGAACTGATCAGGAGAACCTGGTCAGCATCTCAGCGGGGGACCTTATGAAATCCACTCCCTCAGAGACGCATCTTTCTTCCGGGAACCCGTAACCGAAGGCGGCAGCGATGAACTCCGCTCCCGCGTTCTGTGCGGCATGCATGTCTGAAGGGCAGTCGCCCACCATTACGACGCGGTCGTAATCTCCTGAAGATTTACATTCCCGAATCATCTGGGTCTTCGTTACTTTATGGTCGAGAGCGGTGCCTGCGACCTTCACGAAACAGTCCCCGATGCCCATGTTCTCAGTGAGCTCCTTCGCCACGGGCTGGATCTTCATGGTGGCCACCGCCTGCACATAGCCCCTCTTCTTCAGGGTGTGAAGCATGTCACGGATGCCGTCGAAGAGGCACACCTTATCCATGCAGTTCTCTGCATAGTAATTCCTGTATAAAGCGGCCATAATCTCGGCCTCCTCCCCGGTCTTCCCGAACAGCACCTCAAGATTGTCGAAGATGCCTCCGCAGCAATGATGCGAGAGCTGTTCGTCGGTGGGTTCCGGAAGACCGCTCTCCCGTGCAGCGTAGCGGTAGGACGCATATATCCAGGGACGTGAATCGGCAAGGGTGCCGTCGAAGTCCCAGATGATAAGAGTGGACATAATTGGACCGGCCCGAAGGCCGGTAAATGATTTTATTCACTCGTCGGGGACGAACTTGAAACCGTAGTGGATGACCCCGGCCTCTCCGTCCTCGTTGAGCTTCCTCATGACGGCCTTGACCCTCATGCCGATCTGGATCTTGTCGAACTCCACATCGACGAGCTGTCCGGCCAGCATCACGCCGTCGTCGTTCTTGATGAACGCGACCGCGTAGGGCATCTGCCTGTCGTTGAAGCCGGAATACTCGTGGTTGATCGCGAACGAGTAGACCTCTCCCTTCCTGCTGAGCTTGAAGGGTTCGATCTTGCCGATGGAGGCACGCCTGCAGTCGGGGCAGAAGGACCTGCTGGGGAAGAATATCTTTCCGCAGTTGGTGCACTTCGAACCGATGAGGTTGTACCTTCCGGGGATCTCACGCCATTCCCTGGCGGATACCATTGCCATCTCACATCGCCTCCAGGATAGAAACGGTTACAGCTGAACCGGTACCTCCGACGGACTGTGCCAGTCCGTATTTGGCGTTTGGTACCTGCCTGTTGTCAGCGGTGTTCGTAAGCTGTGCGAAGAGTTCGACTATCTGAGAAACACCTGCGGCTCCGATGGGGTAACCCTTGGCCTTAAGACCGCCCGATGTGTTGACGGCGATCTTTCCCGCGTCGAACTTGGTGTCGCCGTCGAGGAATGCCTTTCCGCCTTTCTCGTAAAGACCCAGATCCTGGAGTGCCATGACTCCTGCGACGGTGTAATCGTCGTGAATCTCAGCTACATCGATGTCGTGGGCGGTGATGCCCGCGTCGGCGTAAGCCTTGGCGGCCGCAGCCTTGGTGGCACCGAAGGAGGTGATGGAATCCCTCTGGAACAGTGCCAGGGTGTCGGATGCCTGGGCGGTGGAGGCCACCTTCACGTACTTGTCAGTGTACCTCTTGGCGTGGTCCAGGGGACACAGGATGACCGCGCTCGCTCCGTCGGAGATGGGTGCTCCGTCGAACATGGTGAGAGGCTCGGCGGTGGGTCCCGCCCTGAGGATGGTGTCGAGTTTGATCTCCTTCCTGAACTGGGCGTCCTTGTTGAACTGACCGTGGTAGTGGGAGTTGTAGGCGCAGGCGGCGATCTCCTCGCGGGTAGCGATTCCGTCGGCCATCATCCTGCGGGCGATCATCGCATAGAGCGAAGTGAGGGAGATTCCCATTCCCGCTTCCCAGTCGGCATCGGAGGTGCCGTTCATGACCTCGTTAACGGAATCGTCGTCGAGGTCGGTCATCTTCTCGGCTCCGCCGACGATGACGACGTCGTGCATTCCGGATGCGACGGCCATTACTCCCTGCCTGAATGCGACTCCTCCGGATGCTCCTCCCGCCTCGATGGATGTGGAGGCCACATGTTTTCCTGCCATTCCGGTGTAATCCGCCACCAGAGCGTCGATGTGCTGCTGCTTGATGAAGCGGCTGGACATGTTTCCTATGTAGATGGCTTCGATCTCCTCTCCGGAGAGTCCGGCGGAGGCCATCGCTTTCATTCCCGCTTCGATACCCAGGGACCTGAAGGACTGTCCCCAGAGTTCTCCGAATTTGGTGCTTCCGGCTCCTATGATTGCTACGTCCCTCATTCTCATTCCTCCGGCATCTTGATGGTGTTCTTGTATTTCGCGTAGATAGCGTAGTCGATGTACTCCACGTTGGCGAGGAGCTTGTCGAGCACGGGTGCGTTGTCACGCTTGAAGTCCTTGATCGCGTCGGTGACGGTGATGTCGAACGCGTCGGATCCCGCTCCGGATCCGTAGGAGGTGACAAGGATTCTGTCACCGGGTTTGGCCTGGTCAAGCACATGTGCCAGACCCAGGGGGACCGCACCGGAGTAGGTGTTTCCGATGACAGGGGTGAGCAGTCCGGGCATCAGCTGCTCGTCGCTGAATCCCAGCATCTTGGCGGCCCTGGTGGGGAACTTGCCGTTGGGCTGGTGCAGCACAACATAATTGTAATCTTCGGGGGTGGTGCCCATAGCCTCCATCATCATCTTGGCGGCGGTGGTGACGTGCCTGAAGTAGGCGGGCTCTCCCGAGAACCTTCCTCCGTGCACGGGGTACATCATTCCCTCCCTCCTCCAGAAGTCGGGGGTGTCAGTGGTGAAGCTGAGGGTCTTGTTGATCTCGGCGATGACGTTCTCGTTTCCCAGAAGGTAGGCTGCTCCTCCGGCGGATGCGCTGTATTCGAGAGCATCTCCGGGTGCTCCCTGGGAGGTGTCAGCTCCGATGGCCACGGCGTATTTCACCATGCCCGCGGCGACAAGACCCATTCCGGCCTGGATGCCGGCGGTTCCCGCCTTGCATGCGAACTCCAGATCGGCGGCGGTCATGGCGGGGGTGGCCCCGATGGCCTCTGCTACGATTGAGGATGAAGGTTTCACCGCATAGGGGTGGGACTCGGATCCGATGTAGACCGCACCGATGTCGGCGGGGTCCACCTCGGGAACACGCTCGAGCATGTCCCTGGCGGCGGTGGTGGCGATGGTGATGGTGTCCTCATCTGGAGAGGGGACCGATTTCTGGGTGATCATGAGTCCCTTTCCCATGGCGGCGCCGTCGGCACCCCAGACCCTTCCGATCTCGTCGGGTTTTATCCTGTATTTGGGCACATAGGCCCCGTAACTAACTATTCCAACCATATTCAGTTCCCTTCCTTTAATTCAGAGAGTTTTGCGATCAGCCTCTCCACCGGCAGGTCGGTGACCACCAGCGGGATGCCTTCCCTCTCCGCCAGCTTGATGGCGAGGGGGTCGGTCTGATCGGGTTTCTGGTACACGACCATGGCGGGGGTCAGGGGATGGGCCCTGATGGCCACCATGGGCGAACGTCCGTAGTGGACGTCCGTGAAGATGAGGGCACGCTCGGTACTCCATCCGTAGATCTTCAGATAATCCTGCGAGCTCAGGCTCAGGATGGCCTTGAGGGAATCCACGACGGTGAAACCGTAGATTCTCTTCGAGGGGGTCTTGACGGGATTGATGTTCTCGCCCGATATAGCACGGATGAAAACGTTCTCGTCCACTCCCTGGGGATACTCGTCCATGGCGATCACGCAGGAGAGCTTGCTCTCGGGCATGTACTTAACCTGGACGGGGGAGCCCTTCTCCTCGTCGAGTCTGAGGAAGGCGTCCACCATCTTGCGGATGACCGCCACGCCGGGGGACTTCCTCCTGCCGGACTCATAATCGCTGATGACCGAATGAGAAACACCCATCGCATCGGCCAGCTCGTACTGGGAGAGGCCGAACTCCTCCCTCCATTTGCGGATGGTCTTGCCGGGCTCGGCGGCAAGAGTAATCTCGCCCGCGATTTTCTCCCTGAACTCGTCAGACATTGGATATGACCATGGGTGCGGAATATAAAAGACTGTCGTACAGGGATTACGTCAATCGACGAAAACACTGCTGCGATAGTCCTTTAGGAGCGGGGGCAAGAATAGTGCAATTTTAGGGAAACATTAGGGAAATATTAGGGAAGTATTAGGGAAATAATGGGGAAACATTAAGGCAAGATTGAGGCAATTTGCGCAACAATTGCCTTAATGCTGCCTTTTGAAATTCATACGGACAGAAGAGGAAATACTCTATCGGAATCACTCTAGTTCCGCTTTTAGCCTGTCCACGACGGACTCCATAATCCAGACCCTGGCCGCCTTCTTGTTGTTGGCAGGGACGGCGATCCACGGTGCATAAGGAGTGTTGGTGCTGGAGATCATGGTGTCGATGTACTTCTCGTAGATGTCCCACTTCTCCCTGTTCCTCCAGTCCTCGTCGGTGAGCTTCCACTGCTTGAGGGGGTCGTTCTTCCTGTCGTTGAACCTCTGGAGCTGGGTTTCCTTGTCGATGTCGAGCCAGAACTTGATGAGGATTGTTCCGTGTGTGGTGAGCACCTTCTCGAATCCGTTGATCTCCTCGGCGGAGCGCTGGTACTCCTCCTCGGTGCAGAATCCCTCGATGGGCTCGACCATCATCCTGCCGTACCAGGTGCGGTCGAAGATGGTGATGTGACCGGCATCGGGCATGGAGCGGGCGAACCTCCACAGGTAGGTGTGCTCGTTATCCTCCTGCGTGGGCGCTTTCACCCTTGCGACCTTGTAGCCGCGGGGGTTCAGGGCGTGGCAGACGTGCTTGATGGCGCCTCCCTTCCCGGCGGCATCCCATCCCTCGAAACCGAGGACGAGAGTGCGTCCGCTCGCCGCCAGGAGGATCTGCAACCTCTCGAGCTCCTCGCTGAGCTCGTCCATGCGGTCGTTGTAGTCGGATGCGTCCTGGTCGAGTTCGAGGTCCTTCCTGGGATTGGGGAAGCAGCATTTGATGGTCCTGCACTCGGACTTGGTCCATGCGTTCTTCAGACAGACCTTCATGCGCTTGATGATGGTCTCCGCGGTCTTCTCCACAGTTTCTTGGACTCCCTTGACATCGATAATGTCCCAGGGGGCGCGCTTGGTGTCCGTCCCCTCGAGGATCTGGGGCATGACGGCCCTGAATTTGACACGGTCCACGTGGTTGACCGAGAGGAAGGTATTGTGGATGGAAGTATGGGGACGGTATTCCTTCAGGTACTCGTTCATGTCCTCGTTGCTCATCCTGAAGGCGATCTTGATGATGAACGTCCCGTTGTCGAGAAGGTACCTCTCGAAGGAGTTGATGGCCTCGATCTGCGCCTCCATGACCCTGTCGTCGCCGTTGCAGCACTCCACGGCGAGGGAGTACCAGGAACGGTCGTAGAGGGAGATCTCCCCTTTGCCGGGGGTTGCTTTCATTATTTCGGCGAAGGCGGTTGCTTCGCCTCCGGTGACGTCCGGGTGGAAATAATTGATTCCCCTGGGTTCCAGGTTGCGGTCCAATTCGTTGATTACCCTGCTGATGACCCTTCCGCTGCCCCCTTCGAAGAGAATGATAATGGGAATCTGCTTGGCAGCGATATCGGTCTGTACCTTGTCGAGCTGGTCATCGAGTTCATCGGACAACAGGGAGCGCATAGGGTCGAATCGCATCCGTTATATTTTGTTCTTGGCCGACACTCTTATCTTTTATTGGAGCATTCGTCCAAACATGAGCAAGAAGGCCATCCTTGTAATCAGCTTCGGAACCAGCTACAACGAGAACCGCGAGGAGACCATCGTCCCGGTCGAGAAAGCGATAGCGAAGGAATACCCCGACAGGGAGTTCAGGAGGGCCTGGACCAGCAAGATGATCATCGCCAAGCTGAAGAAAAGAGACGGAGAACACATCGATTACATCGACGAGGCGATGGACAAACTGGTCGCGGAGGGATTCGACGACGTCATTGTGCAGTCGACGCACATCATGAACGGGACCGAGTTCGATTTCGTTTACAATATAGTATCGAAGTACAAGACCCAGATACCCGTGATTGCGATCGGCAGGCCTCTCCTCACCACTGATGATGATTACGACGAGGTGGTGGCCAACATCGCTAACGACCTCCTTCCCCTGGCAGGGAAGGGAGCATTGGTGCTCATGGGTCACGGCACCGAGCACTATGCCAATGCCACCTACAGCGAACTACAGATGAAGCTGTTCTTCGCCGGGTACAAGGATGTGTACATGACCACCGTGGAGGGATTCCCGGACTTCGACAACACCCTGGAACTCATGAAGGACAAGGGTTACAAGGAAGTGACCGTGACCCCGTTCATGATCGTCGCCGGCGACCACGCCAACAACGATATGGCCGGTGATGACGACGACTCTCTCAAATCCGTACTGGAGAAAGAAGGATACAAGGTGAACTGCGTCATCAAGGGACTCGGTTCGTATCCCTCGTTCCAGAAGATGTTCGCCGAGCACGCCATGAAGGCGGAGCAGATCTGAATCATTTTCCGGCCCATAATGGGCCATTTCATTTTATATCTGGGTCATATCACTCAGCAGTGTTTTTGCTGATTACCTCATCGGGATTCAAGCTACGAAGCGGATCCTTGAAGTAGTATTGCATTGCTTTGGTCCTACCATGTTTTTCTAGGATATCCATCTCCACAAGAAGATCTAGTTTATTCCTCAGGGATTGAGAACCAAGACCTGGTATCCATGTGTTCGCATCATTGAATGAAAATACCCGAACTGCCTTCGCTTTACTAACTATTACGCGTGTATTCTCATCCATTTCTACCAGACGGTCCTTCTCCCGAAACACGTCCACCGCAGTACTGTATGCGCGATACAATGCCTCTGCCACATACATGACCATCTGTGAGTAGGATCCAGTAGAATCTGTAAAAGCAAGGAGATCATAATAAGTGGTCGAATCAGACAACATCTCTTTCTCAAACTTGCATAACTTACAATTCTTCAAACCCAACTCCTGCATAAGGATCTGGAAAAGTGTACGTCCAGTCCTTCCGTTACCATCCTTGAAAGGATGGATGCTCTCAAACTCGTGAAAGAACAGAGTAGATGTTATAATCTCATCATAAGGGGAACTGTTGAGCCATTCGATTAGAGAATCGAGCTCTACCTCAACACTTTGTGGCGGGCAAGCTATGAAAAACTCAGTCCCGTCTGAACCGATAACGCTGACTTCCTCTGTCCTGATTTTCCCTGGAATTATATCTTCGTTTACTCCCCTCATTAATACTCTATGAGTATTCTTAAGGACATCCTTGCTCCACGGAAGACTTAGTTCCTTCTTGGCGAAGAAGGAATACAGATGGTTGAGAATCTCCTGCGTGGGACCGTTCTTTGTTTCTTTGTATTCACCACGAGTAAACCGGGTAGTCAGTCTTTTCACCTCATCCAAGGAGAGCTTGTTACCTTCTATCTTCGTTGACCAATGGATGTTGTCCGCATATGCATCCCTCACCAACTCCAGATAATCCTCGGAACCCAGAACAAAACCATCTAGAAGAGAGTCCATCCTCCTGATTTCCTTGAGTATGGTACGGTATTCCAATGGAAGTGTCATCATAGGTTCAAACGGAATTTTACGCCTGTGCCTTACTGGATATGCTACAGGTTTGAACTTGCTATAATCAATTTTATTATCATAATCCGAAGGCATAATTAGAACTTCAGTTGATTACTAATATAAATAATATTGTATATTAATGTCAGTTATTATTATAATAACTAACATTAATAAATTCAATGAACTCTGTTATTCTGAATTGTTGTTGAAAAAAATTATACAAAATGAAGAAAACATTCACTGAAAACAGAGCTACAAATACCTTCAATCGAGAAGAATCGAATCCCAGTAAATTTGAATTGGTGTGAGGCGTGCGACCCCTAACGAGGCCGCCCACCTCTCACTGGATCATTCTTCTGAGAACAAAGGGCAGCACACCGCCGTTGGCGATGTACTGGATCTCGATGGGAACGTCGGCCCTGCAGACAGTGTCGAATTCCGTCTTGAGACCCTGGGGATTGGTGGCAACGACGTGCACCTTCTTCTTGGGGGAGAGGTCGCTGAGGTCGATGTCGAAGGTCTCGTTTCCCTCAAGACCCAGACTCTCGGTCGTCTGCCCGTCCATGTACTGCAGTGGGACAATTCCCATACCCACGAGGTTGGACCTGTGGATCCTCTCGAACGACTGCGCAATGACGGCTTTCACTCCCAGGAGAAGAGGTCCTTTGGCGGCCCAGTCCCTGGAGGAACCCATACCATAGTCCTTGCCCGCGAGGACTATAAGGGGAGTTCCGTCGCTCTCATACTTGCGAGAAGTCTCGTAGATGAAGTCCACGGAGCCGTCGGGGATGTACTTGGAGAATCCTCCCTCGGTGCCGGGAGCGATTTGGTTCCTTAACCTCACATTGGCGAAGGTTCCCCTCGCCATGATCTCGTGGTTGGCCCTCCTGCTTCCGTAGGAGTTAAAGTCCTTCTTCTGCACTCCGAGGGAGATGAGGTACTTCCCGGCGGAGGAGTTCTCGCCGAACGCGCCGGCGGGGGAGATGTGGTCAGTGGTGATCGAGTCACCCAGTTTCGCGAGGCAGCGTGCCTTGCGGATGCTGACGATCTCGGGAGCATCCATCAGGTGCTCGAAGTAAGGGGGATTCCTGATGTAGGTGGACTTGTCATCCCAGCCGAAGAGGGCGGTATCGCTGCACTCGATGGAGTTCCACCTGTCGGAGCCCTTGAAGATTCCGTCGTAACCGGCGGCGAAGGCCTCGCGGGTGACGTACTTGTCCATGACCTCTTTGATTTCGGAGTCCTCAGGCCAGATATCCTTCAGGAAGATCTTCTTACCATCCTTCTCGGCGATGGGCTCCTGGGTCATGTCGATGTCGATCCTTCCGGCGAGTGCGAAGCACACCACGAGGGGGGGCGACATGAGGTAGTTGGCCTTGACGAGGGGGTGCACCCTTCCCTCGAAGTTCCTGTTGGAGGAGACTGCGGATGCGACAGCGTAATCGTTGTCGGTGATCTCCTTGGAAACCGCTTCGGAGAGAGGGCCGGAGTTTCCGATACAGGTCATGCATCCGTAACCGCAGTTCTGGAAGCCTTCGGCATCCAGGTACTTCTGGAGTCCGGATTTTGTAAGATAGTTGGTGACCGCTTTGGATCCGGGTGCAAGGGAGGTTTTGACGAACGCGGGGGGCTTGATACCCAGCTCGTAAGCCTTTTTGGCGACGAGTCCGGCGGCGATCATCACGCTGGGGTTGGCGGTGTTGGTACAGCTGGTGATAGATGCGATGGCGACGGAACCGTCCCCCATCTTCTCCCTGGAAGGGATGCGCTGGGTCTTGTAACCTAATGCTTCCAGAGTGGAGGCGAAGGAGGACTTCATGTCCTTCAGGAGGATCCTGTCCTGGGGACGCTTGTGGCCCGCGGTGCAGGGCTCCACGTCTCCCAGATCCAATTCCAGGGTGTCGGTGTACTCGGGGATGTTGTCTGGGTCATACCAAAGCATCTGTTCCTTCTCGTAGATCTCGATGGTCTTGATGTGATCCTCGTCGCGGTTTGTCAGGCGGAGATAATCCAGGGTCTTCTGGTCCACGGGCATGAATCCCATGGTCGCTCCGTACTCGGGACCCATGTTGGCGATGGTGCTCCTGTCGGAAACATCCAGGGATTGATAGCCGGGGCCGAAGAACTCGACGAATTTGCCGACGACACCTTTCTGCCTGAGCATCTGAACGACAGTGAGCACAAGATCGGTGGCGGTGACGCCGGGCCTGAGCTTGCCGGTGAGCTTAAATCCGATTACGTCAGGTAAGCTCATGTAGGAGGGCTGTCCAACCATGACCGCTTCCGCCTCGATTCCTCCGACTCCCCATCCGGCCACGCCGAGACCGTCGATCTGAGTGGTGTGGGAATCGGTACCGAAACAGGAGTCTGGGTATGCGATCTTCTTTCCGTCGACTTCCCTCACATGGACGAGAGGGGAAAGAAATTCTATGTTGACCTGGTGGCAGATTCCGTTCCAGGGCGGGACGGCGACGAAGTTCTTGAATGACTTCTGGGCCCACTTGAAGAGAGCGTACCTCTCCTTGTTCCTGGAGAAGTCGATCTGCTCGTTCTTATCCATGGCGTCGTCGGTTCCTGAACAATCAGTTTGAATGGAATGGTCGATGACCAGGTTGACCGGGATGATGGGGTTGATGGCTTCCGGGTCTTTGCCGACTTTGGCGACGGCTTCCCTCATGGAGGCGAGGTCGGTGACGACGGCTCCGCCGGTAAGGTCCTGTAACAGAATCCTGGCGGGGATCCAGGGGATGTCAGTGTCGTTGCCCTTGGGGGACCAGGATGCTACGTTGATGACGTCCTGGTCGTTGATGGTCTCTCCCCTCTGCCTGAGGACGCCCTCTATGAGGATTCTGATGCTGTAGGGTACCTTTTTGAGATCCTTGACGACTCCTTTCTTCTCCAGTTCCCTGAGGCTGAACACTGTGAGTTTTCCCTCGGGGGTGTCGATGGTCTTGGTGCATTCTCCGATTGCGGTCATGGTAATCAGATCTTGTATATGCGTGCGCGATGGCACGCACGTAATAAAAGGTTGGCGAATGGGCGGAGCCTGATAAATGCAACGAATTCGGAAAAACATACATCGCTCATGGAGAAGAATTATGCCATGTTATTCCGAAAAAGGATGATGATTCTATTAATTGACAGTACAGACAGGGATGAATATTATCATTATTAATTGTCTTTATATAAATTATCGATTTTTTCGAGAATTAATAAATATTAATATATACTAATTAGGCATTATTGCTATATGTAAACGATTTTTTCGAGGATAATATGCTCATCAAATTCAGGGTTGAGAACTATAAGTCGTTCAATGCTGAGCAGAGTCTGTCTCTGATGACCGGCGAATCCCGCGATCACCGGGACCACGTTTACTCGGTCAAGGGGACCGACATACTCCGTACCGCGGTGCTCTTCGGAGCCAACGCATCCGGAAAATCGAATCTGGTCAAAGCGATGATCGCCTCCCGCAACCTCATCCTCGGATATCCCATCAGACGCGAGGACTACTGCAGGCTGACTCCGGAGAACCGCGACAAACCCACCGCTTTCGAGTACACCCTGGAGATAAACAACCGTTTCTTCTCATATGGCTTGGCAGTGCAGCTGTCGACCGGGACCATAACGGAAGAATGGCTGTATGAACATGTGCAATCCAGCAGAGTGAAGATCTTCCATAGGATCCAGAACGATATCAAGACGGATCTGGAACTCGGAGAACATGACAGGATGTTCTTCAACGTTTACACGGCGGAAGCGAACACTAACCGCGGCATGCCGTTCATGCTGATCATCTCCAAAATGCCGCAGACGTCCAAAGGGAAACTCAACTCCATACATCTGGTTCTGAACTGGTTCGCCAGATCCCTCAGGATCATTGCCGCCGGTTCGGCACCGTTCAACAGGACCGAGAAGACCAACTCGTTCACCGATGCGGCGATTGCACGCTACGGCACGGGCATAACCTCGGTTCGCTACGAGACTCTGGAACCCCCTGCATATGCGCAGATACTGCCATCGGATTTCCTATACGGCCTGGTGGCCGCCAACAGGCAGAACAACCAGGAATCCTTCAGCACGGTGAGACTGCCTACCGGAATATACACAATATCGGCAAAAGCGAACGGGGAACCTGTGGTCAAGAAAATGGTATACGACCATAACGGGGTCCAATTCGATTACGGGGAGGAATCCGATGGTACCAACAGACTGATGGAACTCCTCCCTGTCCTGGATACCGGTGATGAGAAGAACATCACCTACGTGATAGACGAGCTGGACCGCAGCCTGCATCCGCAGCTGACCCAGAAGTTCGTAAAAGATTTCGAATCCCTGGATCCGAACCTCAGAAGACAGCTCATCCTCACCGTTCACGAATCACGCCTGCTGGACCTCAACCTCCTGAGGAGGGATGAGATCTGGTTCGTCAACAAGAACGCGAACGGGGCTTCCGAGGTATATTCGCTGGAGGAGTACAAGGAACGCAAGGACCGTAAGGTGGACAAATCCTACCTTGACGGAAGGTACGGCGGAATACCCTGTTTCAAACAGATCTTCCCAGACCTGGAGTGAGAGATGCTTCCGAGTACCGGCCTGACAGGGGACAGGAAGTCCAACACCAGGGAGGAGAGGATCAAATACCTCATCGTCACGGAAGGTATGGTGTCCGAATCCAACTACTTCCGCATGGTTTCCGAGAATGTCCCAGATACCGTGAAAGGTCCAATGGTGGATGTTGTGGTCCTGAGCAGATACGGTCTGCAGGGAGGGTACAGCGACCCCTGCAGACTTTTCAGGCTCACCCGCGACTACCTCAGGATGCTGGAAACGGGTGAGTATACGGTAGATCTCCTGGTGGGCAGGGTTCTGGAGTCTTTCTACCGCGTACGCTCCCCGAAAAAGCATGATATCAACGAATTGAAGACTAAACTCGAAAGGGCACTGAGCGAATCTGGGTATACCGGTTGGAACGGGATTGTAGATGCTTCGGCAGCTTTCGATGTGTGCCTGAGGTATCTTGACGAAAAGTATGGGGTGAAGAACCTCAAACTCGTGGAAGACAAGATCGAATTCCACAGGAATATGGACAAAGTCTGTATCGTCATCGACCGGGATAAATCCGATTCACGCGACACCAACAGATACTGCCGTTTTCTGGACGCCTGCACTGAAGAAGGGTATCTGGCATATGTTTCGAATCCCCGTTTCGAACTCTGGTCCGTGATGCACTTCGATATAAGCGGGGATGTCGAGAAACTGAGGGATCCGATTATGTGCGAACCTGCACTGGTAAGACTGTGCGGTCAGCACCAGATCGGTAAAAAGACCAATTACTCTAAGTACGCATCCAGAATCGGATTGGCAATAGAGAACTCTGAGCGTTTCGAAAATGATCCGAAAAGACTGGAATCTATACCGGGTACGAACCTGGGCAAACTGATGAAAATGCTGGGGTTCAGAAAAAAGTCGGAATGAGTAAAAACAATAGCTAGCATTCCAAAAATTCGACCACGAATCAATAATGCCCACACTCCCAATCTTCTGGGAGAATGAGCCTGCCGTGCTCATCGATACGCCCTTCCGATTCGAGACTCTCGATTGCATTGTGTGTAACCGGGAACGATGTCGTGAGCCTCGTAGAACGTTTTTATGGAGTTCTTGGTAATCTTGGCGGGAGTTACTTCTTTCGAATGGACAGACTCATATGGGCCTCCTGGCACACATATGAATCTGGAGAGCTCGGTGTTGGAATACTTACCGCAGAACTTCGCTACATCCATCAGCAATTCCAACTGTTCGGAGGAGAAAACGTGAATGTCGTAACGGCCTACGGCCGCCATTATCGGTTCGTAATCATTCAGATTGCAGAACTGCTCCTCGATCTTGATGATGATGGGTCCACAATGCCACGCTTCGAAATCATCCTCGAAAAGCATATGGTTCAGCCGAACCATCGATTCCGCCTGGGCGAAATACAGGAACTTCTGCATACGGATCCTGGTCATCGGATCCTCACTCTCCTTGAAGAGTTCTATGTAGAAATTGGCAACATCGATAGAATTGACAGTCATCATTTAACCTCTGAATCCGAACCTAGCTTTCTTCTGCCACACTATAACATGTCGATATCTGGGATATATGATTTGTTAGCGAAAAAGGGTCGTTAGATCCATACTGAACGTTTTACAGAATCATCCCGATTCTGCACTTCGATATGGTATCTCATTCTCAGAATGAATACAGACTCTCCGGAATATCGAAAGGAACCTCGGGGAGATTCCGAATGACCCGCCTGAGATAGAGGCGGTTTTCTTTCTTGGCATGGCTGGCGACGAACCAGAGCATGACATCGCATGCATCCATATCGAACAGTATTCCCCTGTTTGCCACGATGGAGTATGTCAGCGCACAGTCGGACTGACCTCCGAGGGCACCCATACGGAGATAATGCACAACCTCGTCTTCCATCCCCTCGGGGATGTCGTATTCATCGTTGGGCATCAGCAGGGTAGCCGCATCATTGCATAGTGCCAGACATCCCTTGTCGGCCAGTTCCTTGCAGGGTTCGCGATCCTCCGTCCAGAAATCGTTCTCCACCAGGAATTTCAACTCCTCATAATGGGGATTGCCGGAATCCTTCAGTAGTCTGAGCATCCTTTTGTTGACCTTCTCGTCCCTGTCGTGGACGAACCTCAGATAATCGATAGCTGCAGGTATGAAACCTGCCTCTGCAGACCTCCGCAGCAATCTGTTCGATTCACCCCTTAACGGCGAGAACCCCATGTGAACATCTGCCTCCCTCATGCGGATCGCGTAAATATAGGTCGCTTCGGACGACCCCATATCGGAGGCTTTCCTGAGGTATTCGTCAGCTTTCTTATAGTTGGGTTTTCCGTAACATTCGCAGAGGTAGAGATGTGCCAGCGCAACCAGATCTTCGGCAGTTTCTGCCATTGGTTCGAAAAACTCACGGAGCCTGTCTTTCACGCGCTTACCCTTGAAACCGGTACGTTCCCTGACCAGTGACTCGTACTCATCGACCCTCCCGCAGTTGACCCAGCGCTCATTTATCTGGGATAATGTGCACTGAGCCGGTTCGCATCCCGCATCCTTCGCGGCCTGAATGTACCGTTCGGCAGGGCGGGGATCTTCGGTATAAACGTAAAGGTGTACTCCGTAAAGGAAACAGGCATCGGGATCTCCTGAATCAGCGGCCTTTCTCAGAGGGGATGTGTTACTGGTGCCTACATGCGCCATATTGCTACAGAGTCTCTCGTAACGGTCGCGATCGCTCAAGTGCATAATGGGGTATCGCAGTAATGGGGATAAGGATAACTGCGGAACTGTCACCAAAACATCTTCGCAGAAAGATCGTGAGATGCTCGTTGACTGTATCTCTTCACAAATTGCATAGGTATCAAAATGAGGTATTTCACAAATTGCATAGGTATCAAAATGAGGTATTTCACAAATTGCATAGGTATCAAAATGAGGTATTTCACAAATTGCATAGGTAGTGTGTTTTAAATACTATATATATAGTACAGTAAATAATGATTGATTCCGACAAGACCATATTCAAAAGAAAGATCTACAGCAGTCTCCTGGAATGGAAGAACAATGATTCCGACAAGACTGCGTTGCTCATCGAAGGTGTCAGACGTGTCGGCAAGAGTACCGTGGTGGAACAATTTGCAAAGAACGAATTCAGATCATACCTCCTCATAGATTTCATGAAGGCCAGCAACACAGTGAAGGAACTGTTCAGCAACCATTCTGACAATCCCGACCGTCTTTTCCTGCTGCTGTCCGGTTATTTCAATGTCAGATTGTACAAGCACGAAAGCCTTGTTATTTTCGATGAAGTCCAGGAATTCCCGCGTGCCCATCAGCTCGTGAAGTATCTTGTCCAATACGGAAAATATCCGATCGTCGAGACAGGTTCCCTGATAACCCTGAAAATGAAGACGAGGATGACCCTGCCTTCGGAAGTAAGGTCCGTCTCCATGAACCCTATGGATTTCGAGGAATTCATGTGGGCCTCTGGAAAGGAGATGCTCATGGAGATGGTCAGGGATTCGTTCGTGAATAAGAGTCCCTTGGACGATTCACTTCACTCGGTCCTGATGGAAAACTTCCGTATTTATATGATAACGGGCGGTATGCCGCAATCCGTGGCCGCTTTCATAGAAACCAACGATTTCTCCGAGGTGGAGAAAGCGAAGAGGATGATTCTCGACCTCTACCGTAACGACATCTGGAGAGAGGATGACGGGATACTCTATGATCTGTTCTGCAGCATCCCCCCCATGCTGAACAGAGTGAATAAGAAATTCTCCCCCAATATTGTCAAGAAAGGTACCAAGGGCAACCGTTATACCAAACGTATCGCCTGGTTATGCGGTTCCGGGATGGTAAATCCGTGCTACAACTGTGCCAACCCTGATCCGGCTATCTCCCAATATGAGGACAGGAGGAATCTGAAACTCTATCTGGTGGACACGGGCCTGCTTCTGACCATGATGCTGGAGAACAACATCGGAGACCGCGATATGCTATACCAATCGATTCTGCGCGGGAACCTGTCGATGAACCAAGGTATGCTTTTCGAGAATATGGCTGCGCAGATTCTGGTCTCCACAGGCCGCAGATTGGATTTCTGCCTGTTCAAGACAGAGGAATCGAACCGTTTGCAGGAAATCGATTTCATCTATGCGGACGGCAGGAACGTGGTTCCGGTGGAGGTCAAATCGAGGCATATCAAGCCTCATAAATCCCTCGACAGATTCGTCCGGAAATACGGAGCCCTCGTAAAAGAGGTGTATATCATTTGCACCCTGAATCTCGGGTATGAACCGGGAATCACCGTTTTGCCAATCTATATGGCAGGATTCATCTGAGTGATGTACAAAATCCGGCAAATCCGCCTCTGTCTTGAATCTGCGATTGTTCAGGGAAACATCGGAACGGAGATCTGGCACATACGGAACCGTATGATTCGGGAACTACTCAGTCGGGAATTGATTTACGCATGTCCAGTGCGTCTTTCACGCATTCGGTAAATAGGTCGCTGAATCCCTCGAGGTCCGCTAAAGTGATAACATTCAGTTCCAGCATATCCGTGATCACTCTGTGCATGGTGGTCCGGCTGAATTCATCAAGTCTCCAAAGAATCCGCTTTTTCTCATGGATATACTTCTCCAGATTCCAGAATCTCTCCGAAGGGGTACCGGGACCGTACAGATCCTCCGCGCATTCGGCGAGAAGTCTGGTATAATACCTCCCAATCCACTCCTGGCGCCTTTCCCTGAAGAGTGCCCAATCGGATTCTTTCCGGAGGTCTTCGGCGGACATGTTTTCACGGTTTTTCATCAGCGGTTTGATGTGAATACGGGTATTTATGACGAAGAGGTCATTTCCGAAGATTTGAAAAGCAAGGGAAAGAGTTTCACCCTCACCCATCTCCTGCATACCTCGAAGCCCATATCGTAGAAAGCAGCTCCGATAATCGCCTCCAGATAGACATCGTGTTTTCCGCTGGGGAGCTGTGCATCCGAAGGTGCATCATAGAAGAAGAAAGAATCATTATAAGCGAATCTGTAGAGGTCCAGGCTTTTCGTTACCCTTCTCAGGTTATCGTTGTTCTCCAATTTTGATTTACAGTCTGTAATCTCTCCCCGAGACTATCCCGCGGAATACAGGTAATCGGAAAGGATCAATTTCAGTACAGCGTCCCCAACGGTGGCCAATGAGTTGTTGGAATAGTTGGCCTCTGCATACTCCCCTTCCTTGTTGGCGCACATCGCCTTCTTCAGATGGTCATGATTGGGAGCATCATAACCAAGCAGACGTGCCAATTCCGAAATTGATCCGTCAACGGTTCTTTCGTCCATCTATCACTGATTATGGTAACCCCTGATACAAATACTGTTGTGTATCTGCAGAATGCATTGTTATTGCAATAGTAATTTATATAAAAATCACATTATAAGCTTAGTTATCAAATTAAAAATAATTAAATTTAAATATTATTTCGATTGAAAAAGTGAAAAAAGCACAAAAGATGTAATATTATGCTATTGAAATTCAAGGTGTCGAATTTTGGATCCATCGGCGGACTCCAAGAATTCAACATGCTTTGCGGCAACACCAGAGCCAAACAGAATCATATCTCGGAGATAGGGAACGTCCGCGTACTGAAGAACGCCGTTATGTACGGTGCGAACGCAGCAGGCAAATCGAAGTTCATCAGCTCCATCGAGATCTCCCAGTCAATCATCCTCTCCTCGCTTACCAGCCGCCCGGATATCAGGAAGATGTACTGCCGTGTAGATCAGAACAACAAGAAGAAGACGTCCTATTTCGAATACATCTTCTCCGTAGGTAACAGGTTCTTTTCATACGGTTTCGAAGCGGTACTGAACGAACTGCGTATAGATTCGGAATGGCTGATCGAACTGAGCAGCCAACTGGGTGAAGACAGTCTGATATTCCAGAGGGAATCGGGCAATGTGTTCACTTTCGGAAACGTGTTCGACAAAGAGGCCAGAACCCGTCTCGGATACTATGCGTCCGACATGAAGAACATGCAGGCCAATACTTTCCTATCCGAGATGAACCAGAAGAACCTGGATGAAAACGAATCCCTGAAGATCTTCCGTACGATCTACTCCTGGTTCAGGTCAAAACTGTTCGTCAACCATGTGAAGATGCCCGATAAGAAATCCATCTCCGCTGCGGGACGTATCCTCAAGGGAATGGATACCGATATCTCGGGGCTCAGTTCCAATCTCATCAGCAAGAAGGAACTGGAGAATTACCCCCAGAATTCGCTCGCATACATAGAGAACTATCTGCGCGGAAGTGCCAGCACACCTTCGCAGAGCGTTTACATAACCCCCGATTGGGTGCTATTCGAACTGGGGAACAACGGATTGAAGGCATCGAAGCTGCTCACGATACACGACGGTAACAACCTGTTCGACATTGCGGAGGAATCGTCCGGGACGGTCAACGTCCTCTACCTCATCTCCCTCCTGACCGACGATGAGGACGACGTCACGTACATCTGGGATGGGTTTGGCAACAGCCTCCATCCCAAGCTGTCCTACAGGTTCATGGAGCTGCTGCAGAAGCACAACAAGAACAGCTCCCGCCAGTTCATCGTCAGCACCCACGAGGTGGCCATTATGACTCTCGACCTCTACAGACGCGACGAGATCTGGTTCATAGAGAAGAACGAAGGAGTGAGTTCCATATACTCCCTGGAGGAGTTCAAGGAGAGATTCGACAAGATCCTCTCCAAGGCGTATATCGAAGGAAGATATGGGGCACTGCCGTTATTCAGCGAGACGGAGGAATGAGATGAGAGTAAGCGATGATGGCATCTATCGTAACAGCGGAACGAGGGGATTCGAGAGAAGATACTTCATCGCTTTCGAAGGCTTTACAGATACTCTTACTTTCAGGGTTTGAAGAAGAACCGTTTCAACTCGTCGAAATAAGTGACTTCCGAATTACCTTCCACCAATACTTTCCAGGGTACAATCTGATTAAGCGTAGGGCCGTTCGATGATTTTCCGGTCACAGGATATCCCGCCTGACGGTATTCGGTATCGCGCTGTACCTCCCTTCGAGATAATCCTTTAGGACGTTAGTCTTCTTGGTGATACCTTTGAAATCGACCAAGCGATATAATTCGCTGAATCCGTGTTCGCGGCTTTTCCTCATGAACATAATCTGGTCGCGCCTCTGGATATCCTTTATGTCCATCAGGCCGAGATCGTGCGTGTTGATTATCAGTTGCGCATGATTCCTGTTCATATCCGAATTGAACAGATTGAGTATCCACCTCGTCAATTCGTGATGAAGCTTGGAACCGAACTCGTCGATGAACATCACTCCTCCCGATTCCAGACATGACACTATCGGTATGATTATCGTGAACATCTCCCTGGTTCCGTTGGATTCGGATTCCATGGGCAGGATGAACGTGTTCACCGAACCGGTTTTCTCCTCGAAGGTATGGGTCACATAGGCCCTGAAAAGATCTCTGGTTATTCCTTCCTCTGATCCGTCATCATAGGAGAATGCTTTTTTCATGACTTCGATATCCGAGATCCCCAAATCTGCTGCATCCATCGCATCTATTATCAGCGGTTTCAGTTCCGGTCTGGTGTACAAAGATCTCAGACTGCGGGAGAGCGGTATGGAACTGTCTTCGACAACGATGATGTTCTGGATTTCGCTGAATACTCTGTTACAAATCTCATCGTTATATTCTGCCGCAAAAAGAAGATAAGCTGTGGTGTCGGTCAGTCTGTCCTGCTCCATGAGCTTAGGATTCCTGATTCCGAGACTGCGTCTGAAAACCTCTACAGGATAATTGTTCGGGTAATAGATCAAGGATTCGTCGGTTATCGTCCGATCCGTATACGATATCGAGTACTCGTACCGGATATGATCTATCAGCAACCTGATCCTGAATACCGTAGGCCGTGGATTCTTTATAGGAACGACTTTGAACGGAATGTAAGGGATTATCGGCTGATTTTGAGTACGTCTACTTTTTACGACACTCTTCAATGCATTTACGGCTTTGAACAAGTATGATTTTCCGGATGCGTTGGGTCCGAAAATGGAAACGGATGCCAATAATCCATTCTTGGTACCGCTGGCGGGAATCAGGGGATCGGGATTATCACTGAATGCCGAAGCTTCCATGGACAGAATTACCGGTTCATCGAATGGACCGAAATTGGATACTGTGAAATCCAATAACATACTTGTATATTAATTTTATAATATTTGAATTTATTTTCCAAATTTTATTAAATTAGAATCGAATTATTAGATAATTCTGAACAATTTGAATTAAAATCGTTTTATTGCTTAGAACATATAGTTGAACACAACAATCTTCCGAAAACCGCCACATTCCACAGGATTACATCGAATGATGTTCTTCTCGTCATGAGATTTCATTGGTTGAACATACACTTCAACCTTAGATGAAACCAGTTTTAGCACTAGATCCCATCTGTTTTGTGCCTGTACGCGAACGTCAGGCTATTCATCCCATCTTTCAGGGAAAGGGTTGCCGGTCAACCCCCATATCAAGATGTTTATCGCACTGTTGAGGTCGCGGTCTATAACAAGGCCGCATTCGGGA